>MDTG01241172.1_pt1 | contig 17662 bp, 6 predicted proteins | sample 811421 | NCBI WGS metagenome assembly MDTG01 (sample SAMN05326645, study PRJNA326480) | marine metagenome | isolation source: seawater | place: Pacific Ocean: South East | collected 2011
ATCTTCGACTTTTTCAGCAACATGCACGAAGTGGCGAAGCAATTGGAACCACTGAAAACATTGCAGAATGCGGATTTCGAGCGGGATTTTCGAAAGGCGTTTATGTTGGTCGAGCGGGACGAGCGGGAGGCGGCGGACCAAAAGCAGAGGGAACAACGGGAGGCGGCGGACCAAAAGCAGAGGGAACAACGGGAGCAGTGGCGGCAGCGGCGGCAGCAGCGGCAGCTGCTTCATAAACAGCGAGAGCATCAGCGACAGGAAGAGCGACAGGAAGAGCAACGGGAGGAGCGACGGGAAGAGCAACGGGAGGAGCGACCGGAAGAGCGGCGGGAGCAAACCGACGAGGAGGTGGAGCTGCTACGTGCGCGTGAGGCCAGGCGCGCCGCGCTCCTTGCCGAGCGTCGCGCGCGGGAGGAGAAGAAGGAGAGGGAGCGTCAATGGGTCACGCCGCGCGGCAAGTCGCACAAGGAGCCGAAGAAGAAGGAGCGCGCTTGGGCGGCACAGCTGGAGCCTCGGAATGAAGAGGAGAAGGCCGAGAGCATCGCAAACTGCCACAAGCACGCAGAGAAGGAGAGCGAGAAGGAGACGCTCCGCGTCGCGGAGCAGATGGAGCTCTTGAATTTGCGCCGCAAAGGCGACGCCATCCAGCGCGGAAACGGAAGCGGAAGCGGCACCTCCTCCGCCTCCTCTGCCATCGTCCTCGCGGATTTCATGTGGAGTGAGTGTTGAGTGAGTGTTGGTAGAGGGTTGGTAGAGGGTTGGTAGAGGGTTGGACGTGTAACAATAAAGCATGCAACGAAATGCATTGTCATACCGTGGTGCGAGAAGCGCGATGCTGCCTACCTTCGCGTCACTCGGGCTAGGGACGGCATATGAGGAGGAGGACGAAGACGACGAGGAGAGCAGGACGATCGCTTCTTGGGCGTCGTTACGTGAATGGTCGGAATCACGCGCGCGCCTCTTGCGCGCGGACGACGACGACGCGCGGATCAGCGCGTCGTTGCATGAATGGTCGGCATCAACATCGCGTGTCTCGCCCACAAAGAGCATGGCGGAAGACATCGGCGCCTTTACTAGTATGAGTGACGACATGCACATGATTGGATTCAGCTACTTTGACAAAAGCAAGGAATGGTCCAATGCGTTTGCTGGTTACAGAGAGGCCGGAGAACTGCTGTTGGCTAATCCCTCTTTTCGAGCCTGGGATTCGGGATTGCGGCCTACGTTCCATATGCTGGACACTATCCTTCCGTCAATCAAAGCCTTCAATGATCAATTCGAGAAGGAACTCAACGAGGCGGGGTTTGGGAAGGTTGAATTGCCGATTATGGTGTGGGAAACTACCGACAATGTCGGAAAAGAAGTGACGAAAGCTTCGGTGAAAGCCTACATCGATCAAAATCTTCGAGGTCAGTTTTACAAAGATGATCTGCTAATGCTCTTCAAGCTACTGGGAGATCCTAATCTAGGACCCGGCGAACGTCCTCAAATCCTGTTCAAGGAGCATGCTAGAAATTTGAAGTATTTCATCGAGAATGTGACCGGCGAGGAACCGTTTGCGCCAAAAAAGGTCGTGGAGACACTTGAAGGGAGCTACTCGAGCGATCGAGAAGAATCTATTTTTCACAGGAAGTTGGAGCAGAAGAAGGAGGAGATCTCTGCCGTCAAAGCAAGGGAGCCGGAGCCAAGAGCGGCGCCAGGAGCGCCAAGAGACGTTATTGCAGATCCTGACAGAGCTACTCTTGTGGACACGTACGCAGACCATGCACGGTTGTGCTTTGAATTGACCGGTGATCCAACGCAGAACATCGCGGCCGACATGAGCAATCGGATTGGGATGCGTCCAATGGAATGCACCAATTTCCTCTCGGCAAATGGTTTCAATTACATGCAGTTCATTGCCTATGCCCGGGCCAAAAAAAATCTGAAAACCGATGCGCAATCCTGTCCACTCTTCATGAAGACCAGTACGTGGGAGAACAAGGACGTAAACGTGCTCATCCAGCAATACAACAATGCCCCTCCTGATGGGAAAGAGTACATGATCAATATTCTGAGATATTTCTCAACAGAAATATGCGACTCGGTGGTGCACGGGGAAAGCATCGGCTTCGACGGGACAACGATCTTTAACGTTAACATACGAGACATGAATGTGTCTGCTTTTGTCAAAGAAGTTCCAAAGCTTCGGGCGGCGATCAAGGAAGATGACCAGAAGAAGGCAGATAGCTTTGGATATACGGAAATCGCAGACTTCAAACAGGCGTGGAAGTGGTTGTGGCAATTACCGGTGATCTACGTCGACTATGATGCTGATGGTAAAGTCCCCGAGATCGCGAGTTCGTCGTCGGACCAAGTTGTGAAGGCTGTTCGTCTGCCGGACGTATTCGATCGAAACGATCAAAGCTGGGCGCACATTCTCAGGGGATTTCACGACGGTGCCAAGAAACGCGAGAAGGAACGCGAAGAAGCGCAGAAAGAAGCGCAGAAGATACAGTGGCGGAGTGCAAGAGGACCAGCCGTGGCGAAACCGGCGAAAGAGCCAAAGCAGCCAAAGCAGCCAAAGCAGCCATCGCTTGGCCCGTTTCTCACGAAGCTGAAACAATCAACCATCATGCCATATGCAATTAAATTGGCCGGTGAGCGTCGAGGGGATGTAGAGCCTAGAGAGGCCTACAATGAAATGCTCGCTGAAACAGATTACGAGAAGGTCAAGGAGTTTCACGACGCAGTTCTGAAGCGCAAGGCGGAAGAAGACAAGATGGATCAGCAGTTGAGAACTAACATGGCCGTTGCGAAACTATTATTGGATGCCAAAAGCAATGAGGAGAAGTCGGTTGGCACGGTGAAGGTCAAAGTCATAGACTTTAAACCATTCTTCGAATCGAATCCAAACGCAAAGGCGCAAAGTGTATTCGATCAGATCATCGAAATATTCAAGGGACGCATGAGCGAAGTCAAAGCTTTGAAGGAGCAGGGCCGCCAAGAAACCGAAAAGACACTCATGGCGGCCGTCTTGCTCATGGAGGCTGATCCGAATCTCGAACTTGAGGCAGCTATCAAACAATTGATCGACGCCCAAGAAGAAACAACGCCGGAAAAGAAGAGATGGCTGGCCTCCGAGTATGGCTTCAAGGAGACCGACTACCAATTCGTGGAAAGCGTGGCAAAGAGCCTCCAAGCTAATGGGGTCCCCGATCCATTTGCCGTTGCGGTTCAGGTGCTGAAAGACAGGAATCAACAGAAAGAAGAAGAGCACTTGAAGAAGGCGCAAAACGTAATCGGAACACCTCTCAGCCCAGGCGACGCTCAGCAGTACAAGATCATGTTGAAGAAGAAGAACCCGAAGCTAAGTGAAGACGACTTAAAGAAAATGATGGAGGAGGCAGTTAAAACCTCAAGGCATATCTGGCTGAGCTACGACCAAATACTCTTGGCCTATACGCAGGTGTTGGAGTATGTAAAAAACGACACAGACTACAACGATGCGATAAACGTGGAACTACTCAAGTCGGCTGGCGGACGGGGGGGGATGGACGACGACGTAGACAACATCAACCAGACTTATGTCATGTTTTATGCGATCCAGAAACGCAAAGCTCTCCACGCGGCTTCCATGAAGCAAGAAGCCAGAGACCGGAAGAATCAAGCTGCCATAGCTGACATGAGGCTGCAATTCCAGAGCGATTACTTGCGCTTTGCAGAGGTCGAAACTCAATTCGCGAAGTTGCACGAAGAGATCAAAGCGCACCCGGATGGTTCGTGGGGAAAAGCAATCCCTGAGGAAGATAAGGATCTCATGATGTTCGAGACGTTTTGTGGCGTGTACGCATCATTGCAGCTTATTGAAGACGAAGAAGATGTGCTTGGAGGGGGCGACGCCGTTCCAATGGACACCGAGACAGCAAAGGAAGCATACGAAGCTCTTGCAATCCCCACGTTGACTGAGTCACCATCCACGTTGAAACCGCAATCTCATTACAACGACCTTTGCTATCGATATCTGGAAATGGATCTGGATCTCGATTACTTTGTCTTGTTGGACATGCAGGCAAAATGGGAAGCCGTGCAAAAGGCAACAGATTTAGAGGACGATGAGTATGACATACCTGACGCGGAAAAGTTCGACTTACAGTTCGACTATTACATGCAGTTGCTGGCAAACTACGAAGGCTATGAAACGCCTGACAAACTGCTGGGCGCCATCGTGGACTCGGAAAAGAAGGACATTCCATGGTTTCTGTACAGGATATACTGCCACGACAACCCTATCGGAGAAACGCTGCAGGCCAATCACCCAATCATGGTTCTGAAGAAGCATGCCAAGGCGCTGGTGAAATTGCGCTACCCCGACGACGATGAGTTGAAGGAAGAAGGAACTGTGTTTGTAAAGCAGGTCAATCAGACGGCCCTGTGCGATTTGGAACGACACATGTGGCTGCAGACCATGGACAAAGTGCCCGACAGCAATCTGAGCCAGTTTGAGCGTAGGCGCCTTGAGTTGCTAAAGGACTTTCCAGAAGATATGGGTGACGATGAGGAGCAAGGTCGCACGGGAGCTGGTGATTACATCCGCATGCAGATGGATTCCATGCCATCCGAGGACAAGCGGCTGGCGGTGCCGACTCGCGGAAAAGATCCTTGGGCTATTATGGTCGAAAAGAGCTTGGCGAAGAGATACTACGACTATCATGGAGCTCGCTTGGCACGAGAAGATGTGGCCATCCTGGAAGATGGCGTAAACATCTCGGACATGGAAGACAAGCTTGATGATTTGTACTTGAGGCTCGACCCGTGGTGGCAAACGTACGGAGATAGTGTCAGCACCTATACTGAGTTTGACATACAAAGAGCGGGCATCACTCTGCAGAGCCGCAAGATTTTCTTGGATATGTGGACGACCGATCAGATGAGTGAGTTTCGGGATTCAGAAGTGGACTACACAAACACGTACGGCGCGGGTTCAGGGGTTCTAGTGGTTCCGTTCGAACCTGACCAACGTATTTCTGACATGCTCAGCAATGCAGCAATGCGAGACATCAGCAAAGACGAGAAAGAGATTTACTCAAAGGAAGCACTACTTGAGATTGCAAAGAAGGTGCAATGCACGTTGCAAGAAATTTTCAAGCAAGAAGAATTTGAGATTACGCAGCAGCTGGAAGAGTTAAAACGTGAGCGATGGAATGCCCAATTCAATGACGAACAGCAGGCAGAGTTCGATGCCTATCAAGAAAAACTGTCGCCACCGGCAATCAAAGAGTGTCAGGCATGGTCGTTAAAACCCGGGCACACAAATACTCTATATGGACGTGTCTATCTCGTCGACAAAGCTAAGAGCCTTTTCCAGAAGCAGGCCGAGGTGCAGACGGCTGCGGCGACGGCTGCGGCGAAATTTAAGAGGGATCCAACCCGAGCAGAAGGGCTGTTGCGCCGAATCTTGGATTTAGCCGTTGTCGCGTTTTCATCCTATGCGGTGCGTGGAATTCTTTTGCAGATGGTGGACCTTGAAGACACCGACATCTCCAGCATTCACGATCACTTTTCGAAAGAGGTGGACAAGTACGGACGTATGAATACGGCTGCTATTACTGAGATGGCTGCTGAATACTCGCAAAAAGAGAAGTGGAACAAGATGGAGGCAGCAGCAACCCAAAGCATTCCTAAGCCATCAGCAGCAGAGCTGGCCATGAATGCCAGCGTCAATCGTTTACTGGCTGAGATGAAATCTGGTCAGTGATTAAGGGATCTGTGTGTGTATGTGATGGTTTATGGTTTGTGTCTGTCGTATAAGGGTTAAATCGATGTAGTGGTTGTGGCGTGAACAGAGAGAGAGAGATGGTTTTGGCTGGGCGTCGCTGCAGCAGCTATTCATTGCACAATGCTCCCGAAAATTCGAGCGCCTTGTGCAGGCGTAACTGCACTAACGAGTTGATCAGACGAATCATGCAAACCGGAGTGAGCATTGATGCAAAAAAAAGGAAACAGGAGCCGTCGGCAATTCAGCGCAAGAAGAAAGCAGAAGACAAGCCCGAGACATTGGTTCAGAAGACGAGCAAGGAGCGCCGAGCAAAAGCAAAAGACAATGCCGAGACATTGGTTCAGAAGACGGGCGAGGAGCGCCCAGCAGAAGACAAGGCCGAGAGGGCAAACATTCTGACGTACGGCAAGCGCGGCAAGTACACATTGGCAAGGGACGATAAATTGCAAGAACAAATTGAGATCTTTCCGTCGCTGATCGTATTTTATGTCGACGAGCTGACACTCAACGCCTGGGAGGATAATCCCAACTGGGAGATGTTTCGCTTTGTGCGTAAGTTGAAAGAAGCCGACGATGTGACAGTTGTGTGCGTTGCTTATGGTGGGCTGTTTAATTCACACGGCGATATGTATGACGACACGAGGGACGTCATCACCACTGAAAACTTACTCTTGAGCAGATTGCAGGAGTTGGGCCACTTCAAACTGGAAGAAGGAAAGGATGGAACGCCCTTCGTTGCAGACGATTCGTTGATTGACGAGTTGATCCACGTCGTCGAACAGAGCCGCTCTGGCTTACGAGGTAAGAACTTGCAAGAATTCGTACAATTCTGCAAAGACAGCGGATTAAAGACCGAAGAGCAAGCGGCCGGACGAATCTACATGGGCAAGCAGGTGCAGGTGAAGGAGGAGGAGGAATCATATGTCATTCCGGCCATCAACATATTCGCAAAGCATCTCGACTTATCTGACATCGATCCGGAATTGCTCAAGGAGGAGGAGGAGAAGGGGATGGATGTGGAGCAGGACACGTTCTACATTCCAGCCAAGATGATGGAGGCATTCAAATCCTCGTGGGATTTGCTTAGGAAGCACGCGGCGAAGCACTTCCCCTTCTACCACTCCGACCAAGGAAAGAAGAACGTGAACCCTTTGATTGAGATCGAGTACGACATTTACGATGACAACTATCAGGAGGAGGACACTTTCAAAAACCTCTCAAACACGAATGCGGTGGTTAAGCTGGCCGAGTATGTTGGATGGAAACACTACAAGAGTAAGCAAGTGGACATCCCTACTGTGGCGTCCTCGCCACAGGACGAGGGCTCCTCGTCGTCTACACCGCTCGAGGAGTTTGAGAACGCCCTTGGCAACGCCGACGAGCGTGTGAAGCGTAAAGCGTAAAGCGTGGATGTGTTAAGAAACGTTAAAAACAAAAAACAAACACACGACGACGATGACGATGCTACGAGACAGCCATCATGCTACGAGCAAGGCGCAGGAGTTTGCTCTGCATCTCGACGCGACGCCTCGACGCGGTGTCTCTTGCGCATTCGCGCAGCATGGTCTGGTTGAGCCGACGCTCAAGCCTCAACACCTCTCTCTCAAGCGCCTTGCGCTCTCCCACGCAACCCCACTCGGTCCCATGCCTCCTTCCGACCGACGTCCCGCCCAGCGTCCCTCCCGAGGAGGTGCCTCCGGTGGGCAGAAAGAGCAGAAGCAGAAAGGCGCACGGCCGTAACCACCAGCAGCAGCACCACCACCGCATTTGTCTCTCCTCCCGTTTCTCCTCCCGTTTCTTTTCCCGTCTCTCCTCCCGTTTCTCCTCCCGCCTCTCCTCCCGCCTCTCCGCCCCACCCTTGGCTCGCTCTCTAGCGATGGAGCGCATGGATCGACTGCGCACTCGCCTCACTCATCGAGGCTTTGGAGAGCAGGTACTCCGCATCGCGCTCCCAGCTTGTGGTTTCCGCATTGGAAGCCGCATTCGATCGCACCATGGCTTGCATGATGTCACATTCGCCGGAACGGCCGCGCATGCGGGTCTTGATGGGCAAGGGGTCTTGCAGGTGCAAGTATGCAGGCTCGAGGAGCTGGAAGTTGAGGTCGTAGGCTTCCATTTGCGCACGGCACACGCGCTTCCTCTCTTCGCGGGTCCCGAAGCAGTCGGTGTCGCGATCGCACTGCGCCGGGGAGATGGCTTTGATGGTTCGCTCGTCTCCGTGCTCCCCCTCGGCCCATGGATTGGAGCTGTTCCTTTCGCACAGTTGCCCATCGTTCGCCACGACGTTGACTTCTTCCTTCATGTCGGGGTCGACGCGCTTGAGGTGTGCCCCCATGAGGAGCATGAGGACCTGGCGGAACTGAAACGCGCGCATGCCGACGAGACCCGTGCGCGGGTCGGCGGGCTGGCCGTTCAGCCCGCCGACGTACACCTGCTTGATGTGGTAAGTGCGAATCTTTCCGAAGTCGACGTCGGAGCAAGGACACGTGGCCGGCGGCCGCTGGAAGCCGTCGGGGCTGTGCACAAGCCATGCGGCCTGGACGGCGTTCTCGAGGCACGTCCGCAGCCGGTCGATCTCCTGGGGACATGCCGGCGGCGCGCCGTTGTTTGCGATCATGCACTCGAGGAGGGGCGCGACGCCGGCCTGCCAGGCACAGCGGTTGGGCGCATCGGCGCGGCAGAAGGCGCTCCATCGCTTCTTGGCGTCCTCGAGCAGTTCCGGGTCTTCCCCCTCCCCCTCCAACAGCTGCTTGAGGCTATACCCGTCGACGCCATCGACGCCGTCGTCGCATGGAGGCACGCCCACCTCTTCCCACTCGTCATCGGCATCGTCTTCACCCTCTTCACCCTCTTCGTCGAGTGTCTGAGCTTGTTCCACTTCCACTTCTTTGCCGTGGGTCCGAATGCGATGATCAAGGCGTCTCGCACAAATCGCCGCCGCCCGTCCGTAGCAGTATGGCAGCATCCGCTTTCCGATGGTCCATGACGCCGGGTACATGCATCCAAGAAGGATCATACAGATCGAGTAGAGGAGGCAGTGCGACCGCGTGTCCTCCTGAGCGCCACTGTGCCAGTTGCACAACCCGCCGTGCAGCGACTGCACGATCTCCTTGGCGATGCGTTTGCTTTCCTCGGCGTCGTTGCACTCGTGCAAGCCGTTGGACGTGCTGGCGAGCACCGCGATCTGCGAGAGGAGCGCGGCGGCACCATGGAACGTCGTGGCGTAGTCGTACGACTTCTCGAAGAAGTTGTATTGCTGTTGCGTGCGCTGCGGACGCCGAAAGAGCGGCTCCCGCAGGAGGGCGAGCCGTTCGTCGGTCGAATCGGCAAGAGGCATCCGTCCTTCCTCGACGGCCTTGGCCGATCCGACGCGGGTTCCGCGCGCGGCCTGGACGAGCGCGCATCCGGGTTCGCTGTCGGGGTCCAGCTGCTGCGAGTAAGGGCCGGTGCTAGGAAGCAGGATCTCGCTCACGCCGTCGTCGGTGCGGCGAAGGATGCGTTTGCGCACCAGCTCGAGGGCGCCGACGTAGTGCTCGAGCGCGCGGTGCACGCCGGGGATGATCCCGTGCGGCTCGCCGCAGGTCTCCGGTGGGCGATGCACGGGAGTGCCCTCCTTTGTGTAGTGAATCGCGTACTTGCGACTGCCCAAGCGCATGGCGCAGGCGTCGGCGAACGATTGGCTAAGGTGGCCGCTGCCGTGGAGGCGGTTGTCGGACACGTGGTTGTGCGCGGCGATCCCCATCGAGCAGCGGCCGTCGTCGTAGATCGCGCCGTACTGCCCCTCGTAGCGCGTGCCGCAGCACTGCGGTTCCAGCCCGGTGCGGTGCGCGTACAGCGCGTCGTACACCGTGAGGTTTGCCACAAAGCAGTTGTCGGGCACGCGCACGCCCCTGCTGTTTGCGACGAAGACGATCATGTGCTGCCCAGCGATCGACTCGCCGAAGTCGGAGATGAGGGAGGCTTGCGACGCCGCGGCGAGTAGGAGGTGGGCCAGCCCGCGCGTGACGTCGTCGTAGCAGATCTCATCCCCGCCCTCGAGCACCGCAGACTTCCACACCTGCTCCTCGGCTTCGAACTGCTTTCTTTCCTCTTCGGGTTGATCGTCGCCGGCCTCGGCGTCGATGGTGTACTGGCCCAAGCGCATCCGCATGCCGCGCGCGACGACGTCGACGATGCGCACGGCACCGTCGGCGCAGAGCTGCTTCCACGCGATGGCCGGCACGTAGTCGTCCAGCTTGTCCACCCCGTCGGCGGGCCCGAAGAGCCTCTCGGGGCATTCGGACCACGACTTGCCATCGAATTCGACGTCGGTCTCGCAGAGCGCCGCAAACGCGGGGGGCGCGTAGTGGTCGACCGGAGCGTCGTTCGTGCAGACGGATAGCCCGCACTTGACCGGCTCGAGCATGAGCGTTCGGCAGGGCCGCGCACCGCGCTGCGTGGGGTTGGGCGTCTGTCGGAAGGCGTTCCGGACGATCTGGTCGATGCGCAGCGCGAGGCCGTGTCTCGTCGACTCGGGGTGCTGCATGCGCCCGCGCCTTCCCGGGTCGCCGCGTATCGCGACGCGTTCGCCGACGGGCATGCACCCCCCTCCCCGCGCGACCGCTTCGGCCAGAGGGGGCGGTGCATCGGGCGCATCGGACGCATTGGACGTTGCCGCCGGCTCGTCCATCTGCTTCTGGATGGCAGCGCAGAGGACCGAGCCCGGCGTCAGGCCGTTGAGCTCGCTTCGATGGACAAAGGTCCGTGTGCTAATCCAGGAGCGCGTGAGCCCCGTCACACTGGTGAGCAGCATCTTCGCCGAGTCGTCGGTGTTGCTCATCTCGAGCTGCCGCTTGATGCGAGCGGTTTCGGCGGCCATCTTACCCTTTCCCGTGCCGAACGTGGACCCGCTTCGCTCGTCCTGCGTTGCGAGACGAATGGCGCTGCGTATCGCGGTGCGCTCGCAGAAGGCAGGCAGGTGCGCCTCGTCACTCGGCGAACGCAACGGCCTGCTCGCCAGCGAGTGGAGGATGGCGATGCGCTGCGATGCGAGGCAGCCGCTTGGCGCCGTTGGGTGGCTGCCCGGGACCACGCGGCGGGCGACGTGCACCGTCGTGCACGACGAGTCGTCGGGCAGCTTCTGCATTCCAAAGGCCTCCACCACGTGGCACTGGATCGAATGTCCGGAGAGCATGTTGATGCGCTTGCCGCCGAACCCCTGGGCGATCAATTTCTGCTCCGGCGCCACGGCGGTGACGAAGCGCAGGAACCGCGGAACCGGCCCGAGTCTGCACAGCTTCTTCTTCTTTCGGAGGATGATGCCATCCATCTCGGCGTTGACGCTGACGGCATGATCCTCCGCTGCGTCGGTGACGGTCTTGTTGTACAGGATGTTGCTTCCCGGCGCCTGCTTGTGCAGCGTGCGCATCGCTGCGTCGCGCGCAGTGTCTTCGCTTCCCGCGATGAGCGTCGCCAGGCAACTGGCATGGGGCGACCGCAGCGCCCAGGTCCAGAAGCGCATGTCCGAGATGCTCGGGTCGCCCAGCGTCGCCCGGTCCGCGACCAGGCCTTCGGCGACGACGTCGTCGTCGCCGTCGCCTTCTTCCTTGACGACTCTGGGCGCCTTCCGCGCTCCTTTGCCTCCGCTGGAGGCGCCTTTCTGCTGCTTGTTGAACTCGCGGTTCGCCTGGTTGATGCGCCGCAGGATCTCGGTGCGGCCGTACGACTCGAGGGAGCGCATGCGCTCGAGCTGAAAGTTGGTCATCCTGGGGGCCAGCTTCGAGATGAGCGCGATGCCGAGTGGGTGATGCGAGAGATGCGCCATGAGGACGATGGCCGCCCAGCAGCAGTCGAACTCGGCGTCGACGTGGTCGGGATTCGCGATGCTCAGGCAGATGGCGTCCAAGTGCGTGGAGAGGTTTCCGAGCGCGACGGTAATCGCGCGGTCTTCGAGCTGGGCCCGAGCGACCGTCAACGCGGCGTCGTACGCGTCGCCGGTGGCGAGCTGCACGGGCATGCAGTTGTACGGCAGCAGCGCCGACCCGACGACGAGCACGTTGCTTGCCTTGGAAGTGACGCCGAGCGCGCCCCCGAGGTCGAAGGCGTTGCTCGCCAACGGAGACAGCACCAGCGCGCCTTGTGATATGCGCTTGTGGTGTCTGATCAAGGCCATCTCGAGCATGGTCGCCGCACAGGCCGCCGCCTCGCTGCGCGACACGCGGCTCTTGTCGATGCGGCTGACCTGCGTTGAGGCCCCCTCTCGCTTGCCGCGCTTCGTTCGGCCGTTGGAGAGCGCGTTGATGTGAAAGCACCGGTCCAGGCGCTCGCTGTGCATGTACGGAGCGGCATCGTTAGGGAGCAGCCACGGGAAGTTGCACATCAACGCCACTTGTGTGCGCAGCAGGACGCAGCGTTCGCCTGCTCGACGTTCCTGCGGGTCGGTGATGCGCAGCCCCGAGCCGCGCTGCCATCCGGTGCGCCCTGACTTCTGGTGGCGGGTTTCGCACATCTGCACAAGCTCTTCGTAGGGTATCGAATGCGCGTCCTTGGAGTCGAGGCCGAGCGACTCCAAGACTTGCGTGCGGGTGCCGTAGGCCTCCACCTGGATACGATGCGACGGAGGCTGCGCTGCTGCCATGCGCGACGCACGCTGCACCCCGGCCGGTGCTTGCAGCACATTGGACTGGGAGGCGCGTTTGGAGCGTTGTTGCTGCAACAACGAGCTCAGCTGAGACAAAAGGCGTGGATCGACATCCTCGCCGTCGCTCTCCGCGCTGTCGTCGGAGTTGGAGGAGGCGTTTTCTTCTTCGCTGTCGTCAAAGGAGCGGACACGGCGCTTGCTGGATGACGACGTGTTGGAGGAGGACGTTGGGCTCGACGGCGCGGATCGATACTTTGCCATATCCGTGGAAGGAAGCGCCGGTCGCGGCTGCTGCAGAGGCACGGGGCGAAAGGCTAGTTTTTGCGCTGCCATGTCGACGTCGTAATTCTTGGCTGGCGGAGAGGTGAGCAGGTGAGCAGCGGGTGAGCAGCGGGTGAGCAGCGGGTGAGCAGCGGGTGAGCAGCGGGTGAGCAGGTGAGCAGGTGAGCAGCGGGTGAGCGGGCGAGCGGGCGGGCTTACGACTCTAACGGAGGAGTATCCTCCGCTATGTGGCCGAATACGGGAGCGGTTAGCGGAGCGCGCGCAACGTACGCAACGTACGCTAAACGTACCCTGTAGAGTACGATCGGCAGCACACGACTTGACTGATGAACCCGGACGACCGTCCGGTTGAAGTGCGCACGAGCGCCTCCGCCAAAGACTTCTGGTGCCGTACGCTCTGGGACGACCCTGAGAATGTGTCCCCTCACGACTTCAAGGCGAAGAAGAAGCACCCCTCGGTCTCGGCGGTCTCGGCGGTCTCGGCGGTCGCGGGCGCCGTCGTCGCCGTCGTCGACCGCGTCGACCGCGTCGACCGCGACACGCCCTATGGAATGCAGCACGGGCCTTTTTCGATTAGCCGGCTACACGAAGAAGGCGTTCCGCCCCGCCCCCCGCTCGGCGCTGTGCCAACGGGCCTCACCAATTCGAGAATCGTCGAGCGTCAAGTGTACCAGCGCACGCTGGCCGAACTCGAGAGTGACATGAAGAAGCTCAAGCGCAGGAACGCGGCTCTCGAGAAGCGTTTTGCGAGTGCTCTCAAGGTCAACAAGGCACTGGCGGCTCAGATGTCGGAGATGTGCATGGAGCGTGCTGATGATTGAAAACGGGTGTTAGGACCTAAACATTAAATCGTCCTACCATGTACCCATTCCGAATCAGCACGGTCGCATGGCCACGGTTGTGCGCACTGCGCAAGAAAAGACGCGTGCACGCCACTCCCTCTTCCGTTGCACACTTGCCTGTCCGTCCTCCGTATTCTACACGAGCGACGCCGCTTTCCAACGGCGCCGACATTTGCACAGTCCCACCACTCTCACCACTCCCACCACTCCCGCGACGCACGCCGATCAAGGCCATCTGACCTTGTGATCGACGGCGAAGACTTGCCACCACATGCCCATCGGCTGACACAAAGTCGGCACCTTCTTCACGCGCAGAAGATAAACGCACAAGCGAAGGAAGCATCGATAGCCTGCAAGCTTGCACAGTTCTTATTCGCTCCTTCAGACAACCCGCTGCTTTTTCGAGAGCGGATTGCTCGACTCCTCATCCGACTCCTCATCCGACTCCTCCACTTCCGTCTCCTTGGCCGGATCCTCGTCTACCATCACCTCCATTTCCGACTCCGACTCCTCCACTTCCGTTTCCTTGGCCGGATCCTCCACGTCCTCCGCGTCCTCCGCGACCACCGCTGATGCTGAAGGTGATGCAAAACCTGATGGCTGCTCTGTGGCTGTACGCGGCGGCGACACTATCTGGCCGTTATAGAACTTCACGCAGTGGGGGTTCAACTTCACTTGCATGGACATTTGCGTCTCGGTGTCTGGGTTCACCTTCACGACTACTCGTGCTAGCAACTTGCAGTACATCTTCTTGGAGAAAGTTGGGCTCGTGATGGAGCTCATCAAGTCACGCGCCATGAGATCGCGTAGCAGCAAGGGGGTTTGTTCTTTCTTGCGCGATTCGGCCACTTTGTAGACCAGGCGAACCATTTCAAGCTGATGGGCTTTGAAGGCTGTCTTCCACATGCGTTGCGCCAAGAACGCCGCGTAATTCTTCATGGAATTGTCATCGTAGTTGATAAACACACATTTGTCCGGCGCAGGCATCTTGTGCAGTTGTGGGTTTGCGGGGTCCGACCATTTCTTCCTGAAATCGGATTGAAAGTAGAAGAAAAGATAGGTGGACTCCCGATCCTGCTTGTTCCCCTGCGCGTACAGGTTGCGAATATGCTTCGGGTGTCGGAAGTCGTTGGACCCTTTGCTGTCCAATCTACTCATGACGGTACCGACACTTTCTCGCTTGTAAACGTGCGTGAGGTTGAAGTCGACAAAGCGATCAACGTACCGCAGAGTTTCAAGGACACGAAAACTTTGCCTTCCGACGGGGACGAAGTCCGCGCCTAGGTGTTGCCAGAGCGACGCGACCATGGAATCGTAAAATCGGCAAACGATGCAGGCCGATTCGGAAATGCAGTGGCCTATGCGATCGCTTTGTTGCACTGGGCAAGGATGCCCCAACGTATTGGAACCGTCGGATTGGCACATGACGTATTGGAACCACAGCATGGCTCCTATAGCAGTATGGAAGGCAACGGCGGCGGCTTGTGCATCCGTGCCAAGATCGCTTGTCGACACGAAGGTGACCGCGTTGATCTTCCATGTGCCATGACGAGGGCGCTTCCACAAATTGTCGATTAGTAACTCATTGATGGCGCCAACAGGGTTGCCTGGGTGCGATCGTACTTCCTCGCCATCTGGAGCCCATGCTGCTTCCGCTTTCTTAGAGGAGGAAGTGCGGGCGTTGAGACCGTCGTCGCTCGGCAGATTTAAGAGATAGCCAACATTGTACATGTGCCCGATGGCTTCAAGGAGATTCAGGATCGCCGAATTGAAGGCAAGATCTGCTCGCCGATCGATTTCGACGGTGCACTCGCCGCCTTCGCCATACTTGGAGACATAACAATCGTAATTCTCTTTTCTCATGGTTTCCAATCGTATCGCCATCTGCCAAAATTCCGACGGCCAACGATCGACCCATCTGTTGCAACTTGGAGAAAGAAAGTCGACGCCGGCTTCCTCCGGTGTCACGTATCGGATTTTGTGAAGCGGATTCTTTTGAAGCTCATCCTGTGAAGCGGGTTTTGTCGCGCCGCCTTCCAGCAGTCGCGCACTGCGAAATGCCTGGTTGCCTTCCACTGTTGCGTGACATGGGTTGGCATCCGTAAACACGCGAGCCATCTCGGATCGCAACACCCCCGTCCCCGACGTGGAATTGAATGTGGAAGAGGCTTTGGCGCGCGGAAGCTTCTGCAGCCCATCGATCGATATGAGGCTCGGGCGGAAAGTATCAATGCATGTCTGCGGGCACGGCAAGCCCAGCACGCGTGTCCATTCGTTTTCCAACGCCTCTTGAAGCCGGTTGTTAAAGTTTGCATCCCGATGCGAGGGCATCGCGGGGCATAAAGAGACTTCAACGATGAGTGGCGTCCAGACGATGGCCAGCCAGGTCTGTCCTTTGCTCATGGCCTCCTTTTCTCTGTGATAAGCTGCCTCCACGTCATGTATGTAGCTTTGCCTTTTCACATCTACGAAGAGGGATTTTGAAGGGGGAATCAGAAAGCGACTCTTCTGGATAGCCACCTTCTTGTGGCAGTCTCCTCCTCTCCTGTAAACTACGCTGCGATGGCCGGCGGCAGCGGAAGTCGAGGCGGCGGCAGCGGAAGTCGAGGCGGCGGCAGCGGAAGTCGAGGCGACGGCAGCGGAAGTCGAGGCGACGGCAGCGGAAGTCGAGGCGACGGCACTCTTGGCAGCCAAGGCGGGTCGAACGGTATGGTTCACTAGCGGACCTGACAAATGTGTAGGAGTCGGGAATCGTTGACACCTGTCAGATTCGCTGCACATGGCATGCAACGTGGACTGTTCCGACCAGTCGTGCAGCAACATCTCCACGTCGAGGGTCGTGATTTCTATCGACGTGAAGTCGTCTTGCGTACGGGGTCCAAGTTTCTTCGTTCTTGCATTCGGCGCATAAACTATACTATTTGTGGGACTGCCATTGACGATGGTTTTCGTGAGGAACCGAAACCGTATGCTCGAAAACTCGGTGAGTTCATGAAAGCCATGTGCTTCTTTGCCTTTAGTCGATTCTTGGCCAAGGTAACAAACGTCGGGATGGCCCAGCAAAAGTTCAAATCCTATCATCCATGCGAAGCTCCCATGTGGACGTCCTGGCGGGTTATCCAATTTGGGCCAAGTGCTCTCCGCGTGCATTCGCTCCATAAACTTGGAGGGGAGCTTCACACCGAACACCACCTGCGGTTTGTAGGTGAAACCACTGTATACACGGGTTGTATCTACCGCAAAGATGAAGAACCCGTTGAGGTCGACGTATCGCATCGGTTGCTTCGCGTCGATCAGAGCAAAGCACGGGTAGTAGTTGGTTGGGTTCCCCATGGGCCGGTTGGGTTCCCATTTCTTCCGTTCGGCTTCCATGGCCTCTCGTGGAAGGCGATGGATTAGGGCCATCAAATGATCCGGAAAGATACCCGCCCACCCGATTGCCGGCGCAGGGTGAATTTCTCTAGACACCGATGGCTTGACGACGCTGACATTCTTGCCCGATCTGCACATTTCGACAAAGCTGCGCTTCACCGGGTTGCTGGCGACGATAGGCGTGGGATTCGGCGTGGGATTCGGCGTGGGATTCCCCTTGGGCTTTGCCTGTTCGTCGTCCGAGTCGGACATTATGTCGATCACGACGAGTCGCAAGCCAGACTCCGCGTCGTATCCGCCATTCTGAAGCGCTCTATCGGATGCGGCCGCCTTCTCGGCCTTGCTCACCTCGCGTACGCATTGGATGTCGTCATCCTCGTCCCCTGCGGCGTCCCCTGCGGCGGCAGCAGCGCTGGAGCTGCTTGCCATTTGGTGATTTGGTGAGTGGCTGCGTGCAGGTGCGCGTCTTTTGTCCGTAAAGGTTAAAGGTACCCCCTCACGACCAAGTTCCTTTACTCGTTTACTTTTCTTACTTTAAGGGGTCAGATAGCGCGTCCAGCATTCTCATCGTTTTCAGCGCGCTGCCCCTCGGGAAGCATAAGCCGACGGGTCGGACGCTCGCACTTTTCCGGGACTGGTGACAAATCACACAAAAGTGCGAGCGTCCGACCCGTCGGCTCTCATCGTGCGCCAGCGTGCGCCAGCGTGCGCCACTGTTGAGGTTCGATCTGATGGATAGGTAACCGATCGGGGATTTGGAGATAGCGTCGCGAGATCATCGAGATGAAA
>MDTG01191887.1_pt1 | contig 17661 bp, 18 predicted proteins | sample 811421 | NCBI WGS metagenome assembly MDTG01 (sample SAMN05326645, study PRJNA326480) | marine metagenome | isolation source: seawater | place: Pacific Ocean: South East | collected 2011
CTTCTATATCTAGTGTCATTTTTTTCCCCGCAAATCAACCTATAGTAGGTCTACGAATCTTTTGTACCATATTTTATTTGAAAAAGAATCAATTTTTTTAATAAATTCAGCATTTTTTATACTTTTATTCGTCAAAAGCCAGAAACTTGTATAAAGAGACATTATACAAGCATCATTTAGAACTTTAGGGATACCACAAGATTTAGGTGGCTCTAAAAATTTAATATCAATGCTATATTTAGAACGGAAATAATTATCAAAATTTTTAATTTTTGAACCACCTCCTGTAAATATATATGAATAAAAGTCATTTTCTTTTGGCAAAGAATCAAAAACCATTTTGAATATCTCATCTAGACGAGAAAGTACTATTTTTTTTATGTAGTCATGTTCGATTTTATTTTTAACATTGTTACCAAATTCTTCCCAAACTGGTATTTCAATTGACGAATTCCTAGTATCTAGTAAGTCAATTGTTGAGATTTTAAGTTTTTCAGCAAAATCAAAACTGATATTTAACATTTTAACTAAATCATCAGAAATAAGTTTACAACCATACGGAATTTTTTTTACAAATGACAATTGTTTATTCTTTATCATTATTATATTTGTATGATTAAAACCAAAATCAATAAGAATAATATTAGATTTAATGATTTTTTTATTTTTTAAATAAAAAAAATAAGACGTAGTTGAGTCTAGAAAATTTGTAATTTTGATTTGAAGTTTTTGAAAAATATTTTTAAAAAGATTTATTTGTCTATTATCTATTAAGGTTAAAAGAGAGATAATTGATAATTTTTCAGAATTTAAACCTATCGGGTTATCAGTAACTAAATTATCGTTAATTAAAAAATGAGACGTATATAAATTTTGATAAAAATTTTCATTTTTTTCTATATCAATTTTTGATATTTTTCTTATATCATTTTTTTCAATGATAGCCCCATTCAGTGCTAAATCTTTTTTTATCTTTTTAGTATAAATACTTCGATTAGATATTAGTAAGTATGAGTCTTTAATGATATGATTTGCTTGTTTTTCAGCTTGAACAATAGAATTTTTAATACTATCTATAAAGTCGTCTATATTTTCAATTTCATTGCCTGTGTATCCATGAGTTTTTGACTTGCCAGTACCTATTATCTGAAATTCACCATTATATTCGGAGTAAATTATTGTCTTTATGGAAAAAGATCCAATTTCAATTATTGATTTGTAATTATCCAATTATTTTATTCTTATAGTTTTATTATGAAAATTCCTTAAATCCAGAAATTCTGCATAATTTGTGCTTTTATTTATTAAACCAATATTATTTTTTATAAAGTACAATAGTTCTGAGTCAATGACTTTTGGAAGCATTACAACTTTACCATCATTCAAAACTAAATTGTACCTTCTATTGTCGATATACTCAATTTCAACAATATTAAATAATAAAGAAAGATTTTGATAATTTTCTTTTAAATATTTGTTTATTTGAATACTGTTTTTAGAAATATCTATTAATTTTATATTTCCTAAAAAATTTGCCTTAAAATATTTAAAATGAGCTGTACTATTGTCATCAAAAATTACTTCTTTAGTAAAATTATTTTTTGCAAAAGTTTTCTTTAAAATTATTTGAATATTAACTTCATTACCTATTCTTTTTAATAAATGATTTTCTATAAATGAATAATCTTCTAAAAAACTATTTACATCATCTAGATTATTAGCTATTTCAATTTCAAACTCATCATGTATATCTGATTTTATAAAGTTAATAATCTCAATTGGTTTTTTAGTCAAATAATTGATTGATAAATAAAAAAATAATAACAAAGATAAAATCGATGATAAGTAAATTAATAGTTCTTTATATTTTGATTTCATAATGACGAGTTAATTATTTGTTTTAGCAGATATAAGTAGGAGTAATTTTTAAAATTTGCTTGTTCTGGGGCTAGAGAAATACTTGTTAACCCAGGGTGAGTATTAATTTCTAAAAAATATATTTTCTCATTTTTATTACTCATTATGTAATCCAATCTTGCAATACCTCTACAATTGCAAACTTGAAATATATTTTTTGATAATTTGATTAAGAAATTATATTGTGATTTTGAAATTCTAGCTGGTAAAAAATGTAAACTTTGATTTTTTATGTATTTTGCAGTGTAATCATAATGTTTATTATTAAATTCTATCTCTGTCACACCAAGTGCTTGAATTTTATTATCATTTTCGATGACTGTTACGGTTAATTCCTTTCCATAGATAATTTCTTCAACCAAATTTTGATGATTATTAATTTTATTTTTAAGATCATTTTTGTTATTTACAAATTCAACACCTTTTGATGATCCGCCCCAATTAGGCTTCGAAATTACAGGAAAGTTAATTTTGTTTTTATATAAAACCTCTTCAGGAGATACTACGTTTAACTTTTTTTTTAAATAGTTTTTTGATAAACGTTTATTAAAACATAGAGCAGAAGTAATTGCCCCAGAGTGAGTAATAGCTATCTTATTTTTTAAGGCAAATGAGTTTAAACCTCCATCTTCACCAAATTCGCCATGAAGTGAATTGAATATTATATCAGGCTTATGTTTTAAAATTTGATCTATATTATTTTTTTTAATATCTAAAAATTTAACATTGAAGTTATTTTTTATTAGGCATGAAAACACATTTTTTCCGGACATCAGAGATACTTCTCTTTCATCAGACCAACCACCTGCTACTACAAGAATTTTAAGTGAATTAATTAATTTGTTTATCAATCTATAATTCTTAATTCTTTTTCAAGAACTATTTTGTGCTTATCATTAACTTTTTTTTGAATTTTAGAAATAAATAAATCTATACTATTAGCACTTATATTAGGTTCATTTTCAAAGAAATTAGAATGTTTTTTTGATAATTTAATCGGTCCGTTGTAAAAACTATCATCTATAGATGACTTAATTAATTTCCAAGCGCTCTTATTTACCGGGTTCTTAAAAATACTACCACAACAATTTACTTTTTGAGGTTGAGTTTGATTTCTTATTTTATCATATTCCTTCATACGATCCTTTATGTTGTTCTTATCTCCATAAGTTATTTTAAATTTTCCATATAAAATAATTGTATTTTTTTTTTGAAACCCTTTTCGATAATCAAATTGTAATTCTCTAATATCTTTTTCATATACTTTGTTGTTTCTTATATCAAAGAAAATTACACTGATTAATTTATCTTTTATATCTTGATTGTAGCAGCCAGCATTCATAAATATATTACCTCCTATTGATCCAGGAATTGTATATAAGAACTCATAACCTGTGATGCTATTTTGAAAACAAAATTTTGAAAAGTAATTATCTAAAACTGCAGCACCTACCAACATATGGTCAGAATTTATTATAATATTTGTAAAATCACCTTGAAGCTTTATACCTATTCCTTTAAAACCTTCATCTTTAATTAATGTATTTGAGAGATTACCGATAACTAATATTGATTTTTCTTTTATATTATTTTTAGTGAGTAATCTTGTTAAATCTTGTTGTTTGTAAATTTTATAAAGATGATTAATTTCACCTCCAGATTTAAGCCAGGAGTGTTTGGCTGACGAATAGTTAGAAACTAGATTTTTATTTTCTAGAGTCATAATAAAAACGAATTTGATTAGAAATATCTCCTGCCCCAGCAGAGATAATTATACTTTCACTTTTGTTTAATACAACTTGATCTAATAAATTAAATAAATCTTTATAATTTTCAACATACTTAGTTTTTTGTTTATTTAAAACATTCAAATCATTAACTAGATTTTTTGAATTTTTCATTCCTATTTTATAACTTTCACCAGCCTCATATGTTTTCAAGATAATCAAATTGCCAATATTTTTTAAGACTCTCAAATATTCCTTATATAAATCATTTAATCTAGAGTATCTATGGGGCTCTATTACTAAAATAACATATTTTTTTTTATACAAAGATGTAATGTTTATTAATTTTTCTATTTCAGAAGGGTGATGTGCATAATCATCAATAAAAGTAGTTTTTTTTAATTTGCCTAGAACATTCATTCTCCTTTTTATTCCTTTAAAATTAAGAATATCAGATTTTTTTATTTCATATCCTAAGTCATCAATAATTGAAAGAACAGCTGTTAGATTTTGAACATTGTGTTCACCTAATAAATATGTGGTTAATGCACTTGATAAAGTTTTTCGACCCTTGAAAATATTAAAAAGTGATTTTTTTTCAGTTAACTTAATTAATTTATAGCTATAGTTTGATTTAATATCTGAACCAAATGTTTTTATATTGCTAGAATATTTTTTAAGTGGAAATAAAAAAGGATCATCATTGTTTAAGAAAATTTTTGCGTTTTTTTGGGCTTGACTTAAAATATATTTTTTTATTTTTAATTTAAAATTAGAGTAAGATTTATAAAAATCTATATGTTCTCTATCAACATTTAAATATAATAAGTAATTAGGATTTAATTTAAAAACTGTTCCGTCACTTTCATCTGCCTCTACCACAACATAGTTACTATTAGTAAGATATATATTTTGTCCAAAATTTTGCATTATTCCACCAGAAATAATAGTTGGGTTTAAACCTGCTTGAACCAACAAATGTCCTAAAATAGATGTGGTTGTCGTTTTTCCGTGTGAACCTGATATAACAATAGTGAATTTATCCTTACAAATTAATTGGAGAAGTTTTGATCTGTCATAACAAGGAATTTTATTTTTTTTTGCCTCTCTAATTTCCACATTATTTTTTATAGCTGACGAATAGAAAATAATATCTCTTCCTTTAATGTTTGATTTTTTATGTCCAATGTAAACAGGAATTTGATATTTTTCTAAAATTGCAGTATTTGCACTATAGGTTATATCACTTCCAGTAACGTCTAAGTTGTTTTTTTTTAAATATATAGCTAAAGCACTCATTCCAATACCATTAATACCAATAATATGAATTTTATAAGATGATAATTTTGAAAATTTCATCTTGTTGTATAACAAATAACCTTTTCAATAGAGTAAGGGTTAATTTGTGAGTTAAAATAAAATTCACTAGCCAAGTTTTTTTTTTCTGGTATAAAAAATTTTTTTAAACTCATGTTATGGGAGAGGAAATAACTAAGATTAAATTTTTGATGTTGATCTCTAGATATTAAATGAGGAATAAAATGTACATTGTTTGTATGATATAAAATTTCATTAATAGAACCTGAACCAGACCTTGAAATTATAAAATCATACTGTTGCAGGTTGAGATTATCTTTAAACGAAAAGAATGAAAAATTATTCTCATCTAAAAGAGCCGTATATTTTTTTTTTAAAATTTCTATGTGTGAATTAGGTATTTGAATAAAAAATTTAAATTTTTCTAAATTATTTTTATTTAAAAACTTTATTTTCTCTAGCATTTGATTATTAAGATCTAAAGAACCTGCGCTCCCACCAATTAATAGAATGTTAATTAATTTGTTATCAAGTTGTTCTTTATATTCTTTTTTATCTACAAAAAAATTACCAACAAATATTTCTTTATCTCGCATATTTACATTAGGAAAAGAAATAAAAACATTTTTAGCAATAAAATAATTTATTTTATTAGCTAATCCATAGATAGCATTTTGCTCATGAATATAAATTTTATTAAAAGATAAAAAAAAAATATTGAATAATTTTGAAATAATCAAAACAGGAGTTGTAATAAATCCACCAAAACCTATAAGGGTCATTCTTCTATTAAATACAAAAATAAGAAATAGTTTTAAAAATATTTTTATAATAAACCTTAATTTATTTTTGGAGCTTAAAATTATTTTATTAATTTTAGAACTTTTAATTTTATCTAGATATTTTTTTCCTATTTCGTTTGTTATAAAAAGAATATCATTTGGGTTCTTTATATCGCTCAAATTATTGATATATTTTACTGCCGGTAAAATATGACCACCTGAGGACCCTGCGATCACAATATATTTAATCGTTTTCAATAACTATTTCTTTCAATACTGTATTTGTTTCAATATCTATAATTTGGAAAATTACTTTATTATCCGATACATATCTTTGTTGATATTGATTTTCATTAATCAAGTAGATATCCTCCAATTTAGTATTTTTATTAATAATCATATTAGAATTACTGTTATTACTCATTTTATAGAAAACGCCAAAAATAATTGCTATTATTCCTAAAACTATTAACAAGCCTTGAATAATAACTAAGCTAACTAAAAGATTTTTTTTTAACATATACCTAATGATTAAGTCATATCTTTACAAAGATTTTAGAATTGAAATATTATACGAGGACAGTGATATAGCAATATTAAATAAACCCTCTGGGCTTCTTACTCATAAAAAAAATAATTTTGACAATAGCCCTAGTTTACAGGAAAGTCTCAAGGATCAATTCACAATATTTGATAACGAAAATCTTAAAGAGGGTATTGTTCATCGTCTTGATAAGGATACAAGTGGGGTTATTATTATTACTAAAAATCTTACATCCAAAAATAGATTTCAAGAAATGTTTAAAAATAGAAATATAAAAAAAAATTATCTAACATTTACATATGGTATTCTTAATAAAAACAATCTTGAAATAAATAAAAATATATCTAGAAATAAATTACAAAGAACAAAATTTAATGTATCAGATAACTTTGGAAAAAAAGCAATTACAAAGGTCTCAAATATTAAAACTTTTCATGGTTCAATAAGTCTTTTAGATTGTGAAATAATTACAGGTAGAACTCATCAAATAAGAGTCCACCTTTTAAGTTTAGGACTTCCAATAATTGGTGATAAATATTACAGCCTTAATAAAGAGCAAAAGTTTCGTTTGAATAATATGAATGATAATATTAGAAATTTAGTATTATCATTTCCTAGACAAGCTTTACATTCTCATAAAATAGAGTTTGATCATCCAATTATAGATAAACATATTAAAATTACTTGTGATTTACCAAATGACATGAAAGATTTAAATATTAATTTACAATGAACATAGAAAATAAAAATTTACTGCCTGTAATTACTTCTGAAAACGATGTTTATCCCTATTTAAAAAAAATAAATCAATTTCCAATTTTATCAGATGAAGAGGAAAAAAAACTAGCTATTGATTGGATTAAAAATGGAGATACAAAAGCTGCTCAAAAACTTGTGACTAGCCATTTACGTCTTGTTGCAAAAATAGCTATGGGTTATAGAGGGTATGGTTTACCCATATTTGATTTAATTTCTGAAGGTAATTTGGGCCTTATTCAAGCAATAAGAAAATTTGATCCTGAAAAGGGATTTAGACTAGCTACTTATGCTATATGGTGGATTAGAGCATCTATTCAAGAATATGTATTACATAGTTGGTCATTAGTCAAAATAGGCACTACAGCAGCTCAAAAAAAACTTTTTTTTAATCTTCGAAGACTTAGAAATCAATTAAAAAAATATGAAGAGGGCTATCTGACAAATGATCAAATCAAATCTATTTCTGATGATCTTGGAGTGACTGAAGAGGAAGTAAAGCAAATGGAGGGTAGAGTATTTAATCAGGATTTTTCATTAAATACTCCTTTAAATGATGAAAATGACTCAGAGTGGATAGATCAAGTAGAAGATGAAACAATAGATACAGTCTCAAAAGTTGAACAAAATGATGAGTTAAAAAAAAGAAAGGAGCTTTATAAGCAAGCTGTCAAAAAACTAGAACCTAGGGAAATAGAAATACTAACTGCTAGAAGACTAGATGAGGTGCCAAAAACATTAGAGGACTTAAGCCAGAAGTATTCTATTAGTAGGGAAAGAGTCAGACAAATAGAGAATAAGGCAATAAAAAAACTTCAGGATGAGATCAAAATTATCTCTGATCAAAAACTTATAGCAAAATCCTAAATTACCTGATAATTGTTTGATTTCTTTCAGGTCCAAGTGAAATTATTTTAATGGGTATACCTAAATATTCTTCAATATATAAAATATAATTTTTTAAATTATTAGGAAGTGTTTCAAAACTACTAAGGTCTTTAATATCACCCCAACTTTGAAAAGTTTCAAAGTCAGTTTCATCTAAGGACATAGAATTTAAAATATTACTCTCACTAAAATTTACATCAAGATATTTTTTTGAGTTATAACTTTTACATACTTTAATTTTTGAGAGATTGTTAAGAACATCAGCTTTAGTTATACAAAGTTCATTAACACGATTTATTTCACAACTATACTTTAATGACACTAAATCAAGCCAACCACACCTCCTTTTTCTTTTTGTTACAGTACCTATTTCGACACCTTTTTCTGCAATATAGTGCCCAACGTCATCAAATAATTCAGATGGGAAAGGTCCATTGCCTACTCTAGTAGTGTAGGCTTTAAATATTCCTAAAGTTTTATAATCAACTTGCAAAGCTGAACCAATTACAACATTTGATGAAATAGTATTTGATGAGGTTACAAATGGATATGAACCATGATCCAAATCAAGAAGTGCACCTTGAGCCCCCTCAAATAATATTTTCTTATTTTTAAATTGTTTCTTTATTAAAGAGTTGTCTACAATTAGTTCTTTTACTTTTCCATAAAAATCAACTAAACCTTCAACTGTTTGTTCAATATTAATTTTACTTTCATGAAAATTCTCTAGAATAGGATCATAGAACATCTTTATTGATTTAATTTTTTCTTCAATGGTTTTTTTAGATTTTAAATCATAAAGTTTAATGCTCTTTCTGCCAACTTTGTCTTGGTATGCAGGACCAATCCCCTTAGATGTTGTACCAATTTTTTTTTCACTATTTAAAATAGACTCATTTATTTTATCAAGTTGTTTATGATATTCTAAAATAAGTGAAATATTTGATGAAAGAAATATTTTTGGATTATCGATCTTAGTAATAATTTGATCGTACTCTTTGGCAAAATGATTGGGATCAAGTACAACACCTTGACCTAGATAACAAATTTTACCACGAATTACGCCAGATGGAATAAGGTTAAATTTATATATTTGACTATCTACTATTACAGTGTGACCAGCGTTATTGCCACCTTGATATCTTACTACTAGGTCAAATCCTTCCGAAAGATAATCAACTATTTTACCTTTACCCTCATCGCCCCATTGAAGTCCAATAACAGCTTTATTCATTAAATCAATTCAGCAATGTAATCAACGTTACATGAGAAACCAAAACCCTCAACTTTTTTAGTATTTTTTTTATATTGATAACCACCACCTTGAGCTAATATTTTTTTTGTAATATTTGAGTAAACATAAAAAAAAATATCCTGGTGGTAGTCTTGAGAGAAAAAATCTTTCTCTAAATTAAGTTCAAGTGGAGTATTTATATTTTTCTTAAAAATATTTATATATTTAGAAATATTGTTTTTGTAATTAATTCCATCAAGTAAGTAAATTGTATTTTTACTTATTTTAGGATCCGTAAAAACAAATGTATAATTTTTTTTTAAAATATTTTTTAAAATGCTATCTAAAATTTTTAAAACTTCCATAAAAGATATATTCTTTGGTGAATTGATAATTTCAACACCATGTTGCCTAAATTGTTTAATATTATTATTCATTTTATCTTTTTTAAATACATCTCCCATGTAGTATAGGAAGTGTTTTGAATTAGAGTCATGTGTTAAAATTGTATTAATCACTTGACCAGTAATGTCTGAACGAAGTATGGACTCAGAATGGGTATTTAAAGATTTATTTTCAATTACAGAAGTAAAAATTCTCGAAAATTTTTTTTTAGAACCAAGGATTTTAGTAAACGAGTTATCTAGGCTCTCGTATTTTGCTGCTGTTTGGGCGTATTTTGTGTCAAAAGAGTTAACAAGCATCAGAAATTACTTTTATTATTTGTGTTTTTAATTTAACCAGAGTACTAACTTTTATATTTCTTTTATCATATTGCAAGTTCACTCTTAAAAGTGACTCTGTGCCAGAGGGTCGGATATTGTAATAAATATCAAAATTTCGACATAATTTATTAAGTTTTTGATAAATACTATCTTGAAATAAGTAAAATTTTTCTCTATCAATTTTTTGATTTACATTAATTACTTCGAGTAAATCGATGCCTTTTTTTAAAGATGATAATTTTTTGTTTTCCTTAAGAATTAGGGTTAACAATCTTATAGCTGTTGACATACCATCGCCTATTAAAATATCATCTTTGAAGATAAAGTGCCCAGAGGGCTCACCACCAAAGAAATATTTGTTATCGAGTATTTCTCTTAGGATATTTTTATCACCCACTTTTACTCTTTTTAACTTTAAACCTAATTTTTTTAAAGATTTATCAAGACCATAGTTTGCAATTTCGTTAGTCACAATCACAGAACCTTTTTTTATTTTTTTTTTAGAAAGATAATATTTAGCAAGAATATAAATTATTTCCTCTCCAAATAAAACACTCCCTTTTTCATCAATAATAACTACCCTATCACCGTCTCCATCTAAGCATATTCCTACATCGCATTTTTTTTTCTTTACTAACCTCGATGCTTTAAGAGGAAATAAAGAGCCACAATTTTGATTAATATTCATACCCGAAGGATTATTACCAAGTGTGTGTAAATCTAAGCCTAATTCAAATAAAACCTCTGGTGCTACTTTATAAGATGCTCCATTTGCACAATCTAAAGCTACTTTTAATTTACTGTAATTAAGATTTCTATCTGCACTTTGTTTAAGAGCTTCAGAGTATCTTCCTAAGGCATTTTTAAGTCTTATTGCTTTGCCATAAGCTGACTGTTTTAATTTAAAATTGTCAAAATCATAATTAAAAAATAAATTCTCTATTTTGTTTTCCTCTTCAGGAGAAATTTTAAAACCTTGTCCAGTAAAAAATTTTAATCCATTATCTTTATAAGGATTATGAGATGCTGTAATCATTACAGAAAAATCAGCCCTGAGAGACTTTCCCAAAACTGTTAAAGCAGGCGTAGGTAAAGGTCCCACTAAAATTACCTCTATTCCCATAGATATGAAGCCAGAAGTTAATGCAGGTTCAAAAAGATATCCAGATAAACGAGTATCTTTGTTTATAACAACTCTAGAGATTGAGTTTTTTTTTTCTTAAAACAATTGCAGAAGCTTTAGCAAGTTTAAGAACGTTTTCAGCAGTAAGTGGGTGTTTTCCAACTTCACCCCTAATTCCATCAGTACCAAACAGTCTCATTGATGATATTTAATATTTGACTTAGCGTTAATTTGGAAGAGGAAAGTTTTGATCTTTTGTAAAGGATGGTAAAGGGCCTTTGTTAGAAGTTTCTTTTTTATTGTCAGAGCTGTCATCGGAGCTGTCAGAAGTCAAATCATCATCCCTTTTAGGTTTAATACCCTTAATTAAGTTTTGTATCTCCTCCCCTGTTAATGTCTCATATTGAAGTAGTCCTTTTGCAATAGTGTGAAGATCATTAATGTTTTCTTTTAATATTTTTCTTGCTTTAGTTTCTGCATTTTCAACTAGTCGAATAACCTCTTGGTCTATAATTCTAGCAGTTTCCTCAGATATATTTTTAGATTGTGTTACAGAGTGGCCTAAAAAAACTTCTTCCTGATTACCAGTATATCTGACTCTTCCAAGTTTATCGCTATAACCCATTTGTGTTACCATAGCTCTAGCTAAGTTAGTTACTTGTTGTATATCACCAGCCGCACCCGAGCCAATTTTATCAGGTCCGAAAATCAACTCCTCAGCGATACGAGCAGCAACAGTTACAACTAGTTTATCTAGGTATTCATCTTTACGATGAATAACTTTATCTTGCTCTGGAACACTCATAACAAAACCAAGGGCTCTACCTGTTGGGATAATTGATGATTTGTAAATAGGATCTGCATGTTTACAATGTATATTGGCCAATGCGTGTCCTGCCTCATGATAAGCTATAACTTCTTTTTCACTATCTGAGATTATTTTAGACTTGTTCTGAGTTCCAAGCATAACTTTGTCTTTTGCATCTTCAAAATCATCCATAGTTACAATTTTTTTGTTTTTTCTTGCAGCTATAAGTGCTGCTTCATTTACAATGTTAGCTAAGTCTGCTCCAGAGAAACCTGGGGTAGATCTTGCAATCGCAATAGTCTTTACAGATTTATCCATCTTTATTTTTCTAGTATGAACTCTTAAAATTTTATCTCTTCCTATAATGTCAGGTGCAGGTACTACAACTTGTCTGTCAAATCTACCTGGTCTTAATAACGCTGGATCAAGAACATCAGGTCTATTTGTAGCTGCTACAATAATTACTCCCTCGTTTGCCTCAAATCCATCCATTTCAACTAAGAGTTGGTTTAAAGTTTGTTCTCTTTCATCATTACCACCTCCTAATCCGGCGCCTCTGTGTCTTCCAACAGCATCTATTTCATCAATAAATATGATACATGGAGCATTTTTCTTACCTTGTTCAAACATGTCTCTGACTCTGCTAGCACCTACACCAACAAACATTTCAACAAAGTCTGAACCAGATATTGAAAAAAAAGGAACTCCAGCCTCACCAGCAATTGCACGAGCAAGTAGGGTTTTACCTGTTCCAGGAGGACCAACCAGAAGAGCACCCTTAGGTATTTTGGCTCCTAACCTTTGGAATTTATGAGGATCTTTTAAAAATGATACTACTTCTTCTAATTCTTGTTTAGCTTCATCAATCCCAGCTACGTCATTAAAAGTTACTCTTTGTTTATTTTCATTCAATAATTTCGCTTTTGATCTTCCAAAACCTAGAGCTCCACCACCTTTGCCTGACTGCATTTGGCGCATAAAGAATATCCAAACTCCAATTAGCAAGAGCATTGGGAACCAAGAAACAAATATGCTCAATAATGGGTGCATGCCAGATTGTTCAGGTTTAGCATTTATTGCAACTTCATTCTGGCTGAGTGTTTCAATTAAATTAGGATCTCTTGGAGCATATGTAGTAAAATCAACTCCGTCCATAGTTTGTCCAAATATATTGTTTCCTTGAATTTCAACTGATTTTATCTCACCATTTTGAGCCTTGTCTAATAGTGTTGAGTAAGTATATGTAACAGAGGAATAGTCTCTTTGTGAGTTTTTAAATACATTAAATAAACCAAGTAGTATAAGGCTTATTATAATCCAAACAAAAATGTTCTTAGAAAAATTTTTCATACAAATTAAATATAGTCAGTCTTTGGTACGTTTAAAGTACTAAGTAAGATTTATACATATTTTTTTATTAAACACACCTATTTTCCCTGAAAATACTGATCTTTCTAAGCCATTTTGAAGACTAGGTTTTAAAATCCTAATAAAATTCTTTATATTTTCATCTCTGATTTGTTTTTTTAACAAATTTCGATACCTGTAATAAAAGGATTGTATCACTAAAAACTTAAGGTTTTCATTCAAATTATTAAATTTTTTTATTTCAATTTCAAAAATTTTATTTTTTTTTCTCTTGAAAAAGGCTTCATATAAATTTTGTATTTGAGATGTTTTTGAAAAGTTTAATCTTTCTTTATTGACCTTACTGGAAAGCTTATTTGAATATAAAAAATGTCGTATTTTATTTCTTGAATAATCTAATTCGTAATTACTCCTATCCTCAAACCAGATGAGTTTTTTTCTATCAGCGTAACTTTTTATTTTAGTTTTCGAAAATATTTTTAATGGCCTGTGAAGCTTGAGACCTTTGAATTCTTGTGAAAAAATTTTTGACAATCCCGGAGCACCGGATTGTTGAATTTTTCTCATAAAAAAAGTTTCATTAAGGTCATCAAGATGATGGCCAAGAAATATATTTTTGATATTTTTTTTTTTTGATAAACTATATAGGAAATTATATCTACTAGCCCTAGATTTTTGTTGAAATCCAGAAATGTTAATATTGCTATGTATTTTCTTTATAAAAATATTTTTATTTAAAAGATTATAAAACTCTGTGAATTTTTTAATTTCATATTTACCCTCAGGCCTTTTTTGGTGATCAAAAATTAGATAATAAATATTTTTATTTTTTAGATATCTTGATTCTATAATTAAATTAAAAAGTACTGTACTATCTAAACCACAAGAAATTAACACTAAAATATTTTCATCAGATTTAATATTATCTTTTAAATAATTCTTTACTTCAAGTGATAGTGATACTTCATTAATCAATAATCAAACCACAATCTTTTTCTGTTTGAAGAGATTTAGCAGACTCAATTACTTCTATACTTTCAATATAAGTATTTGAAAAAATTAAATCTTCCATGATTAAGCAGCCATTTTCCTCATCTCCAATGCTAAATAATGACTTTCCTAGCCAAAAATAATTTTCAGATTTAAATTTAGGAAATGAAGAGAAGTCTCTATGTCTTATTCCAAAATATTTAACAGCTTCTATTATTTCATTCTCGATAAAATAAGTCCTTCCTAGAAGGTAATAAGTTTCAGCTAAATATTCTTTTTGATCTGTATTTGAATTGATAATTAACAAAAGACTTTCAATGGCAGATTTATTATCAAAACTTGCAAAACTTTTTTTTGCATTTTTTAACTCATTTTCAACATTAATTGTGGGTTTGTTGAGTTCCGTCTCTCTTTCTTCTATTAACTTACTTAAATCATTGAGCATAGAAATATTCACTTCTGAGATTGGTTTAATCTTAATTTCATTTAAACTTTCTTTTTCAAGAGCTAATGAGGATAATGTTTCTAAATCCTCATCATTATAATTTTTCTTCTTGTTTCCCTCATTGCCCGCAAGATCTGAGAGGCTTATTTGTCCCAATAATTGATCTCCTTGAGAGTTTTCAACTATATTTGACGAACTCTCTTCAATATTTAGTTGATCAGATGAACTAACAATTTTTTTATCATCAGACTCAGATAAAGTGTATAGAGAATACAAATTACTCACATCGTCTTTAATATCTAAAATTTGTTTCTCCAATGAAATTATACTGTTTGATATATCTTTAATAAGTGATTTTAGTTCATCTAAATCATTTTCACTCGGTGGATCGTTTGATGTCACTAATGTTGACTGATTCTTGTAAACAAACTTTTGAAGGTCGATAATATCGTTTTTAATTCTGTCTAATTCTACTGAGACTTGGTTATGGTTTTGTGAATTAGCTTGGTAGCTTAAAAAAAAAAGAAAAAAAATAACTAATATTTTGTTAATTTTTTGCATTAATATTAGGTGCTCTTTGAAAAAGAGCACCTTAAGAAAGTTTTATTTAATTACTTACTATTGTAACGCCACGTCTATTTTGACTGTAAGCAGTTTCATCAGATCCAATTACTTCTGGTCTTTCTTTTCCCCAACTTACGTATTCCATTCTATTGGTATCGATTCCTGCCTGCGCAAGATAAGAGTAGACTGAAAAGGCTCTTTTATCACCTAAAGCTAAGTTGTACTCACGAGTACCTCTTTCATCTGCATGACCTTCAATAGTTATGTTTGTGTCAGGGTATTGCATTAACCAAGCAGCTTGAGCGTCAAGTGTTGCTTGGGCATCAACAGTTAACTCTGAACTATCAAACTCAAAGAAAACTCTATCCCCAACATTAACAATTAAATCTTCCTGGGTGCCAGCAGTAATCTCACCACCAGAGGATGTGCTTGTGCTTGATGAAGCTACCTCTGCATCTCCACCTTGTTCTGACTTAGTAGCAGCACATGAAGCAAGGAAAAAGCCTGCAACAATTAGCATAAACAATTTTTTTAACATTATTAATCTCCGCGTAAATATATTCTTACTATAGTTTAGCTAACTAAACACTGAATTTTTTGGAAATCAAGATAATTATTATTAATTTTTTATATAGTTTCGTTGATTTTTATAGAATTATCAAAGAAGAGGTGACCAGGCTGGGTCACTTCCATCCCGAGGTGTAGGAATAATCCTCTCATTGTAACCAGTTATATCAATGAAATGTATTGTTACCTCGCCGCCTGTTCCATCAAGATTTGATCTCTTTTGTCGGTGAAAGATCAAATATCTTCCATTGGGTGACCATGCAGGTGACTCCAGAGCAAAATCTCTAACGATAACTCTTTCGTTATTCCCATTTGTATCCATAACCCCAATATGAAAGTTACCCTGAGTGAGCTTTGTAAAAGCTATTAAATCACCTCTTGGTGACCACACAGGGTTTCCATAGACACCTCTTCCTTTTGAAATTCTTTTTATGTTTTTTCCGTTTTTATCCATGATAAATAACTGAGGACTTCCACCTCGGTCAGAATTAAAAACAATTTTTTCTCCATTAGGGGAAAAAGAGGGTGATGTATCAATACCAGAGTCATTTGTTAATCTGGAAAGAGATCTTGTATTTAAATCCATTAAATAAATTTCAGAATTTGCTGTTTTGGGGTCTGAAAAAGACATAACAACACTCTGACTATCAGGAGAAAATCTAGGTGCAAACGTCATTCCAGGAAAATCTCCAACTATCTCTCTTTCTCCAGTTTTAAGATTATAGATATAGACTCTTGGGAGATTGTTTTTGTATTCCATGTAAGTTATGATTTGATTATTTGGTGCAAACCTGGGTGTTAAAACTAAATTTTTTCCATCAGTTAAAAACTGATGACTATCTAGATGTCCATCTTGATCCATAATTGCTAATCTTTTTACTCTTTGATCTAGTGGACCAACTTCAGAGACATATACAATTCTTGTATCGAAATAACCTGTTTCACCAGTAATTCTCTCATATACAATATCACTTACAGTATGCCCTACTCTTCTTATTAAGATTTCATCAGGTATTGTTAATTTTAATTTTTCTATCTCTTTTCCATTAAATACATCATAAAGTCTCATTCGTAATCTGATACCTTTGTCTGTTTTACTCACATCTGCACTCAATAAGAACTGAGCTTTGATAAGCTTCCAGTCTTCAAAACGAGGAACCTTATCAACTAAATTGTCAGATTGGATATAGAGATCCTCATTTACAGTGTAAAAAAGCCCAGAATTTGTGAGATTATTCGAAATAATTTGTCTCAATGTATTACCATACCTGGCCGTGTCTGAGTCCTCACCAAAAATCTGGGTTATAGCAATTGGCGTCGGTTCAACTTTTCCTTGTGCAATTGTTACTTCGAGAGCTGCATTTGCATTCAATGAGAAAAACAAAATTATAAGTATTTTTTTAAACATAAGAATATTTTTAATTAATTATGGAATTTATATCTTAAATTTTTATTAATCAAACATCCAGCTGAAATCAAAAGTAAAGTTTATTTCTTTCCACTCTTGATACTTATCTGCTGGTAATAATAGAGGGCTACAATCGGGATTATTCACTGCCCTCATTGCTGCTTCGGCGGCAGTTCTAAATGATGGAACATTCAATTTTTCTTTATTTACTACTTTAGCGCTTTTGACAGTGCGATCAGGGTTAACTTCGAGATAAATTATAGGTTTCATTTCTTTCAAATTAGCAACTCCAACATTAAGATTTAAACATCCATGTAATTGCTGCTTTAACAAACCAAGTTCCGAAATAGTCATCTTTGATCCAACTTTTTCTGTAAAAACCTCTTCTTGTTTAATTTCAGTTGCCTCTTGCTCTTTTTTAAATTCTTTATCTTGATTTTCTAAATCTTTAAGAACAGTACTGACATTAAAAGTTTTCTTAACAGGTTTTTTCTTAAC
>MDTG01341701.1_pt1 | contig 17658 bp, 13 predicted proteins | sample 811421 | NCBI WGS metagenome assembly MDTG01 (sample SAMN05326645, study PRJNA326480) | marine metagenome | isolation source: seawater | place: Pacific Ocean: South East | collected 2011
ACGGACGACACCGCCGAAAAGATCAGGAAGCACCTCGAAGCCTCACCCATCGAGAACATCGAACTTCACGCTCTGGCACCGAACCGTGGCAAGGCACGTACCCTGAAGAAGGTGATTCTCGAGTCGAGCGAGGACCTGGTCCTCTTCACGGACGGCGACCTCGCCTATCGACTCGAACACCTCGACATCCTCGTGGGCGCCCTGGAACATGCGGATGTCGTGATCGGCTCGAGACATCTGGCCGAGGAACGCCAGACAAACATCACCTTCCTGCGAAGAATGACCGGTTCGGCGTTCAATCTGATCGTCAGAACGCTGACCAGCCTTCCCTTCAAGGACACGCAGGCCGGACTCAAGGGATTCCAGAGAAACGCGGCCAGGGCGATCTTCAGAGCGCAGGTGGTGACGGATTTCGCGTTCGATGCGGAGCTTCTCTTCCTGTCGAAGAAGCTGGGGCTCGTCGTGAACGAAATTCCGGCCCGAGTCTCCTCCAGGCACTCCTACAAGAAATCGAAGGTCAGCCTCATCAAGGACCCGCTGAGGATGTTCGCATCCCTTCTTCGCATGAGAATCCTCCACCGAGGACTGAAAAGAAGACCTGACCGGACGACCGCGGGATATGCGGGTACTCGTTCGGAACTTTCCAAAGCGGCGGCGAGTCCCAGAACGGATGACTCCGCGCTTCCGAAGCGGAACCAGTGATGGTTGTGAGTGGACAGGACGAATCAGGACGACGGCCTCGAGTGATGCTCAGCTTCGACGTCGAGGAATTCGATCTTCCCAACGAATTCGGTGCGGATCTCTCACTCGACAGTCAGCTCTCGATCGGAGCCAGCGGCCTGGAGAAGGCGATGAAACTGGTCGACGAGCTCGAGATACGAGTGACACTCTTCACCACCGCTCGGATGGCCGACCACGTTCGTGATGAACTTCCGGAGATCGCTCGACGACATGAAATCGGGTCGCATGGCGTTCGCCATGACCACTTCGAAACAACGCACTACGCCGAGTCGAAGGCTCGTCTGGAGGCACTGGCAGGCACCGAAGTCACCGGCTTCCGGATGGCTCGACTCCAACCCGTCGACGTTCCGGAACTTCTCGGCAGTGGGTATCTCTATGATTCTTCGGAGAACCCGATACGACTGCCCGGGCGATACGACAATCGGAGTGTGCCCAGGACACCAAGGATGGATCAGGGCCTGGTACGGATCCCCATCTCGACCTCACCGCGACTCCGGGTCCCCCTGTTCTGGCTGGGCTTTCGCCACCTGCCGAGCCCGATGCTGAGACGCACCCTGGACAGGACGCTTCAACACGACGGCCACCTGAATCTCTTCCTTCATCCCTGGGAATTCCTGAACACTCGTGAATGGCGCAGGCACATGCCACGTGTCGTGAGACACGGCGGTGGCGAGCGCCTGACTGAAAGGCTCGCGAAGACGATCCGCCACCTTCGCGAAAAGGCCCGATTCACGGGGATGTCCGAATTCGCATCGGAATTCGCTCGAAAGACGGCGACTCGGAACGACCAGAGCACATGATCGTTCCGGGCCGCCGAGCGACGGATGGTCGATCAATCCTGAACGGCCTGTGCACGAGCCTTGATGATCTCGACGAAGCATCGAAAAGCGGGAAGCTCCTCGGCAGGAACCTGGGACGCGCCTCTTTCGATGTTGTCCAGCATCATCTGGTAGAGACCAGCTTCATCGAACGCCTCTCCCTGCGCACTCTTCATCTGGGCCATCACCGTGTCGAGCTGGGTCAGCATGTCGTTGATCTTCTTCTGTTCTTCCGGAGACAGATCATTGAAGTTGACCACCGCGACGTCATCAGCATCGGGTGATTCGGCCGCTTCGACCGGCTCGATCCATTGAGTCGCCCCGGGGATGACCAGCCCTCCCATGCGTCGCAGCTGAGCGGTCGAGACGTCGAGAGACCCCGCCACCGGCTGAGCTCGTCCGCCGATATGTTCGGCGAGAAAGGCCTCGGTGACGGCATTGAAGGCCTTGTTGTTCTCCGGCCTACGGAATCCATGACCTTCATCGGGAAAGACGACATAGGTCACTGCGATGCCGTTTTCATCCATCGCCGCGACGATCTGATCACTTTCGGAAAGCTTCACTCGGGGATCGTTCGCGCCCTGTCCGATCAGCAATGGACGCGTGATGTTCGCCACGTGCGTGAGGGGCGAGATGGCATCCTGATAGGCATCGTCGTCGAAAGGACAGACACGAGTCTCGAACATCACCTTGATCGGCTCCCAGTACGCGGGAATGGTGTCGAGCAGAGTTCGGACATGGGAGGGCCCCACGATGTCGACGCCACACGCGAACAGGTCCGGATCACGAGTCAGTGCGGCAAGAGTCGCATAGCCACCGTAGGAACCACCCATGATCGCGACACGATCAGGATCGGCCACGCCTTCCTTGATCGCCCAATCGACCGCATCGACCAGATCGTCCTGCATCTTGCCGTACCACTCGCGGTTGCCTGCATTGAGGAATGCCTTGCCGAAACCGGTGGAACCCCTGAAATTGACGGAAAGCACCGCGTATCCTCGGTCGGCGAGCCACTGGTGATATGGGTTGTACCCCCAGCTGTCTCGGGCCCAGGGACCGCCGTGAACCATGAGCACCATGGGCAGTCTTTTGCCATCGGAAAAATGCGGAACCGTGAGATAGCTTGGCATCGAGAGGCCGTCACGAGTGGGGATCTCGACTCCCCTCATGCTTGAGAGACTGACATTTTCAAGTTCAGGTCTGTGACTGAAGAGAAAACGACCTGACTGGGCATCGCGATCCCAGACCCAGTAGCGAACCGGTCCGTCATCATGGAGAAAAGCCACGACCCAGGTCCTGTCATCACGGGTTCGCGAGACGATCTCCAGCTCACCATCACTCAACTGCGCAAGCGCTTCGAGATCAGGCCGGATCGAATCGTCGAGAATGTGCCATTCACGTCTGAGTCGATTGGTGGCCAGAGCCTGAGGCTCGAGAGTGTCGGGGTTCGAGATGGAATCCGCGACGTCCGAAACCGAAGACTCGAAGACCACCTTCGCCTCGGTCATTCCATCCGCACCGGGCGTCATGGAAACCAGAGCGGCGGTGTCGCGGCCTCGGGAATCGATCATCCAGAACCGTGAACCATCTCGATTGAATCCGAGCGGCTGAGTGGTCATGGAGTCTTCGGATCCGATGGTTTCGAAAGGCACCCACTCAGCGGACTCGTTGTCACGGTAGTCGTAGCTGGATCCACCGTCGGCGGTCATGCGCCCACGAACACGAACCGTCCAGTCGTGGTCCGGGATCATGGAAACGAACCCGCCGTCATTCTCGAAATGCATGGTGGATTCACCGGTGCGGGTGTTGATCAGAAGCAGGTCCGAAACCTGGGCCTCGCGTGCGTTGGAGGAGACGAGAATCTCATCGGGGCGGTTCCTGCTGGAAGCGGAGATCGAAGCCTTCACATCATCGCCGGGCGTGAGATCGCGCGCTTCACCACCCTCAAGATCGACCACGTAGACGTGGGTGTTCTCGTTGCCCCCCTTGTCCTGCGAATACAGGATCTGGCCGCTGTTCTCGGCCCATGAATACGAGCTGATCGGCCTGTCCTTGGAATCTGTCAGCGGCCGCGCAGCACCACCATCGACGGGCATCACCCAGATGTTCATGACACCATCAAGGGGCGCGACGTACGACAGAAACATGCCATCAGGCGAGATCTTCAAACCCGCACGATCCGGATTTCCGAAGAGAACCTCTCGCGGAATCAGGGCACGGGCCTCCGGAGATGCCTTTGAAACATCCTGAGACTGGACGGAGGCGAGAGCAAGGCAGAAGAGTGTTGCAAGATCCATGAAGAACGACTCCGGCTGGGAGGTTGTGGACGTTTGTAAAAAGAACGAAGAACCGGAACTGGAGTGTCATCGATTCCGGCGGTATTCCATTCTAGCTGTATGATCTGGCAATGCCCCGATCGAACCACCTCGCAATTGTCCTGTTCACGCTTTTCAGCGGGTTTTTTTCGCCGGAGTGCCACGCACAAAGCCCGAGCGGAACCAGATATGATTTCAAGCCCTGGAGATCCGCGACTCACTCAGGCTCGCTTTTCAAGCTGGGAAACTTCGACCAGACACGCCACTGGGCCGCGACGCCTTCATGGACTCATCCCCAGATGGCCCAGGCATCACAGCAGGGCACTCTGAACCTCTTCGGGGACGTCCGCCCCCTTCCCGTTGGAACGAGTGGCAAGGACCCCCTGCTGAACGCGAACGTCGCGGAACCGTTGCTCAGACCGGCTCGCAATCTGATGCTCCAGCTCTACCAGGATGACATTCGAGTCGACATCTATGACGCGCTGGTCTATCAGAACGTCTCGCGGACGTTTGACGGGGCAGCCCCGAATTCGCTCTACAACCGCTTCAACGTTGAGATGAGCTTTCGAACCTGGAGCCTTGAGGGCCAGGGCGACGGCATCTTCACGGCACAGATTCGAGCCAACAACAATCTGCTCGATACTCCCACACCCTCCGAAGCAAGTGGCAGCTTCAGCTCCCTTGACGTCATCGCGAACAACACGGGCTTCCTGTTCAATCGTTTCGAGTTTCAACAGGAATTCATGGACAAGCGGGTCAATCTCACGATCGGAAAGTTCAATCCGAACGACATGATCGCTTCGAATCTCTTCGCATGGGATGAGGTCCATCAGTTCATGTCGGGAACATTCGACGGCGGAAACTACCCGACCGGCTATGGGGGCTATCTGCCAATGATCGGCCTGCAGGTCATCCCTGTCGATGGCATGTACGTGAGCGGCCTCATCAACACCGGTGTGGGCGAGCCGCGAGAACTCTTTTCGGGCCTCGGAGACGGGCTCTATTTCGCAGCCGCTGAAACCGGAGTGGTCATCAAGTACGGAGAGAAGGAACGCCAGGGCCGGTACTCGGTCGCATGGATGAACTCGAATGTCGGTCCCGAAACGACCGGGAGAGATGATCGGGTGAATGGCAATGCGATCGCACTTCTGGCGCAGCAGGAGATCGGCGATGACGTGGCATTGTGGTCGCAGTACCTGTTGAGTTCGCAGGACCTTGGGCCGGCCAGCCAGGAATTCACTCTGGGAATTTCAATCGAGAACTGCTTTTCAAGAGCCAATGACGGATTCGGCGCGGCGATCGGCTGGAGCCAGCCCTCCGAGCGGTATTACAGCGGATGGCGCGAGAATCTCCAGTTCGAGACCTATTACAGGATGCAGCTGACCCATACGGTCCAGATCTCCCCCGACTTTCAGATCGTGAGACCCACCAACCCCGCTGCCGATTCCGGTGCGGTCTTCTCATTCGCGCTGCGAATCGTCACCTCGTTCTAGAGAGTGTCGGAGAGTGCACTCAACTCGTCGATCATGCGAGAGATGTCTTCGATCCCGAACGGCTTCATGAGAAGCCTCTGGTGCGGCGCAAGGGTGTCGGCATCGACGGAGTCGCTTCCACCCGTGGTGAAGAGCACCGGGAGCGGGCGAGCGAGACGTTCTTCGAGAATCCGGACCAGTTCGGTACCGAGTCCGTCTCTGAGATTCACGTCGACGACCAGCACCGCGAAGTCACCATGACCGACGGCTTCATCGGCAAGTGCGGCTTCGAAGCCTGAGAATGCGCGAACACGGTAGCCCGCCAGTGAGATCGTCTCGGCGATCATGGGACGCAGCATGTCATGATCTTCGATGAGGACGACATCCTGCGAAGTCTTCGAAGCCACCTCCGAAACCGACGTGACTTCCGTGCACAGGGGGATCTCAAGGGTGAAGCAGGCTCCGGGACCTTCCTTCATATTGGAAGCGTCGACCCGACCTGAAACCTTCTCGGCAAGAGTCTTGACCACCGAGAGACCGATTCCGAATCCACGTCCCGTGTCCTTGGTGGTGAAGAATGGCTCGAAGATCTTGCCGAGGATTTTCGGGTCGATTCCAGGACCATGATCGGACACGACAACTCTGGCCCATTCCTGCTCCTTCTCGGTGAATCCCGAGAGCTCGATGAGCACGTCGCCATCGGTCTCCGAAAAATCTTCAGCATTCAGAATGAGATTGACCAGAGCCTGTTGAAGCAGGGTCGGATCCGCCAGAACATGCACTTCCGAGGAAAGGGTGTTGGTGAATCGAAGGTTCGACCCGGCACCCAGTGACGGCCGGATCAGGTTGATGATCGTGGTGATTTCATGACCGAGATTGATTTCAGCCTGACGATAGTCAAGGGGTTTGCCGAGTGCCATCATGTTTTCGACCAACGACCGAAGACGTGCCACGGCCAGCTGGATGGTGTCGACGCTGTCACCGATCGGGTCAGGAAGACTCTCGGATTCACTCATGAGCGAGGCATGCCCGCCGATCACCGCGAGAATGTTGTTGAGGTCATGCGCGAAACCACTCGCGACGATCCCAAGAGACTCCACACGCTGTCTGTCGAGTTCCGCCTTGCCCTTCTGGCGATCGTTGGAGGCACTCTCCCAACGGGTCCCCATCACCCGGGACGGACTCCCATTCAGATCCAGCTCGACCACTTCACCCTTGTCACAGACCGTGCGCCAGTTGTTCTCGGAATCACGCATCCGGTAGTCGACACGAAACTCATTGGTGTCGCCAGAAACCACGGCCTGCCATGCCTTTTCCACCTTCGCTCGATCCTGAGGGTGAAGCATCTCTGATTCGTGTGGCGGCACCTCGGAAAGGTAGCCTGCGGGATAGCCGAGCATGGTCGAACAACGAGCGCTCAGTGCGCTTCCCACTCTGGACATCTGAATGTCCCAGAAACCATCCTGAGAGGAATCCACGATCTTTCGCACACGCTCGTCGTACAGACGAAGCTGGCATTCCCGGTCCTTCAGACCGCGGAGATCACGGATGAATCCGGTGAAACCGGCGGCGTCATTGTCGACACGAACCGGACTGATGGAGAGTTCGATCGGAAAGATCTCCCCATCCTTGTCCTGAGCTTCGATCTCGATCCGCCGCCCGAGCACCGGCCCCTCGCCGGTCTTCATGTAGTGCTTCATTCCCTCTTCGTGCTGCTTCACGAACTTTTCGGGAATGATGAGTTGCGACAGCGGTATGCCAGACACCTCGTCCCGAGACCATCCGAACATTCGTTCGGCCTGATCATTCCAGTGAACGACGCGGCCCGAATTGTCGATGGTGACGACGGCATCGAGAGAGGAGTCCAGAATCTGGAGTATGCGTGATTCTCGGGACATGAGGCACCTTCATTCAGTATTCGACGCGTCTGAGAAAGTGCCTCAGACGACGCGCGGCTTCGCACGAAACTGGAGCAATCGATCTCGAGCGAGAAAGACCAGCACACATGGTAGCCATAACAGCAACACGAAACCATACGACAGCCAACCGGACATGGCGGGTGAGACGAAGACGTCAAGGGTGAGATCAAGTGCTTTCTCACCGGGTGGGGCCACCAGGATCTCAAGCTCCCACGCCCCCTCGCTGGGAAGATCAACCACTGCCTTGCGAGCCATTCTCAATCCGTCGTCATCGACGCCCGCGAAGATCATCGAGGGTCGTTGCGGATCCCAATTCGTCATTCTGGCCTCCACGAGAACCTCGACACCCTCGACAGGAACGCCCGTCGAGGAATCATTGACGACCACCACGATCTCGGAAGCACCCACACGCAAGGATGGCGGTGCCGTGAAGACCAGTACATGAACCGCTTCGGTACGAACGACCTCCCGAAGCAGTCCGGTGTCGCCGGAGGCGATGCCACTGAAGAGAGACATGAGGATGATGGTGAAAAGCATTCTCATCATGGCAGCAACGTTCCCCGCATCTGCATTGGCTGGAACACGATCCAGCAACCCCAGACGAAAAGGCCGGCTTGAACGAGTGTGATCGGCAGCGAAGTGAGAAGGACGAACAAGGTCCCTCGCGATGGAAGCACCTCTCGGACATGAGTGAAACCAAGCGCGAATGAAAAGATGAATCCTGCATTGAGGAGAATCAATTCGAACATGAGAAGCCAATCCGGCGGTGGAAGACAACAGGCCTGCGACCATGAAGGATCCCCGACGATGGGATGCAACGCGCCTCCCGAGAGATCAAGCAATGCCCTCTGCGAGACCGGAAGGATCGTCAACCAACTCGTCATCAAGTGGAACTGGTAGTGGACGATCCACATCGCGGCCCCGAGCGGGACGAGAGAAAGCACACCTCTGGAGACCCACCCCCCCCCGTTCGGAGTGACCGTTCCGGATGTGAGTCGCATGCCAGCCATCATGAACAGGACCACCAGACCGGGGATCAACAGAAGCTGCAGACAGAGCAGAAGACTGGCCATGACGACATGCGTGTCCTGCCCCAGCCATTCGGACCATGCGTCCTGGAACTCGATCACGGGAGATGTCATGCCGGCTGCGTTGGCGAACGCACCGAAGACCAGGACCAGCAGCAAAGCGCTGACATCCCGTCGCTCCGCCAGTGATCCAAGCGAGCTGCGCCATCCCATGAACGAAAGATCGGATCCGAGTGGAGTCGTCGTGATCCCGATGTTGTCCTTGGGACAGGCATCGGCGCAATCGAGGCAGAACGTGCAGTCGAGATTGCCGACCTTCCGAGGCATGAAGAGATCGCTTCCGCAACCTTCTCTCACACCGTCTCCACGGATGCACTCATGCGTGGTGCATGCGGCACAGACCGACGCATCCCGAGGTCTCACCTGCATCGGAGAGACCATCGACTGAACGAAGTTGAATTGACCGATCGGACAGACGTATTTGCAGAAGGATGCTCCACGAAAGAACGCATCCACGGCGAAGGCCGAAGCGAAGTAACCGATGATGATCCATGCGGTCGCTCCCGGCGCATCCCAGAGAGCGAGGACTTCATACCCCCACAACCAGATCACCAGGAGACATGCGGCAAGCCATTTGGTCCGCAGCATCCTTGGAAAAGTGAACTTGCGGGGCAGAAAGCGACCAGCCAGGGATCTTGGAAGGGTGAAGGGGCATGCCATGCAGAGCAGGTTCCCACCGAAGAGCAGAACCAGTACCGCGATGCCTCGCCAATGCGTCCAGGGAAGGACCCCTGCGAGATTCATCGAACTGACCTCGGGGCCCGCGAACCCATCGACGATCACGACGACGGCGAGCAGAAGCATCGTGAATCGAAGAACGTGGCGTCCTTTTCTCGAGGAGAGAACACGACCGAGCACGGGCACCGTGAGAAGATCGAAACGACGACTGGTTCGTCCCGTCGCTCCCAGCTGTGGGAGTGACACGGATACGGGTGCCGGGCGCCCTTGCAGCCTGACTCTCTGTGCACTTGGACCGCTTGCCTTCATGAGATCGCGAATCACCACGGCGACCGGTGCGATGAAGATGATCGATCCGGGAACCCACATGATCCCACCTGCCAATGCCTGATCCTGCATGGGATCCACGCCGAACGCAGGGCTCACTTGTGAATAGACGGGATAGATCACGCCCGGAGCGAATGCGAAGAAAGCGCTGAAGATCGTGTTCTGAACATCCGCCAGAAGCAGATAGGGAATCATCGTCCACCGGGGCCAGATCGACTTCGTGGGCCAGGGCTGAATCACCGGAAACCAGAAGAGGACTCCGAAGAAGAGAAAGGTCGCGTGCTCGACCTCGTGCCAGAAGGGATCCACCAATGCCAGTTCGTAGAAGAATGACACGTGCCAGAACCAGGTGGAGAGCACCATTCCGAGCCATCCAGTGACCGGATGAACGAGCAGGTGGAAGAAACGCCGGACTCCGTTGTCCGCGAGAAAAGGCCCCAACCACTGCTTTCGCACTGAGGCAGGCAGCCCACGCAGCATGGGAATGCCGGGAGATCCCATCAGGATCAGCGGTGGCACGACGCCAAGCATCAACAGATGCTGGATCATGTGGGCTGAAAGCAGAAAACCACCAAGCTCGTCGAGTGGTGACAGGATCGCGTACAGCAGAATCGACTGGCCGAGAAGGAACGAACCAGCCCGCCAGAGCGGGAAACGATCCGGTGATGTCCTGTGTGCACCGATGAATCCACGAAGGTAGATCGTCGACACGAGGAGCACGACGACAAGAGGCCAGAACTCGAGATTCCAGGAACCAGTCAGGGTTTCAAGAACGACTGAACGCCAGCTCATCGAGCCCTCCACCGAAAAGACAGAGTCCGACTCCGAAACTCATCCGAATCGCCGTCAATTCCCCGCACGGGTCCTGTCGATCTCGGTCAGCTGATCGAGCAAGGCTCCCGGCGAACGACTCGGCTTCACTCCGGGAGGATGACAGGTGTGAAGGAAGGAGGCGAGTGCATCCGTCTCAGCCGCCGAGAGGTTCTTGCCGAAGGCGGGCATGTTGCCATCCCCCTGCTGCACCTGACGGATGAGCTGGTCACGAGTCAGTCGAAGAGCGACCTTGGCGAGATCAGGCCCTCGCGCTCCACCCAGTCCGTCGAGTGCATGACAGTTTCGACATTGCGAGTGCTGAAGGACGATGGCACCCTGAAGCTCCAACGGACTTCGGTTCGCGACGAACTGCGGTGGCACCGCATCACTTGTCCAGGCCTGCATGTGCGGAGACCAGGGGCTCGTCGTGCCCAACCATGACAACACGGCCAGACCGGTGACGAGCAGAACCACGGAAAGCCCCGCGATCGGACGAGCCGATGGAGCACGTGCCCCCGTTCCAGCCAGGAACGGGATCATGAACAGAGCGAGCACCGCGATGGGGGCCGCGACGATGATCAGATAATCCTCGACGGCCGGTGTCAGCAGAGCCAGCACGGCGAAGATCCAGAGAAACGGAAAATCCGGCCGAGGATTGACCAGGATGTTGGCAGGGTCGGGACGAGGGCTGGGACCGATCGGTCCGTACCAGGCCGCGACTGCGACGACGACGATCAGCATGATGCCGCAGAAGACCATGTCCCGCTTCGCAGCATCGGGAAAGAAGGGCACGCCCTTCTTCTTCATTCGCTCTTCGTACTCGGGGCGGTAGGTCGCCTTGTCGACGAACGCACCGGGAGTCCCCGGCTTGGGTTCCTCGGAAATGCCGTGACGCAGCACCATCATCAGATGAAATCCGATCAGACCGATCGCGATGCCCGGAAGGATGAACACATGCAGCGAGAAGAATCGCGAGAGCGTGTCACCACCGACGATCGGACCTCCCAGCACCAGATGGGTCAGCCATCCGCCGACGATCGGGAAGCGTCCCATCATCGAGGCACCGATACCGACTCCCCAGTAGGCATCGGAATCCCACCGCATGACCTGACCGGTGAACGCGAGTCCAAGCGTGGTCAGCATGAGCGCCACACCAAAGATCCAGGTCATCTCTCTCGGGAACTTGAACGCTCCATGCAGGAACACCTGGGTCATGTGGACCAGCATCATGAAGACCATGGCATTGCTGGACCAGGCGTGTATGGCACGAAGCATCCAGCCACCGGGAACCTCGTAGTTGAGATAGAGAAGACTGTCGTAGGCGGACTCACCACTGGGCGCGTACACGAGCGCCAGGCAGATTCCGGTGACGATCTGGATCATGAAGAACATCAGGGTGCACGATCCGAAGACGTACCACCACTTCGCACTGCGCGGGACATGATGGGTCATAGGCGGACCCAGCAACGCGGCGATTCCAGTGCGGTCGTCGATCCAATCCCAGGTGGTCTTGAGCATGCGCATCATGTGGTCGATACCACCTTGCCATCGAGATACTTCTCGCCATCGATCATCAGGGGCGTGATTTCGGATTTCGGCAACTTGCCGGGAATCTGAAGGTTGGGCATTTCGCCACCGAGAACGTAGAGACGATTCCGGACGACCTGCCAGTCGTATTCGAAGAGCCCTCGCGGTGGTGGGCCGGAAGCACGCGAGCCATCCTCGTAGTAGACACCGCCATGACACGGACACATGAAGAGCTTCGACTCCTCGAACCAGTGCACGGGGCAGCCGAGATGGGCGCAGTTGATGTAGAAGATCTGGAAGCTTGCCGTCCCGGTCCGTCTCACCCAGCAAGGGATCTGGTCGGCGAGGCCGACCGTCGGACCATGAATGGGGTTCTTGTAGATCGCCAGATGCGTCTGACCGACGGGAAAGTCATCAAGTGGTCCGAGATCGATCCAACTCCTGCGCTTCTTCCAATCGATGACGGAAGGCGCGAGGATGTAGCCCAGAATCGGTGCGGAGATGAGAAGCCCCCCCACACCCATGAGTCCTGCGCCGATCTTGAACATGAATCCGCGTCGATCCGACGATGCGCCGGCCTTCACGGGAGTTTCGGTGGACTCGCTCATCGCGCCGCCTCCTTCGCGTAGGAAACTCGCTGTGACACCAGCCATGCGGTGATGTCGTCGATTTCATCCGGACTCAGCGCACGGTCGGCCGCCTGTTCCGGATAGGGGCCGAGATAACTCGGGCATCCGAGATCGATGCGCCCGAAAAGCACGGTCGAACGAAGCGCCTGATCGGATACGAGCAGAAGATAGGATTCGTCGACGACCGAACCGGCACCATCGGTCTTTCCGGAGCCGTCGGACCCGTGACAGGCACCACAGAAGGTGGCGAAGGTACCGGCGCCGGCAGTGGCATCTCCCGCACCGGGTGCGTAGGCATACGGCGGAAGGGTCCCTGTCGCGACCGGCTGCCCGGGCTGCCCCTCCCAGTAGGTCTTCATGCCCTGGGCAAGCGCGGCGATTCCATCGTCCTCGATGCCCCCGAAAGGCGTCTTTGCGAAGCCCGGCATCAGCGAGCCGTGGCCGTCCCTGATCACCGATTGGAGCACATCGATCGAGGTGATCTTCTGATAGAGCGAGTCGTTCATCGGACGGGCTGGCCCCTGCGATCCGTCCGGTCCATGGCACCCGAGACAATTCACGAAGTACAGGCGTTCGAACCCTTCACGTGTGTGAATGTCGAGTTCAGGTTGCCGGATTGGTTTTCCGGGAAGCTGCCAGTCGCATCCGCTTGAAAGTGCGATGAGAACCGCCAGACTCGTCATGGCTGAGGCTCGAATCATGAGGAAGCCCCCCCCGTCGAGTCGTGATGATCGTGGGTCTTCTCGAGTCCCATCCGCTCAGCGGGAGTGAGGAACTGAATCGTCTCGATGTGCTCGGAACGTGCGATCAGAAATCCGCAGACGGCTCCGAATGCGATCTGACTTCCGACGAACCAGTACCAGTCGACCCATTTTTCGAGTGTCGGATCAAGCACGCCCATCGCCCCGTAGGTCAGAAGACTCCAGGTGAATGGAGCGACCACGATGGAGAAGATGCGCGGCCAGCCGATCGCCATAGGAATCAGTGATGCAAGGACGAGGCCCACCATGATCGACATCGAGATGTGAATCGCAGCAGCCGCGGCCAGCCCCGATGCACTGAACGCCGACAGCGACTGCACGTCATCGGTATTGAAGGTTTCAAGCACCATTGCTGCAAGCAGATTGATCGGCATCCAGACGGTGTGATTCAAGGCACCCCACGTGAGTGCGACCGCCGCCATCGCGAAGGCACCGCCAAGTCCGCCCAGGATTCCGGAGCGGATCCGGGGAATCTCGACCGGAAGGATTTTTCTCGGAGTCGCACCATGGGCCGCGGTTCGAGCGGTCGCCTGAGCGGGCGCGCCCGGTTCGGGCCCGGTGTCGATTTCGCGATAACCGGATTCCGGGATCGGTTCCATCGATTCACGCGGAAGCACGTCGAACCACCATCCATGAATCCCCTTGAGGAAACACAGCAGACCGACGATCGAGACCAACGGACTGGTCACGAGACCTGCGAAGAGCAGCGTGGTGCCGAACGCGAAGATGATGGGCGCGGAGGTCGGTGCCGGAATCGATTCATGATCATGTCCGTGAAGCACCTGCACGGTCTCCACGCCATTCTCATGGTCGACTTGACTCGGGTTGTCATGATCCGAAACACTCACGTGAAGACCCTTCCGAGGATCAGGTATAGACCCTGAGGATGTAGACGGTGACGAAGACGAAGATCCAGACCGTGTCGACGAAATGCCAGTACCAGCTGAGAATCTCGAAACGCTCGGCATGGATCGCCGGCATCTTGCCCGCCACGGAGAACAGGAGGCAGAGCGACAGTGCGGTCAGACCGAAGCAGACATGGAAGGCATGAAAACCGACCAGAGAGAAGAAGCAGGTGCCCAGGGTGGAGGTGTCGAGCCACATGCCCTTGTTGCCGATGAGATCAGTCCACTCGAGCGCGGTCGAAGCGATGAACAACCCACCGAGAAGGATGGTCAGGAACAACCAACCTCTGAATCTGGCCTGCGCCCCGGCAGCGAGCGCTCGTGATGCGAACACGACCGTGACCGAACTGCTCAAGAGGCAGACGGAGGCGATGTAGACCATCCAGTCGGAACGGAAGAGCTCCTCGGGGTTTGGCCCGCCATCTTCGACCTGAAGGATCACGATGTAGTACAGATACGCGACGATGAACGACACGAAGAAGAAGCACTCGGTGATGATGAGACAGCTCATCCCCACCTTTCCCTTGGAAAGGTGGCTCTCCAGCGGTGATGCCGTTTCATTCGTCGCTGATTGTGCCATTGCCTGGGTCATGAAGAGATTCTCAGTCGTGTCATTCGTATTCGTAATCGGGGTCTTCGGGGTGCTTGGCGTCCCAGAGGGGGCGGCGACTCTTCACCGTGGGGAGAGGATGGAAATTCCACGCATCGGGTGGTGATTTCGTCGCCCACTCGAGGGTCCAGCCATCCCATGGATCGTCACCGGCACGCTTTCCGTTGCGCCAGGATGCGATCAGATTCCAGGTGAAGACCAGGATGGCCAAGACCTGGACGAGATATCCGACGGTGGTGAGCATGTTCCAGATGTCGAGTCCTCGATCCGGAGCGTAGGTGTAGATTCTGCGCGGCATGCCGAGAATGCCCGAGACATGCATCGGCCCGAACGTCAGATTCATTCCGACGAAGAGAAGCCAGAACTGCCACTTGCCGAGACGCTCACTGAGCATCCGACCGCTCATCTTGGGAAACCAGTAGAAGATCGCGCCGAAGATGGCGAACAGCGTTCCACCGAAGAGCACGTAATGGAAGTGGCCGACCACGAAGTAGGAGTCGGAGACGTCCCAGTCGAACGGAACCGTCGCCAGCATGATCCCCGTCAGACCGCCGATGACGAACAGGCCGACGAAGCCGAGTGCGAACAGCATCGGCGTCTTCATCACCATGCGACCTCCCCAGATCGTGCCGATCCAGTTGAAGATCTTGATGCCGGTCGGAACCGCGATGAGGAAGGTGCTGGCGGCGAAGAACGCGTTGAGCGATGGAGGAAGACCGACGGCGAACATGTGGTGCGCCCAGACCCCCATCGACTGGAACGCGATCCAGACGAGTGCGATCACCATCATCGTGTATCCGAAGATGACCTTCCGACTGAAGACCGGGATGATCTCGGAGATGAATCCGAACGCCGGAATGATCAGAATGTAGACCTCCGGATGCCCGAAGAACCAGAAGAGGTGCTGCCAGAGCAGCGCGCTGCCTTCAAGCTGCGGATCGAAGAAATGCGCGCCGAGGAAACGGTCGAAGAGAAGCATCACCTGGGCGGCGGTCAGCACGGGAATCGCGATCATCACCAGAAAGCCGGTGACGAGCATCGACCAGACCATGATCGGCATGCGCATCAGGGTCATTCCCTTGCAGCGCAAGCAGAGAATGGTGACGACCAGATTGATGCCGGTCGCCATGGATCCGAATCCGCTGACGAGGATCCCGAGGATCCAGTAATCGACGTTGTTGCCTCTGTTGAACGCCCGACTGGTGAGAGGGGAATAGGCGAACCAGCCCACATCAGGCGCACCAGCACTGCCGAACAGTCCGCTGGACGCGACGAACGAGAAGTACAGCAGCAGCCCGCCGAAGAGGAAGACCCAGAATCCCCACGCGTTCAATCGTGGAAACGCCATGTCCCTGGTGCCGATCATCAGTGGGATCAGATAGTTTCCGAAACCCAGCAGCACAGGCATGCCCACGAGGAACACCATGGTGGTCCCATGCATCGTGAACATCTGGTTGTAGACTTCCGGACCGACCGCACCGTTGGCGGCCCAGGCGAGCTGGTATCTGATGATGCCCGCTTCGATGCCACCAATCATGAAGAAGAAGATTCCCGCGAAGATGTACATCATCCCGAGCTTCTTGTGGTCCACCGAGGTGACCCACTCATGCACGCGTTCGAGGATTCCAGGACTTGGAATCGCCGCGGTCGCGTCGGTTGGCTTGGGAAGAACTGTCATCGATGGGTCCTTGCATCACCCCCGTCGAGGAGGGCGGGCATGTGCAGATTATTTGAGGGTGAGCAGATACGCCACGAGTTGTTCGATCTGATCGGGAGAAAGCTTGAGCGAGGGCATGTCGCAACCGGGCTTGATCTGGTCCGGGTCGTCGATCCAGGCCTTCAGGTTCCGCGCGGTGTTGGGAATCATGCCACCGGCGAACGTGGTGCGGCTCATGAGGTGGGTGAGATCGGGGGCGTAGGTTCCTTCGGAAACCCCGGCGATGGCGTGGCAGCTCTGACAGGCGTTCTCGAGGAAGACCTGTCTGCCCTTGTCGATCTCGGGTCCGCGAACGTCCGTGGCGGCACGAGCCTGAGCATCGGCCCAGGCTTCGAACCCGTCCTCTTCGAGGACTTCAACGCGGATCAGCATGTTCGCATGCTGGGTACCGCAGTATTCGGCACACTGCCCCAGATAGGTACCGGCTTCCTCCGGGGTGAACCGCCAGTAGTTGGTCTTGCCGGGGATCGCGTCCATCTTGCCCTGCAATTCTGGAACCCAGAACGAATGGATCACATCCGCGGAACCGATTTCCAGCCAGATCGGACGGTCCTTGGGCACGAACATCTCGTTGGCGGTGACGACATTCAGTTCCGGATAGCGGAACTCCCACCACCATCGGTGGCCGATGACCTCGACGGTCAGCGCGCCTTCAGGCCGTTCGGTCTTGGTGGGCTGGACGACCTGAATGGTGCGTATCGTCGCAAGACAGAGCACGAACACGATCATGATCGGAATGATCGTCCATGCCAACTCGATCGGATTGCTGCCGTACAGCTGCACGGGCTCCGAATCATCATCGGACCCGGAAGTCCGTCGGTACCGGAAGATGGCGAAGATGAGCAGGAATTCGACGACCAGGAAGATCCCGGCCGCGATCAAGGTGACCAACCAGCCCAGTTTTCGCAGCTCGCGGGCCTCGGGTGACTTGCTCTCGAGGATCGACGTGTTCCATTCCGCATCCGGCTGGACGAAGATCCCTTCGGGCGTGAAGGTCTCGACGATGGGATCGTCCGATTCGATCTGCGAACCGAGGTACCCCATGGCGACGAAACCCAGAAGCGCGGTCATGATCGTGAATACGATCAGGATCCACCATGAACGTGCGACCGTTCGATCGTCGAATCTCTTCTGGGTGTCTTGAGTCATCTGGCCTCGAGCGTTTGAGTGGAAGGATTGTAACACCAAACGCATGTCACATCGTCTCAACAGAAAAACGTGACGAGCACCAGGTGCTCGTCACGTTTTCATCAAGACTAGCGACGGAGGGACTCGAACCCTCAATCCGTTTCCGGAAGCGGATTTTGAATCCGCCGCGTATGCCAATTCCGCCACGTC
>MDTG01029797.1_pt1 | contig 17656 bp, 17 predicted proteins | sample 811421 | NCBI WGS metagenome assembly MDTG01 (sample SAMN05326645, study PRJNA326480) | marine metagenome | isolation source: seawater | place: Pacific Ocean: South East | collected 2011
CGCTGCGGATCTCCTCGGTCCAACGGCGGAACTGCGAGGGGTCGGTATCGGGCTGGGCAGTGGCACTCATCACGTCACCAGCGATGAGCGAGTTGAGGAAGGGCTCAGGCAGGCCCCAGCGCAGGATCTGCGAAAACGAAACGTAGATGTTGATGATCTCACCATCGCCGTCGACGCGCGTGACCCCGTGGGGCGAGGCGCCCCAGAAAAGCGTCAGACTGCCGGACCGGCGCACAACCGAGGTACCGGAGAAGGAGTATTCCATGTCGCAGCCATCGAGATAGTTCAGCTCGATCGACGCGTGATGGTGATAGGGGATGGCAAAGGCCATGGGCCGGTGACGCTCGATTAGGATACCATCGAGGGTCGGAACAAGCTGCGTGTCCGCATAGTTCAGAAAGTCATTTTCAGCATTCAACGCAACCACAGTACCGTCCCAGACAACCTACAATTAGGACTAAAATCCTAGAAACTACGAAGGATAAGAGCATATTCGCCACGATTCAGGAATTTGAAAGAAACGAAACAGGAAGATCTGCCAACAAATTCGGAAAGTTGAGACAGGGGAGACGACCACGTGCACGCCCTGACGATTTGCGGTGGCAATGGACCCCAAACCTGCTACGCCGGAAGCGAGAACAACAAACCTGAGTTTTCCGCGGAGGGCGCAGGTTGTCAGGGAGTTGAGCAGCCGTGGAACAGGTCAGGGTCAGCAAGGTCGTCAAGACAGGCTATGGAATCGTTGAAATCGGTACCAACTCGCTCATCGTCTTCGCGTCGTTCTATTTCCTGTTCTACATGACTGAAGCTCTTGGCGTTCCCCCGGTCTATGCCGGGTTGCTGTTCTTTCTAGCCAAGACCTTCGACGTCATCACCGACCCCCTAATCGGCAACTGGTCTGACAGGACCCATTCCCGCATGGGTCGTCGCCGCCCGTTCATGCTCGCCGGCGGGATCCTGCTGGGGCCGACGGTGGCGCTGATGTTCTTCGCCCCCTTTGTGAATATGGACAGCTGGGTACCCTCGGCGCTGTATTTCATGGTCTTCACCATGGCGACCTATCTGGCGCTGACGCTTATATCCGTCCCTGGCGGCGCTATGACCGCGGAGATGAGCGATGACTATAACGAGCGCACGAGCATTACCGCCTGGCGCTGGGGCGTAGGCTCGATCGGGATGTTCATCGGTGGCGGGGCGGTACCGATCATCGTCAGCCTGTTCTCCGAGAACGCCGTTGATCCGGACGGGTTCCGGGTTGCGACCATCATCCTGATCCCGTTGTTCTCGCTGCCGGTGATCATTGGCGTCCTGATGATGCGAAATGCGCCGAAAAAGCTGGCAGAGCACGTCCCGGCAGTCTGGGAGCAGGCGCGGGCGGTATTCGGCACCCGGTCGTTCCGCCTTCTGCTCGGGACGTATTTCCTGCAGGTCTCTTCGCTGACCGTGGTCACCTCGAACCTGCTGTTTGTGCTCAAGTACCACTTCCAGCGCGAGAACCCGGTCTCCGACAACGCCGTATTCTTCGGGATCTTTGTGATTTCCACAATGGCATCCATGCCGTTCTGGACCTGGCTGAGCGGCCGGATCGGCAAGAAACGGGGTTACATCATCTCGATGCTGGGGCTGTCGCTGGTGGTCTCCTGCGTGTTTCTGCTCAGCGCAGGGTCGATCGCGTTCCTATACCCCATCATGGCGCTGGTGGGCTGGTTCTTCGGCGGCTATCAGGTTTACCCGTGGTCGATGATCCCGGACAGCGTCACCGACGGGCAAGCGCGCACGGGCCTGTCGCTGGAAGGGGCCTTCAACGGTTGGTTCACCACACAGCAGAAGATGGGCATCGCCTTCGGGCCGCTGGACTTTGGTGCTTTGCTCAGCCTCGCTGGTTATCAGCAGTCCTATTATCAGGATGGCGTGCAGATTTTCCCCGAGCAGACCGAGCCGGCGATCCTGATGATCCGGCTTTGTTCATCGCTCCTGCCCGCCGGGGTGTTCCTGCTCTCGCTGCTGATCATCGCGCGCCATGAAAACAGCGCGATATCGCACCGTGCCACCGGCGATCAACCCAGCACGTAAGCGAACACGAGGGCGTGCAGCGCCACTGCACAGACGATGGTCAGCAGCACCCGTCTGAAGACCAGATGCAGGGCGGCAGCCGCCAGCAGGATCAGCAGTTCAGCCGTCCAGGGCTGCCATTCAAGGCGCCCCTCAACCGCTGAGGTCCGCCACGACACCAGAAAGAACAGCAGGATCAGCGCGCCGGGCAGCAACCGGTTCAGCTTTCCCATAGCGGGCCAGTCCAGCGCCTTGCGGGGTAGGAAGAACGATGCGCCACGCTGCATAAACACGCCGAGCGCGCCGACGATCAGCAGCAGCACAAAGCTCGGCCCGAGGGCGTCGCTGATGACGCTTGCCTCCATCTCAGCCTCCCATCCCGCGTTGTCGCGCGGTCAGCAGCCAGTGCCAGCCGAGGATCGTCGCTGTTGCCGCGAGGCCGGAGATGAACATGCCGAGGCCAAAATCGACCTTGAGCGGCACCAGCACAGCCACGCCGACAAAGCCCGCGATCACGGGAACGAAGCTGCGGTTCGCCCGCAGCTGCTCGGTCAGCAGGATCGCGAACAGCGCCCACAGCGCGAACGAGAAGCTATCGACCGACAGCGGCAGCAGCTGTCCGACCGTGCTGCCCACCAGCGTGCCGGCGGCCCAGCTGACGTAGTTCAGCCCAGCCACAGCAACCTGCACCCTTGACGGGTCGGCGGGCTTGCGGCTGGTGAGCAGGCTGTAGGTCTCATCGCTGAGCCAGAAGATCATCAGCAGGCGGGCGAGTGGGTTCTCTGGCCGGTGCGCCAAAAACGGCAGGCCGTAGAACACGTGACGCAGGTTCAGCAGGAACACGACGGCGGCTGTATCGATGAAACCCGCGCCCTCCGAGACCATGGCAACGATCAGGAACTGGGCGGCGCCAGCGAACTGGATCAGCGAAATGACCACCGGCCAGAACCAGCCGAAGCCAGCCTCAGCCGCCGTCAGACCAAAGGTTGCCCCGACCGTGAAGTAGCCAATCATCACGGGCAGGGCGATCGGCAGGGCCTCGCGCAAGGTTAGGAACACGGTTCTCTTTCGTCTCGCTTGCGCGTATCAGGATAGGAGCGCGCGACCGGCTTCTTCACCGATGGTGCGCTCAGGGTCAAGACGGGGCGAAAGGTAATTTTGCAGGCATGCTGATCGGCGTAGGCAATGACATCGTGGACATCCGGCGGATCGAGGCGGTTCTCGACCGAATGGGTGAACGGTTTATCGAGCGCATCTTGCGCCCCAGTGAGCGCGCCTACTGCGAGCGTCGACACCATTTTGCAGCTGCGGTCGCGCGGCACTACGCCTTGAAGGAGGCGGCGGTGAAGGCGCTCGGCACCGGATTTCGCTACGGGGTCGGCTGGCGTGATGTCGGGCTGGCACGCCCTGCACCGGGGCAGGCTTTCTCCAAGCCAAGGCTGACCTTTGAAGGCGGCGCGCGCCAACGCATCGAGGCGATACTGCGCCAGGGCGAGGAGGTGGTCGCCGACTGGTCGATGTCGGATGAGCCGCCCTACGCCACAGCCTATGTCGTCCTTTTTGCAACAGAAGCGGGGCGGCAGAAGGGTCCCCGCGCCCATACAATTGCCCCCACATCGGAGGGGGCTTAGCTAAGCACGGCTAAACTTCAGGTATCGAAGATCATCGCCCCCGCCGCAAGGGTTGTCTCTTCAGCCCATGTGATCAGCAGAGGACCTCATGGCAGCAGCTGACGACGACAATCCGGATCCGGCCCGTAAGCCGAGCCGCCTGCGCGAATGGGTGACGCTGATCCTGATGACCGGGTTGGTGTTCTTCGGTATCCGCTGGTTCCTGTTCGAGCCCTTCCGCATCCCCTCGGAATCCATGCTGCCGACCCTCGAAGTCGGTGACATGGTAGTCGTCTCCAAGTTCAGCTACGGCTACAGCGATTTCTCCATCGATATCGACCTGCCGTTCATGCCGGATACACGCCTGCTGGGGGCCAAGCCGCGACGGGGTGACATCGCCGTGTTCAGGCACCCGCGTGACGACAAGAACCTGATCAAACGGATTATCGGCCTGCCCGGCGACACGGTGCAGATGATCGACGGGCAACTTTGGCTCAATGGTGAACCCATGCCCCAGCGTCTGCTGGGTGCAGCGACAAATACGTCGCTCTCCGTGGATAAGGCACAGCTGTTCAGCGAGCGTCTGGTCGACCGGCGCGGGGCAGCACTGGCCGAGTATCAGGTGATCAATTTCGCCGATACGATCTTCGACAACACCGGGCGTTACACGGTTCCCGCGGAGACCTATTTTTCCCTTGGCGACAACCGCGACAACTCTTCAGACAGCCGCAGTAACGCCGAGCTGGGCGTGGTGCACCAGCGGTTTCTGATCGGCCGGGCCGAGGCGGTGCTGTTCTCGCTCAACGTGCAGGCGCACCCGACCGATGGTTATTTCTGGGCCTACTGGAACCCCTTTCGATGGGATCGTTTCATCAAGCTGATCTGAGGCCACCAGAGCGCCCGCGTTGCTTTGGGGTCCGAAAGTGATTAAGTCTGCGCCCAAAGGCTCACCCGAGCCCCGTTTCAGTCCACGCAAGGAGAAGCCCATGGCCAAGGAGAAGTCCGAGGAGAAGCAGAAGAACGTGATCCTCGAGTACGCGCAGCTGGTTATCTCCGTGGTTGTGATCGTGTTCGTGGTGCGGTCGTTCGTGTTCGAGCCGTTTCGGATCCCGTCGGAGTCCATGGATCCGACCCTGAAGACCGGCGACTATGTGATCGTAACGAAGTTCTCCTACGGCTTTGGCCGACAGTCGATTTTCGACATCCCGCTGATCGATGACCGCCTGTTCTGGCGGGAGCCTAAGCGCGGTAACGTGGTGGTGTTCGCCGACCCAAGCGACCCGCGCCGGACCAAGCTGATCAAGCGGGTGGTGGGCGTGCCAGGCGATACCATCGAGGTTCGCAACAGCCTGCTCTACATCAACGGCGAGGCTGCAGACCGGGTCAATATCGGCCCGGGCGAGTCCAACGCCGACCTCGACCGGCTGGGCTTCTTCTATGAAGAAACGTTCCCCAGCCAGAACGGTGAGCCGCATAGCCATATGATCTGGGACAAGGTCGAGGCCGCCTTCTTCGACAATGTCGGCCCCTACACGGTGCCCGAGAATCACCTGTTCTTCATGGGGGACAACCGGGACAGTTCCAAGGACAGCCGCGCCGGATCTCTGGGGCCGGTTCACCGCACTTATCTGATGGGCCGGGCGCAGTTCGTGCTGTTTTCGCTGAATATCGAGCAGAAGATGGACCCGCGCTATCCCAACAACACCTCGCGCGCGAACAACCACTGGAACATCGTCAATCCCTTCCGCTGGGGCCGCTTCCTCAGGGGCATCCGCTGATCGGGCGGCCTGAACCCATGGCAAAGCGCAACAGTCAATCAGAGGCGGACAACGGGGACAGGGCGTCGGTTAACCTCGGCCCGCTCGAAGCGGCGCTGGGCCATATTTTTTCCTCGCCCCAAAACGCCATTGCCGCGCTGACCCACTCTTCGATGCGGACCACGCCGGAGGGGCGGCGGGAGGCGCCTGAGTCCTACGAACGGCTTGAGTTTGTCGGGGACCGGGTTCTGGGTCTTGTGGTTTCGGAGATGCTCTACAGCCGCTTTCCCGATGAACGCGAAGGCGATCTGGCCAAACGACACACGGAGCTAGTGCGCCGGGAAACCCTTGCCGAGATCGCCCTGAAGCTAGATATCGGCCCGATGATCCGCATGTCCAAGGGTGAACTCGACGGGGGCGGGCAGCAGAAAGAATCGCTGCTGGCCGATGTGGTCGAGGCCGTCATCGCCGCGCTCTACCTCGATGCCGGTCTGGTACCGGTGAAGGCCTTCATCGACGCGCACTGGTCACCGCTGCTGGAGGCGGCGAAGCGCCCGCCCAGAGACCCGAAGACCGCGCTGCAGGAATGGGCACAGGGCCGGGCGCTGGCCTTGCCGGTCTACACCCTTGAACGCCAGACTGGCCCCAGCCACGAGCCGGAGTTCGAGATCAGCGTACGGGTCGAGGGCTTCCACCCGGTCGCTGCAACCGCCGGCAGCAAGCGCGCGGCAGAGCGTGAGGCCGCCACCATTCTGCTGGAGCGGATACTGAACCGTGACTGACGCCCCTGAAACCAACACCCGCTGCGGGTTCATCGCCGTCATTGGTGCACCCAACGCCGGGAAATCGACGCTGGTCAACCAACTCATCGGGGCCAAGGTTTCGATCGTCTCACCCAAGGTCCAGACAACCCGGACCCGGGTTACCGGCATCCTTGCCGAAGGCGGGGATCAGGTGATTTTCGTCGATACACCGGGGATTTTCCGGGGCGCCAAGCGTCGGTTGGAAAAGGCCATGGTCGACGCCGCCTGGCGTGAGGCCGCAGAAACAGACCGGCTGATGCTGGTGATCGACGTCGCGAAGAAGGGTCTGTCCGACGATGATCGCGCGGTGATCGAGCAGTTGGAGCAGCAGGGCGCAAGGCCCATGCTCGCGCTCAACAAGGTCGATGGCGCACGTCACGAGACCATGCTCGGCATCGCGGCTGCCGTAAACGAGCGGCTGGATGTTCAGGAAACCTTCATGGTTTCAGCGCTGAGTGGGGATGGCGTCGATGATCTGCGGCAAGCCGTGCTCGACCGTCTGCCTGAAGGGCCGTGGCTCTACCCCGAAGACCAGATTTCCGATCTGCCGAGCCGCATGCTGGCGGCCGAGGCAACCCGCGAAAAGCTGTTTTTACAGCTTCATCAGGAGCTGCCCTACAATCTCACGGTCGAAACCGAAGCCTTCGAGGTGCAGGCCAAGGGCGACCTCAAGATCAATCAGGTGATCTACGTCACCCGGGACAGCCACAAGGCCATGGTGCTGGGCAAGGGCGGCGCCCGCATCCGGCAGGTGGGGTCTGAATCGCGGCGCGATCTGGAAGTGCTGTTTGACCGCAAAATTCATCTGTTTCTGTTCGTCAAGGTGCGCGAAAATTGGCTGAACGATCCCGAGCGGTTCCGCAAAATGGGGCTCGAACTCTGACCTGCTTCCGGGTGTTTTTTTCGACGATGGTCAACCCCAGGCTAATGTAGTTGTACGTTATATTCGCGAAGTGGAATTTATGGGTGACGGGGGACCAGCGACAACGCTGAGCCTTGCATTAGCGACCGGCAGAGCCGATCCTTCGCTGACCACAGACCAAGGGCAAAAGAAGAATGCGACAGTTGACCGAGGGCCTCTACGTCTCGGGCCAGATTGGCCCGGACGATTTGAAGAACCTTGCCGCGCAGGGCGTGCGTTCAATCATCTGCAACCGTCCTGACGGAGAGCAGTTCGGGCAGCCCGATGCGGACCAGATGGCAGAGGCGGCATCTGCGCTCGGGCTCCAGTTCCGCGCCATACCGCTGATCACGGGTCAGCTCAGCCCGGCTCATATCGAGCAGACCGCTGCGGCGCTGGCGGAAATACCCGGCCCGGTGTTGGCCTATTGCGGCAGCGGCATGCGCTCGACCGTGCTCTGGGCTCTGGCGCAGGCGCAGGCTCCGGCGGGGCCGGGTAAACTCTCCGGCGATGAGATCATCGCAGCCGCGGCTGATGCGGGCTTCGATATTAGCGGTCTTCGCCACTTGCTCGACGGCGCCTGAACAGCGCGCGCCCGGCGGCCAGCAGGCTCAGTGCCATCAGCGGAATAATCAGCATCCGGGCAATCTGATGGGTTGAGACAAACAGCGCGTCGAGGTCGCGGTCCAGCGCAATTGCCGTGGTGGTTTCAATCGCACCCGGCGCCAGCGCCAGCACCAGTTCTCGCGCCGGCAGGCTGGTCAGGGCAATCAGCCCGACACCAGCGACAATGACCACGCCGACCCCCGCAGCCAGCCCGCTGAAACACGCCAGCGCGAAACTGGCAAAGCGGTGCATCGGGATGGCGTCGAAGCGTGTTCCCATCAGCCAGCCCAGTGCAGCCTGTGAGGCGATCAGCACCAGTTCAGGCAGGTTCGGCAGCGGCACGCCGATTATCTTCAGCAGGGCAATCCCGGCCATCGGACCGATGAACAGGGCACCGGGAATGCGCGCCAACGCCGCCAGTACCGCACAGCCCGCACCCATGAGCAGCGACCCGGGGATCAGGACCACTGACGGCACTCCAGCGACCCATGAAAACATCCCCGGAACATCACCATCCAGCCGGGCCGATGCAGCGCGTGCTTCGGTCAGGGCTTCCTGAGGAATGATCATGACCACGAACGGCAGGATCAGTGTCAGGCTGAGCAGCCGCAGGCTCTGGTACATGGCGACCACTTCGCTGCGCAGGCCCATGTCCTCGCTCGCAGCAATGGCGAAGGGCAGGGCGCCGGGCAGAGAGCAGAGCACCGCCTCTTCGGCGCTGAGATCGCTCAGGTGCAGCAGCACGGCCGCAGAAACGAAGGTGACCACCGGGATCAGCACCGCCATCACCACCAGCGACGGCAGCCAAAGCGCAACACTGTCCACAAACGTAGAGCTCGCCGTTGAGCCGATCAGGTAGCCCAGCATGATAAACGCCAGCCACCGCACCGGCTCCGGGAAGTTAGGCCGTCGACGCACAGCGCCCAGCAGCAGTGAGCCGACAACGGCGCCCAGCAACCACGGCGCCGGGATGCCTGCGAGTTTGGCGATACCGCCCCCCGCAAGGGCCGTAGCAAAGGCGCCCATCGTGACGATGAGGGGGCGAAGGGCAGAGTGCATCGTCGCACTCTCCGCTGCCGATCCGTCGATGGCAAGCGCGGTTTTTGCGGGTCTTGGCTAGGGCGCATTACTTTGCATGAGCGGCGCCTCGGCAGCGGCGTCGGTCTCGGCCCCGAACTGCAGCGCAACGAGGCGGGCGTAGAGCCCGTCACGGGACAGCAGCTCCTCGTGCGTCCCCTGATCCACCACGCGCCCTTCTTCGAGGACGACAATGGAATCAGCCTTCAGCACGGTCGCCAGGCGGTGGGCGATGACCAGGGTGGTTCTGTCCTCGGCAAGCGCCTCGAAGGCCAGCTGCACCGCGCGCTCGCTTTCAGAGTCCAGCGCACTGGTGGCCTCGTCGAGCAACAGGATTGGTGCCTGCCGGAGGATGGCGCGGGCGATGGCGAGGCGCTGGCGCTGGCCGCCAGACAGGGTACCAGCGTTTTCGCCCAGATCGGTGTCATAGCCCTGCGGCAGTGCCAGAATGAAATCGTGGGCTTCAGCAGCCTGCGCGGCGGCGATGACCTGTTCACGGGTGGACGACGGGTTGCCAAAGCGGATGTTGTCCAGCGCGCTGCCGGCGAACAGCGGCGCGTTCTGCTGCACGATCGACAGGTTCTGGCGAAGCTCTGTGGGGTCAAGGTCGCAGACGTCGACGCCCTCAACCCGCACGCCGCCGGACTGGGGATCATAGAGGCGCAGCAACAGCTGGAAGATGGTTGACTTACCGGCGCCTGAAGGGCCGACGAGGGCGACGGTCTGACCGGGTTCAACCCGCAGGGTCAACCCACGCAGGGCGCGCTGATCCGGTCGGCTGGGGTAGGCAAAGGCCACGTTTTCGAGCGCGATGGCACCCGTTACCGGCTGGGGCAGGCTGAGCGGCTTGGCGGGCGGTTTGATGTCCGAGTTCGCCGACAGTATTTCAATCAGCCGTTCGGTGGCACCGGCAGCGCGCATGACCTCGGCGTAGGTTTCGGTGAGCAGGCCCACGCCGGAAACAGCGATAAAGGCGTACATCACGAACTGGATCATGGTCCCCGGGGTGATGGTTCCGGCCTGCACCTGAATGGCGCCGTACCACAGCACCCCAATCAGCCCCGCCAGCACGAAGGAGAACAGCGATGCGGTCAGGATCGACCGCACCCGGATCCGGCGCAGGGCGACGTGGAAGGTGTTTTCCACCGCCTCACGGAAGCGAAGGCGTTCTTCGGGCTCGCGGGTGAAAGCCTGCACCGTGTCGATGGCGCGCAGGCTCTCGCTTGCCCGCGCAGACGACTCGGCCAGCGCGTCCTGTCCCGAGCGCGAGAGGCGCTGCACCCGGCGACCGAACAGCACCATGGGTAGGATGATCACCGGCGCGACGAAGATCATCAGCAGGGCCAGCTGCCAGCTGGTGATGAACATCAGCACCAGCGCACCGGTGGTGGTGGCGACGGTGCGCGCGGCGACCGAGATCGACGAGCCGACCACGGTCTGAATCAGCGTGGTATCGGTGGTCAGGCGGGAGAGCACCTCGCCGGTCCGGGTGGTGGCGTAGTATCCGGGGCTGAGCGAGAGCAGGTGGTCGTAGACCTTGGCGCGAAGGTCTGCGACGACGCGTTCGCCCAGCAGACTGATGAAGAAGAACCGCATCGCGCTGGCCAGGCCAAGCAGCAGCGCGCCGACAATGCCCACGATGAAATAGATATTCAGGTTGCCTTCGATCGGGAACGCCGTGCAGGCCGCCGAGGTTGAAGCACCACTGAAGCCGCAATCGACCACCAGTCGAAAGGCGCCCGGGAGCATGAGTGTCAGAGCCGCTGACGTCACGAGGAAGAACAGGAACCCAAGGATGATCCCGGGATAACGCAGGATGAAGGGGATTAACTGCCGCAAGGGCTGGACCGTTCGCGCCCGCTCCCGGTGATTTCGGTCGCGCTTGAGCTCGGCGGCAAAGGAGGACCCCCGGTCATGCGCCACCTGATCACGAATGGGCTCGGGCATGCGAAAGCCCGCTGGGATGGGTGGTGGGGTTTCAGTCATGGGGCCTCAGCGTCAGTTCACACGGAGATGGGGTGCGCAGGCGCAGTTTTCAATTTGCAAACTGGCTCCTCTTGATCGGGATCGGCAAAAGCCCGATGCTGAGAAATCGATTTAAATACGAGGAAGACCATGGCTAAGTTCGTTCTGACCTTTGAAGATGCCCGTCAACCCAATTCGCCCGAGGCCGGACAGCAGCAAATGTCCGATTACAGGGACTGGCTGGCTGGACTGGGCGACATGCTGGTGATGCGTCAACTGGTTTCTCCTCAGACCCGTGTCGTAACTGATCAGGGGGTGCGTGAAGCCGGTCCGGGCGGGATCATGGGGTTTCTGAAAATAGAAGCCGAAAACATGGAGGCAGCCATCGCCTTTGCCCAGCAGTGGCCCTTCCTGGCAATGGGAACCATGCGCGTGGCCGAGGCGATGGATGTCCCGACCTAGTCGCCTCAACCCGCACAGGCTACTTCATCACCCCTGAAACTGGTACTTTTCTATCAGTAAAAACTGATGTGTTTGCGCTTGATCTGCCGTAGCATTCGAATGACGCTTCATTCATCCTAATAACTGAATGCGTAGAGATCATGTTCAATCAGCTGATTAGTGGCGCGACGCTGTTGCTCAGTCTGCTCGTGCCAACACTAGCAAAAGCCGCCTCCGGACCGCTTGCTGAGGGTTTTGGGCGAGAATCCTGGCTAGGAAAGATTCACGTCGTTGCCGTCGTGGTGGCGCTGGTTCTGCTGGCGAGCGGCGTGCTGGTCTTCGCAATCCTTCGTACCGAAGACGATGACGAGGAGGCCGACGATGATTAATTTCCGCTCTCTTTTCCGATTCTTTTCATTCGAGGCGATCAACATTCGGATCGTGCTGATTACAGCTGCGATCTCCTACATGCTCCAGCTCAACGCCATTATCTCCGGCGAGCCGCTGTACATGATCGCGTTCGTGACTCTGCTGCCCTGGATCCCACTCGTGCTGTTCGAGGGCGTGTGGAAGGTCAAGAACTACGCCGCTGTCGCCTTTCTGGGGGTGTTCACCATCCTGCAGCTCGGACACTTCGCTGAACACCTGATCCAGGTGATCCAGATCGATTTCTTCAACGGCACGGTTGCCTGTCCACCCCCGGTAGACAACATCAACAATGCCTTGCGGGCGGTAACAATGGGGCTGCGGGACGTCGCAGCACAGGCGTCGTTCTACAGTGTCGAGCGGATCATCAAGCCCGGTGCTGACGGCTTTGCGGCGCTGGGTATGGACGGCCAGCCCCTGCGCGGGGTCGCAGCCTGTGCGGTCTTCGGGCAGCTCGATATCGAGATTGTTCATCTGGTCTGGGAGCTGATCGGCTGGACCGGAACCGGTGTTTGTCTGTTTTTCTTCCGCCGCAATATCTTTCTGTGGATCGCCTTCGCCGCGCTGTGCTGGCATGCGCTGGAACACCTGACCATCACCTACTTCTACTACTTTGATCAGGCCAAGCTCTGGGAGGGCTTCAAGCAACTCTGGGCAACCTATCCACTCGACGGAAAGACCTTCGTCGCCGAGCCGGTTGGCAAGGAAGCGGCGATGCTCAACTTCTATGAGGCGGGGGGCAAATTCGGCCTCATGGCCCGTCATGGGATGTTCGAGCAGCTCACCGGCGTCGACTTCATGCCGCCACGGGCACATCTGCACATGGGTTACAATCTGGTGATCACCGTGCCGACCGTGATCGGGTTCTTGCTGGAGAGCCGGAAAATCGCCAACCGCTACCTCGGCGCGGCTTTCCAAGGCTTGTCCAAGGAAGAGCTGACCCGCCTGACCAATCAGACCACCTACGCCCGCTTCGGCGATGGCGACCGCGTGTTCTCGCAGGGCGACCGCATCGATGGCGCCTACGTGGTTTCCAGCGGCAAGGTCGAAATCGTGATGGATCGTGAAGACGGGATTGAGGTTTCGCTTGCTACGCTCGACCCCGGCCAGTTGTTTGGCGAAATGGGCTACATCGACAAGGGTCAGGATCGACGCATGGCGCACGCCATTGCACGGGGCCGGCGGGTCGAATGTATCGCGCTCGACTCTCAGACGATCGAAGAGATGGTGCAGAACAAGGATGGTCGCTCTGGTTTTGACAGTGTCCGCAAAGCACTGGAGAAGCTCGCCAAGCAACGCGCCAGTGAGAACAGGACCACCCTGAGGGAGGCTTAGACCCTTTGGTTGATATGGACCAGCAGCAGCGCAGGCGGCCGTCGCGTCGCCAGCGCAGACTTGTTCTGGTCCTCGGGGCTGCGGTCTCCAGTGGACTGATGTTCGCTGTCGCCATCTTCGGCATGGCGTTCCTAAGCTGGTTCATCGACGTGCTGGCTGTGCCGCTGGCGATCTGTGGGATCAACGGCATTCAGATTTCCGAACGGCCCCTGTTCATGCTGGGCTTTCATCTATTCTTTCTGGTGCTGGTTGCCGTTATCTGTTTTCTGATTGTCGACAGCCTCAATTCCCTGATGAAGCGTTGGGACTGATCTTGCCCGGCAGGGGATGGGCGTGCCATGACGGTGTGACCGGGCCCAGTCAGGCAAGCAAGTCATGAATTTTCAGCGCCTACGCAACTCTTTGGTGTCACTGATCGCCGGACTGGTGGTCGCTGTACTTGCCTTTGCGTTGCCCCGGCAGGTCGAGCCCTTCGAAAACCTGATTTACGACGCCATGGTCCGGGCTACCGCCGAACCCTTCGCAGGCTCGGGTGTGATCACCCTCATCGATGTCGATGAGCAGAGCCTCGCCGAGGTGGGTCAGTGGCCTTGGCCGCGGAGCCATCTGGCGGACTTGGTCGAGCAGGTCAACGTAGGCCAGCCCCTGGCCTTGGTTTTCGATGCGATTTTTCCTGAACGCGACCGGCTGTCGCCCGATCTCTATGCTGACACGCTGAACGATACAGCTGGGATCACCATCGACCCAAGCGTCGCTTTGCCGTCCTTTGATCAGCAGTTTGCCGACAGGATCGCTGCGGCTCCCGTTGTCTTGGGCCAGAACACTCTACTCGCCGATGGAGCGAGGGGATTACTCGCCACCCAGAGCGAAACCTTCCAGCGTAGGCCGACTATTAATCTTATGGCCAGTAATCGCGAGCTTATCGCCGATGGCTTTCCGCCAACGGCCTATCGGCTGCCGGCGCTGCTCTCAAATATTCCGGAGCTCGATGAGGCCGCCAGCGGTCTGGGTGTGGTGACACTGCCCGCCGACACAGACGGCATCGCCCGAGCCATCCCGCTAATCTTTGTTCACGAAGGCCGAACACTGCCGTCACTGTCGCTGGAAACCCTGCGGGTTGCGCTGAGTTCGCGCGAGCAGCTGGTGCGTATCGACGAAGGCGGCATTCGTGAAGTGGTGGTGCAAGGCAGGCTGGGGCGGGTGATCATGCCCGCAGACCGTCGCGGCCGCCTCTGGATCCGCTTCCCGCGTCTCGCTGAAGGGCAGCATCGCTATTTCCGTGTCGTCCCAGCAGCGGATGTTCTCCACGAGGACTTCGACGCCAGCGTTTTCACTAACCAGATCGTGATCTTCGGCTCATCTGCTGCGGGCTTGTTTGATCTCAAGAGCACGCCTCTGGGCAGTCAGGCCAACGTGCCCGGCATGGACCTGCAGGCGCTGACTGTGCATCAAGCGCTGACCGGCGAGATGGTGATCGTTGAAGAAGCCCTTCAGTGGGAGCTGCTGGCCGCGGCCCTCTTCTTCCTCTACGTGCTGGTATTGGCGCCGCGCCTGCCGGGCCTGATCAACAGCGCTGTGATGGTGGTGCTCCTGTCCATAACCGCCGGAGTGCAGGTATGGATGCTCTCTGCTCATGACACTTACCTGAGCCTGTTCGGCCTGTTCGTGTTTCTGCTCGGGTACGGCGGGGTTTCGCTGGTGAGTGAACTGATCGGTCGCGACCGCCAGCGCCGGGAGATCAAGTCGGCCTTCTCGCAATATCTTTCGCCTGCACTGGTCAACCGCATCAGCCGCGCCCCGGGCTTACTCAAGCTCGGCGGTGAGCAGAAAGAGCTGTCGATCCTGTTCGCCGATCTGCGTGGTTTCACCACGGTGTCAGAAACCTTCAAGGATGATCCCGCGACCCTGACCTCGATCATCAACCGGATTCTGACACCCCTGACCGAGATCGTGCACGCGCATCAAGGAACGGTCGATAAGTACATCGGCGACTGCATCATGGCGTTCTGGAACGCACCACTCGACGTCGATGACCACGCTGAAAAGGCGGTGCAGGCTGCGGTTGCCATGGTTGACGCCATGCCAGGCATCAACGCAGCGCTGGAAGAGGAATTCGGTCACAGCGGCTTCCGCCTCGGTGTCGGGGTCAATTCGGGCAGCGTGGTTGTTGGTAACGTGGGCTCCCAGACGCGCTTTGATTACTCAGTGCTGGGCGATGCGGTGAACCTTAGCGCGCGTCTGGAAGGACAGTCCAAAGTCTATGGCGTGGATATTGTCGTCGGCGAAGCGACCCAAGGGCAGATCGACAATAGCCGCTCATCGCTGGTCCAGATCGACCAGCTACGGGTCAAGGGAAAGCAAGAGCCAGTGCGCATTTTCAGCCCGATCGCAGGCGCCGCCGGGGATGACATGCGGGCGCACGAAGCGGCGATGACGGCCTATCAGGGTGAGGACTTCGGGTTGGCAAAGCGATTGCTCAACGGCATGCACGGCCGCTTTGGTAGCCGGCTGGACCAAGTCTATGCGGTGTTGCTGGAGCGTCGTACGATCATAGAAAACGATACGAACCTAACTTGGAGTGGCGTGTGGGAGGCTCAGGAAAAGTGACGTACGCTCGCCCGCTGAAGCAAGGGGTGCACTGACACCATGGCCTTCAAAATCCATCCGCTGGGCGTGCGCGGATCGTTCCCGGGCAGCGCCACCCGTCCCTCGGCCTTTGGTCAGGACACCACGTGCTTTTTTCTGCGCGTAGGCGATCAGGGTCTGATCCTCGATGCGGGTTCGGGGCTGACCCGGCTGGGCCCGGCCCTGCTGGATCAGGTGAAGGCGGACAGTCTTGCGCTGCTGCTCACCCACTATCACCTCGATCACCTGTTGGGCTTCCCGTTCTTCCGCAGCCCGTCCGCGCAGCCCTTGCCCGTGCACGGTCCGATCCTCGAGGCTCGGGGGCCGGAGGAAGCCTTACGCCACCTGATGGCGCCGCCGCTGATCCCTGTGGGGCTGGAGGCTGTTGGCGCCTTCGCCTTCCACCCATTCCCGGCAGGCCAGCGCTTTTCCATCGGAGAAATTGCGGTGGAAACCCTCGCTGTGAGTCATCCCGGCGGCGCCATTGCCTACAAACTCACCGGCGAGGGCAGGGTGCTCGTGTTCATCCCAGATATTGAGCACCCGGGGCCAGACGATACACCCGATGTCAAGCTGGTCGATTTCATCCACGGCTGTGACGCAGTGATCTACGATTGCATGTTCTCGCCTCAGGCTTGGGGGGCTCGGCGCGGCTGGGGGCACTCGCACTGGCGCGCTGGGCAAGCGCTGTGCGCGGCCGCTGGTGTTCAGCGGCTGATTCCGACTCATTTTGATCCCCGCGCCAGTGACGAAGATTTGGAGATGCAAGATCGGGAAGCCACGGCTTGCACGCCAGCGGTGCTAACTGAGTTTGCGCGCGAGGGCAACGTGATCCTACTCTAGCGTGTTTCAGGGATCACAGTCCGCCCGACAAAATCAGCCCTTCGGGTAATCAGAATGCACGCTTCCCTGCGCCTCCTCGCTTACACTCGCGCGAAACGGGAAGCGCTAGGCGCATATGCGACTTCAGAATTTACCATTTTCAGGGCGGAGACTGTCGGCCTTGGGGCGCAGCTCCCTGCCGTCGCGGGCCTGTGCGCCCGGTGGACGGCAGGCGCTGCTGATGTCGACTGCGCCGTTGTCGTCTGGGGCGCTCGCCACTTTGGACGTGGTCTGCTGAACAAAATACCGTGGCCGGCGGACAACCTCCCGGTAGATCTTGGCGACGTACTCTCCAATGATCCCCAGCGCCAGCAAGGTCAGGCCAGAGAACAGCGTCAGCGCTACAAAGATCGACGTCCACCCGGCCACCGTATTGCCGCTCGCCCAGGCTAGCAGGGCGTAGACCGTCAGTACCAGCGCGAGCACGGATGTCAGCGCCCCGGTGACGCTGATCAGCCGCAGCGGCCACAGCGAAAATGAACTGATTCCCGTCCACCCCAGCGCTACCATCCGCATCAGCGGGTAGTGCGAAGAGCCCGCCTCACGCGGCAGCCGCCGGTAGCGCACCACCGCAATCCGCCGGCTCAGCAGCGCTGGCGTGGCACGAAGAAACAGGTCGTGCTCGCTGAACTGTAGCAGGCGCCCCAGCGCTGGCTGCGCGACCAGACGAAAATCACCATGATCGGGCGTCAGGCCGACGCCGAGCACGCGCGCGGTCCGATAGAACAGACCCGCGCTCTGCTGCTTGAACCAGCCATCGCTGTCCCGCTCCGCACGCACGCCCAGCACGATCTCGGCCCCTTCCGCCAGCTCTTCGAGCATTGCGTCAATAGCACTCAGGTCGTCCTGCAGGTCGGCATCGAGGCTCAAGGCGGCTCCACATCGATCCGCGACGGCCTGCAAGCCCGCGAAAATGGCTGTCTGCTGGCCTGCGTTGACAGCCAGCCGCAGCCCCTCGAACCGGTGATAACCTGCGCAGCGCTCCTCAATCAGCGCCCAGGTGGCGTCGGTCGAGCCATCGTCGACCAGCAGCACGAAACTATCCGCGCGGATCAATCCAGCAGCCACCAGCGCGTCCAGCTTGGCGGCCAGTGCATCCATGCTTGCCGGCAGTTGATCGACTTCGTTGAAACAGGGCACCACCAGCCCGAGCCGCAAGGAGGCAGGGGCAGGGGC
>MDTG01014850.1_pt1 | contig 17654 bp, 16 predicted proteins | sample 811421 | NCBI WGS metagenome assembly MDTG01 (sample SAMN05326645, study PRJNA326480) | marine metagenome | isolation source: seawater | place: Pacific Ocean: South East | collected 2011
AACTGGTTTAAAGGTGAGTTTTAATCGCTGGGGTAGCAAGTAAAAGCAGGTAGGGAGAAGAAAAATGTTTGAACTGATGGATAATTACGAAAGTGAAGCCGTCATCAAAGTAATTGGTGTCGGTGGCGGCGGCGGAAACGCCGTCCAACACATGGTTAAAGAGTCAATCGAAGGTGTCCAGTTCATCGCTGCAAACACCGATGCGCAAGCACTCCGTAACCACAGTGCCGATGTGACGATCCAGCTTGGCTCTGATATTACCAAGGGTCTTGGCGCTGGCGCGAATCCAGAAGTCGGTCGTCAATCGGCAGAAGAAGATCGTGACAATATCCGCGCTCAACTTGAAGGCGCTGATATGGTCTTTATTGCTGCTGGCATGGGAGGCGGTACAGGTACGGGTGCTGCACCTGTGGTCGCCGAAGTAGCAAAAGAGCTCGGTATCTTAACCGTTGCTGTCGTCACCAAGCCGTTCCCGTTCGAGGGTAAAAAACGCATGGCGGTAGCTGAAGAAGGTATCAACGCGTTGGCACAGAGTGTCGACTCACTGATTACCATCCCTAACGAAAAGCTGTTAAAAGTGATGGGACGCGGTACCACCTTGCTTGATGCGTTCAGCGCGGCGAACAATGTACTGCTCGGTGCTGTGCAAGGTATTGCTGAACTGATTACTCGTCCAGGCCTAATTAACGTCGACTTTGCCGACGTACGTGCAGTCATGAAAGAAATGGGCACCGCAATGATGGGTACTGGCGTGGCGAGTGGCGAAGACCGTGCTCAAGAAGCGGCTGAGATGGCTATCAACAGTCCGTTACTGGAAGACATCGATCTTTCAGGCGCACGAGGTGTTCTTGTCAACGTGACTGCGGGCATGGATATGAGTATCGATGAGTTCGAAACGGTTGGTAATACCGTCAAGGCGTTTGCTTCTGATAATGCAACCGTCATTGTGGGAACCGTTATCGATACTGAGATGTCTGATGAATTACGTGTCACTGTCGTGGCAACCGGTATTGGCGCTGAACGCAAGCCTGATATCTCGTTAGTTAACAACGCGGGTCAAGCTCCTAAGCGTGAGCAAGCACCGCAGTATCGCCGTGACTTGGATCGCAGCTCAGCAGCACCTCAGTATGATGAAGAGTCAGAGCCAGCCGCTGAGCAAAAAGCGGAGCCAGTGCGCAAGCCTGCACCGAAGCAAAATGCTGACAAGGAATTGGATTATTTAGATATTCCTGCATTTTTGCGCAAACAAGTGGATTGATGCGTAAAAATTAAGCAAAATTTGCGTCAGCCATGACATTTGTCGTATAATGTCGGGCCGCATTTTCGCGGAGCAGATTTGATTGGATAGGTGAATTCGATTAATGATTAGACAACGTACACTTAAAAAAGCGATCTCAACCACAGGTGTGGGCTTACACCGCGGCAACAAGGTTAATTTAACTTTGCGCCCGGCGCCGGCCAACACAGGGTTGGTGTTTCGCCGCGTCGATTTGGACCCGGTGGTGGATATTCCTGCACGCGCCGATTGGGTGCGGGACACGCAGCTGTGTACGTGTTTGATTAACGAAGACGATGTTCGGGTATCAACGGTCGAGCACTTACTTGCGGCACTTGCGGGCGTGGGTATCGACAACTTGATTATCGAGGTCGATTCGCACGAGATCCCTATTATGGACGGAAGTTCTCACCCCTTTGTTTACCTGCTACAAAGTGCGGGCATCGAGGAACAGTCCAGTGCGAAAAAATTTATTCGAATTAAGCAACCTATCCGCGTCGAAGACGATGGTAAGTGGGCGGAACTGCTACCCCATGACGGATTCCGCATTGACTTTGCTATCGACTTCGACCATCCGGCGATCTCTGATACCGGACAAACGGTGAGCATGGATTTCAGTAGTTCGGCGTTCATCAAAGAAGTCAGTCGCGCGCGTACCTTTGGCTTCATGAAAGACATCGAATATCTGCGCGCAAATAATTTGGCGTTAGGTGGCAGCTTTGATAATGCTGTTGTGCTGGATGAATTTCGAGTATTAAATACTGACGGTTTGCGGTATGACGATGAATTCGTGAAGCACAAAATGCTCGACGCGATTGGCGACTTGTATATGGGCGGACACAGTATCCTGGGTCATTTACGTGCATACAAGTCAGGCCATGCACTTAATAACCAGTTGTTACAAGCATTGTTGGAACAACAATCGGCTTGGGAATTTGTCACATTTGAAGACAAAGCCGCAGAAGCGCCTATTAAATATTGGTCACCTTCGTTGGCTTAATGTGATGACATAAACGATGAATTAAATGAAAGGTGCTTAGTGAAAACTATGCACCTTTTTTTATTCGTCGGGGGTTAACTTATTACTGTTAGCAATCTGATCGGCAAGCTTTAGTAGCTGTGTTTTAAGAGGTTCGCTACTTTGCTCGGCAAGATTTAACAGACGTTGCCGGCGACTAACCGCAGATCCCTGTGACGTGTTAGATGATACTTTTTGCGCGGGATCGATGTCGATTGTAACTTGGTTGAGTTTGATACCCGCATGGCCAAATGCATTGATCAATGGTGTTGTCAGTGATCGTAATTGACTCGCCGCTGAAGCAGAGCGTGTGCGAACAATGAGTTGACCATCTCGCACATTTAGCAATTCGCACTGAGCAGCGAGGTTGGCAGGTAGGCTGCGTGCAAAGAGTAGTTGCCAATCGCGTAGTTGAGCGGCAAACTGTGCGTATTGGCTCAACGTGTTATGATCACGCTGATTATCCAGCCATTGTTTAGTGGTCTTAGGTTTAGAGTTCATGTGCGCTAGGTCGTTGCTGTAAACCCATAATAAGAGAGTAATAATGAGTTTATCAGTCTTTTATAAAGGCTCCAAAATTCGTTTTAGTTTTCGTTTGACGCGGCGCCGACTATTTTCCTATTTAGGATTAGTCGCGTTACTGAGTGCTGCTTATTTCAAGCCTTGGAGTTATCAAGGTGTTGATCCTGCAGTAGCGCAAACCAAAATTAGCGAAGAGCAAAAAAACTTGGCTTTACAGTCAAAGGCAGTCGCCGAGCTGTATAACGAAACCGAGAAACGTCTAGGGGCGATGACCGTCTATTTAGGCGAATTACGTGCCCATATGCGCCGACTCGATGCATTAGGCGAGCGCTTAGCGGATAAAGCCAATCTCAGTAACGGAGAGTTTAGCTTTAATTCGGAAATACCACTAGGCGGCCCCGAAACTGAGGCCGTTGCATTACCTAAGTCGACAAGCACAGAAGTACTGTCTGATATTGAGCAGATGCTGTCAAAAATTGCTGACAAGCAAAAACAACTGTCGCTACTTGAATCTGTCATGATGAATCACAATGTTAATAATGAAAGCTTCATCGCTGGCAGTCCAATCACCAGTGGTTGGCTATCATCTCAGTATGGTGTGCGCAAAGATCCGTTCTCCGGCAAACCCGCAATGCATAAAGGGCTGGATTTTGCGAGCTACGATGAGGAAGTAAAAGTCGTAGCGACAGGTGCAGGAGTCGTGACTTGGGCCGGGGAGCGTTGGGGTTACGGTAACCTTGTCGAAATTGACCACGGTGGTGGTTTAAAAACCCGTTATGGCCATAATGAAAAAATCAATGTGCAAGTGGGCGATGTCGTCACTCGAGGGCAGATTATTGCTGAAATGGGTAATACAGGTCGCTCCACTGGGCCTCACGTTCATTACGAAGTATTGCGTAATGGCAAACAGATAGACCCGAACCGTTTCGTTTATCGTTCAGCGGAATAACGGTTCAGCTCGGATCATTAGATGCGGTGACTGTGGGTCACCGAATTTTTTAATTTTGAATAAAACAGGATAACTCGTTCTCATGCTAGGCAGTTTGTTCAGAAAAGTATTTGGGAGTCGTAACGACCGTATTTTAAAAACGCTTCAAAAGCGCGTGAACCGAATCAATCAACTCGAACCTGAGTTTGAGGCGTTATCAGACGAACAACTAAAAGAAAAAACGACAGAGTTTAGAAAGCGTCTTAACCAAGGTGAGAAGCTCGATAGCCTTTTAGAGGAAGCGTTTGCAACGGTACGCGAAGCCAGTAAGCGTGTGTTTAAAATGCGCCACTTCGACGTACAAATGGTCGGTGGTATGGTGCTTGATGAGAACCGTATCGCAGAGATGAAGACGGGTGAAGGTAAAACCCTAACTGCGACGTTGCCAGCCTATCTTAATGCGTTGACAGGTAAAGGCGTACATATCATCACCGTCAACGACTACCTCGCTAAGCGTGACGCGGAATTTAACCGCCCATTATTTGAATTCCTCGGTATGTCAGTTGCATTTAATATTCCGGGGATGCAGCCACAAGATAAAAAAGCAGCTTATCAAGCCGATATTACCTACGGTACTAATAATGAGTTCGGCTTTGACTACCTGCGTGACAATATGGCGTTTTCGCCAGAAGAACGTGTGCAGCGTGAATTGCATTATGCTTTGGTGGATGAGGTTGATTCGATCCTTATTGACGAGGCGCGTACACCGCTGATTATTTCAGGGCCTGCGGAAGACAGCTCTGAGATGTACAAGAAAATGAATGAGTTGGTGCCATTATTGGTGCGTCAAGAAAAAGAAGACACCGAAGAAGAGCACGGTGATGGCGATTTCACAATTGATGAAAAAGCCAAACAGTTGCATCTGACCGAAAACGGTCAAGAGCATATTGAGTCGCTGCTGAAAGAACGCGGTATGTTGGCAGAAGACGACTCACTGTATTCAGCGGCTAACATCACCTTGTTGCATCACATTAATGCTGCTTTGCGGGCGCACCACTTATTCAGCCGCGATGTTGACTACATCGTCAAAGATGGAAAAATTATCATCGTTGATGAACACACTGGCCGTACGATGGAAGGTCGTCGTTGGTCTGAAGGTTTACACCAAGCGATGGAAGCCAAAGAAGGCGTTGAGATCCAAAATGAAAACCAAACGTTGGCATCGATCACCTTCCAGAACTATTTCCGGTTGTATGACAAGCTTGCCGGTATGACCGGTACGGCAGATACCGAAGCCTTCGAATTTCAATCTATTTATGGTCTTGAAACGGTGGTTATCCCAACTAACCGTCCAATGGTGCGTGATGATCGCGCTGATTTGATATACCTGACCACCCGTGAAAAATACGAAGCCATCGCTGAGGATATTGAAGAGTGTCGTAAACAAGGCCGTCCTGTATTGGTCGGTACCGTATCGATCGAAAACTCAGAACTGCTTTCAAGTTTGCTGAAGAAGAAGAAAATTCCTCACGCAGTACTGAACGCGAAGTTCCACCAACAGGAAGCTGACATCGTCGCGCAGGCAGGTCGTCCGGGTGCAGTCACCATCGCAACGAACATGGCGGGGCGTGGCACCGATATCGTATTAGGTGGCAACTGGAAATCAGATGTTGAGAAGCTAGACGAGCCAGACAACGACAAGATCGAGAAAATCAAACAAGAGTGGCAAGTCCTGCACGATAAGGTTATCGAGTCAGGTGGTTTACATATTATTGGTACCGAGCGTCATGAATCACGCCGTATTGATAACCAGCTACGTGGTCGTTCAGGTCGTCAAGGTGACCCGGGCTCATCGCGCTTTTACTTGTCCTTAGAAGATCCATTAATGCGCATTTTTGCCTCTGAACGTATGGCAACGATGATGAAACGTTTGGGCATGAAAGAGGGTGAAGCGATTGAGCACCCTTGGGTCACTCGAGCGATTGAGAACGCCCAGCGTAAAGTCGAAGGTCGCAACTTTGATGTACGTAAACAACTGCTCGAGTACGATGACGTTGCTAATGATCAACGTCGCGTTGTCTATGAACAGCGTAATGAGCTGCTGGACGAAGGTGATATTTCCGAGACAATCAATGTGATTCGCGAAGATGTCATTAATGCGGTCATCAGTGAATATGTGCCGCCTCAATCACTCGCTGAATTATGGGATTTACCAAACCTTGAAGAGCGCCTGCGCGCAGACTTTGATATTGAATTAGAGTTGCAAAAGGCATTGGATGAAGATGAGCACTTCCACGAAGAAGTCCTCCGTGAGCGTGTATTGCAGGCGTTAGTCGATGCCTATAAAGAAAAAGAAGAGCTTGTAGGTCCTGAGGTGCTGCGTCGCTTTGAAAAATCAGTAATGCTACAAAGCCTTGATCAGCATTGGAAAGAGCACTTGGCAGCGATGGATCATCTGCGTCAGGGTATCCACCTACGTGGTTATGCGCAGAAGAATCCAAAACAAGAATATAAACGTGAGGCGTTTGAGCTGTTCAGTGAGATGCTAGAAAACTTGAAACTTGACGTAGTGACTCTACTGAGTCGAGTTCGCGTTCGCGCGCCTGAAGATGTTGATGCTGTTGACCAACAGCGCAAGGCGGCCGATAGTGCACCACGTGAGTTTAAACATGAGCAAGCCAGTGCCACAGCTGCTGCAGAATCCAATGGACAGTCTGATGACCCGCAGCAGCCAGCACAACGCGGCGCTAAGGTTGGACGAAATGAACCGTGTCCATGTGGTTCGGGCAAGAAATATAAACACTGCCACGGTAAACTGTAATGATAGCTGATAGTACGACGCCCACGGTGCATGTTGCTGTGGGCGTAATCAAAAATGAGCAAGGTGAAATTTTTATCGCTAAACGTCTGAGTCACCAGCACCAAGGCGGCAAATGGGAATTCCCAGGTGGCAAGGTCGAACAGGGTGAATCAGTGACTGAAGCCCTTATTCGCGAGTTAAAAGAGGAGTGCAATATCGCTGTGACGGACTGCGCACCACTGACAGTGGTGGAGCATCAATATAGCGATAAGCGCGTCTTACTCGATGTGTGGTGGGTGTTGTCCTACACCGGCACAGCTCGACAAATGGAAGGTCAAGAATTTGTTTGGGCTGATATTGCGCAGCTAGACGCCTATCAGTTTCCGGATGCTAATCAGCCCATTGTTGATTGTCTTATGGATGCACAGTCTAACTAGAAGTCGTCATTAGCAGACTGCTCAGGAATCTGAGCCGGCTCACCTGGAATTGCTTTCTCTTCATTCGCCCACTCGCCAAGATCTATCAGTTTGCAGCGCTCGCTGCAAAATGGGCGGTAGGTGGCTTTAGTTGACCATTCGACTTTACTTCCACAGGTTGGGCAGTCGACTTGTGTTGGCATGTGGTGCTCTCCTTTACTGCTCATAACAACGAGCCAGTTGAAATTCTAAATCGTGAGAATAAGCGTTACTCTGACCCTGAGTCAGGCTCATTAAACGTATCGTAAACCGTTGGCGATGGCCTGAAACAACCGGATAAACCGAGTCCGAAGTAGGTATTCTCATCCGCAATATAGCCAAAGGGTCAGTACTTTCTTGCCAAAAGCCTTTTTTGGTTTGCACGGTTTCGAACGGAGCCCGTTCTCTTAATAGACTGAGTAATTGCGACAGCGCTTGCTGGTAACTAGACACTTGCGCAAGCCATTGTTGTTGATGTGCTAGTTGGCTTGCGGACGACTGACTCAACCAAGTCTGAAGCTGCGGCAAGTCGAACAAGGCTTGGCAACCGGGCTGCGAAAAGCGTTGCTTCATACCTGCAAGAAAGGGCTCATCTTTTAATGTGCGAATCGAAATCGCGCCTTCAGTCAATTGCTCTTGCGCCTGTGCCAAGCGTTCCAATAACAGGGCGACCATGTCTTTATCAACCTGAGGATGACGGGCCCACTGTTGCACAAACTGTTTTTGTGCATCGAGATCACGGTTTAGTTCCGTTTTGAGATCGAAGCGCTCAAATAATTCCAGTAAACCAAACAGTGCATTAAAAAACGGCAATGCTTGTTGGTCGGTACCATCAAGTGGCGTTTGGATTTGCTGAAACCCTTGCTCGAGTCGCAAATAAGTGCGAAACCGTTCTTGCAACGGGTATTCGAAAATCACGTAAGGCACTGGTTCCGACATGGGTCTCTCGTCTTATTAATCCGATTGCCCATGATAATGATTTAAACGCTAGGTGCAAACAGATTCACTTTTGTGCCGCTAATTCTAGATAGTGTGCGTGTAACGTGTCCAACTGTTGATAGAGGGCACGTAGGTCGCCTTGATTACTGACAATATCGTCCGCCTTGCTGAGCCGAGTATCACGGTCAATTTGGGACGCAATGATAGCGGCGACTTGCTCCTCAGAGGCTTGGTCGCGTTTCTGCGTACGCACCAATTGAGTCTGTTCATCGACATCAATGACCAGTACACGGTCACAAAGCGCATCTAAACCATTTTCAAGCAATAATGGCGCAACTAACACCACGTAAGCAGACTGCGCCTGCTCCAGTTGGATAACAATCTGTTGACGAATCAACGGGTGCAACAACTGGTTAATCCACGCTTTCTCCTCTGGATTCTCGAATACACGCTGACGCAATTGAGCACGAATGAGCGCGCCCGACTCATCAATCACCTCTGCGCCAAAGTGTGCCTTAATTTTTTCTAAACCTTCAGTGCCAGGAGCGACGACATCGCGTGCGATAATATCTGCATCGACAATGGCAATGCCTTGTTCTGCGATATAGTCAGAAGCCGCGCTTTTACCACTACCAATACCGCCTGTAAGTCCTAAAATGAAACGACTCATTACATCACCCCAAGCCATTGCCAATACGATTGTAGCAGCGTCTCACCCCACAAGTAGCTGATAACACCGCCTATCGCTAAAAACGGACCAAACGGAATAGGTATGGATTGTTTATGTTTAATCGCAACAGCGAGACCGATGACAATGCCAGCGACTGCGCTGAAGATGACGGTGACAGGGAGCAGCGTAACGCCTGTAAAGGCACTTAAACCGGCTAATAATTTAAAGTCGCCGTAACCCATGCCTTCTTTGCCAGTGAGTAGTTTAAACAACCAATAAAGGCTCCAAAGGCTTAAGTAACCCGCTACAGCGCCGATGATTGCCTGACTCGGTGTGATAGCGCTAGAAGGGCTGAGTGACCAAAGCAAAGCAAGCCATAACAGCGGATAAGTGAGGTTATCAGGCAGCAATTGATGTTGGTAATCAATCAGTGTCATAGCAATCAGTAAGCTTACAGCGCTACCGAATACCCAAAAGCTGAGTGTAAGACCAAACTGCCAAGCGAGCGCTATAAAAATGGCTGTTGTGGCTATCTCCACGAGCCAGTAATAAATAGGAATGGGTGCCTTGCAGTGACGACATTGAGCGCGCAATATCAGATAGCTCAAGATAGGAATATTGTCGTACCAAGCTACCGTGCGTTGGCATTTAGGACAGTGCGATCCGGGTACCGCAATATTAAATTGGGTTTTTTCGCGTATCGGCTCACCGGCGAGCTCCGCACATTCATACTTCCATTGTAACTGCAGTTGTTTGGGCAGGCGCACAATCACAACATTGAGAAAGCTGCCGACAGAGGCACCGAGCAGCCCTGCGATTAAAAGTGCTTGCCAAGAGGCGGCGACAAGTAATGCATCCATTTTTTACGTCCTAAGCCAATTGTTGTGTCAGCGAGAAAATTGGAAGATACATCGCTAACAACATGAATCCTATGATGCCCGTTAAAATAACCATCAGTAAAGGATTTAACCAAATTCCTAATTGTTCACAGTAACTCTCGACACGCTGTCGAAAATCTTCACTTAACCGTGCCACTGTCTCATCGATACGGCCTACATGCTCCGCCGTTTGTAAATACGCCTGAATGGTTGGATCGATTAACCCTACATGGGCAAAAGCGTGTGACCAGCTGTTGCCGTCGTTCAATGCCTGAGCTATCAGCGTGAGTTTGTGTTGCATGGGAAGCCATGTTGAATGTTCGGCGACCATGCGCGTTGCACTGACAGCCGACATACCACTGCGCAACCCGAGCGCGAGATACTCAAAAGTCGACTGATACATTCTAAGTCGCTGCAGTGTACCCCAAATAGGTAAACGCTGCATCAGCGCCTGACAACGTCGCCTCTGTAGCCGATAGAACAACATGACCAAGACCACGATGATGCACAGGATCATGACTAAGTTATGCCCATGACGAGTGACCCACGTCACGCAATCAACCAAGTACTGTGTTAATGACGGTAGTGATTGGTCAGCAAAGAGTTGTTGGATGGTAGGTAGCACCCAAATGAGAAAGATAGCAACAATGAGTATGCCCATACACAGCAATGCGAGCGGATAACGAGTCGCGTCTTTGATCAGCGATTGAATCTGCCGCTGTCGTTGCCAACTGAGCACTAAACTGCGCATGACACGGGTGAGTTGACCGGTTTGCTCGGCGACAGCGATGCCGGCTTGCGCGGCTGATAGCGCTCGGTTTGTTTCTGCGCTCAGCGCGCGAGAAAGACTGACCCCAGCCTTTACTTGCTCATGCAACTGCTGAAAATGTGCTCTAAGCGCAGGCTGTTTAATTTGCTGAGCCACAACATCGAGGGCTAACGCAAGTGGTAAGCCGCCCGATAGCAATTGCTCAAGTCGAGCTAATGCGATATACCACTGAGCGGGGGAGTAACTTCTATGAACTCGAAACGGATTCATGTTCATTGTCTTGATAAGTACGATGAATACGTGATTGCAAACTGGGTAGCTGATATTGCGCCAAGATGTCATCCAAAAGCTCATGTGCCAAATCGGACGTGTAGCCGCGCAGCCGCTCTGGCCAAGGCAGCAGTTCGAATACGATACGCACGCCGCCTAATGGTCGAGCCAATAAGCGCTGGTTGATTACTAACTTAAGTGCGGCAGTGACATCGGCTTGCTGAGCACCGAGTTGCACTAATCGTCGAATCACATCAATCGCTGTCTCGGCATGAATCGAAGCAATAACTAAGTGACCAGTAAGCGCTGCCTGTACCGCAATTTTGGCGGTTTCTGCATCGCGGATTTCACCGATCATAATGACATCAGGATCCTGACGTAAAAATGCCCGCAGCACTCTAGCAAAGGTTAAATCAAGCTGAGGTCGAACGGGGGTCTGTAACACACCATCAAGCTCTACTTCCACCGGGTCCTCAACACTACACACGCGTAACCCCAACTCGCTCAGCTGTTTAATAATGCTGTAGATGGTGGTGCTTTTACCGCTACCTGTGGGCCCTGAAACTAATATCAACCCTATTCCCGAGGCAAGCTGCTTAGCGAGGTAATAAAATTGCCGTGGTGTCAGACCTAACTGATGTATAGCGGGCAGTTGATCCGCACCATGTAAACAACGCACAACGATACTCTCACCGCGACTCCCTGGACATGCATTAAGGCGAAAGCGAGCCACTCGATCCGCGACCGTCAGGTCGATGCGACCATCCTGTGGCTGTTTGGTTTCTGTTACATCGACCTCTGCCAACACTTTCAGTTGCGCTATCAACGTATCTAAGTCCGGCTGCGACAAGCGCTGCTGTTCGATAAGTCGACCCTGAATACGCACTCGAATACGACCGCCCTTGCGAACCGACTCGATGTGAATATCGGATGCGTTGAGTTGATAGGCGTTAGCGAGTAGGGCTTGCGCGTGCGGTGCTTCCGACAATGTCATTGGGCGTTTAGCTGCATACACAAAGTGAACGGGCTTGGCATCTAACGCTTGCAGCTGGAATAGGATGGCGTCGCGTTGTGACCAAGCGGGTTCAGTGATGATTAGGATACGACCTTGCTCAGCATCAAGTAGCTCTACTACCGAATCTCGCGGCAGGCCTAACTGTTGAGTTAAGTGTGCGCTAGTGGCTGATGGCGACGGCAGTTGCGCGTGCCAATATTGTTGGAGATGGTGTACGTTCTTCATTGTGCCACTTCTCCCACACAACGCGTCGCGAGAGGTTGGCCCGAGGAAAAATCAGCGCAGCCTAAACGCCAGTTAAAGACCAAGCCCGTGGTATCGGGAGACAGACTGAGACGTAAAGGACTTTGATCAACTAAGACGTCTGCTAATGTCAGTTGAATCACCCCTGTCGAACTGACCTCAAGGGATTGCAAGGCGTTTGGCAAAGGGTCGGGGATAGCGGGCACACCCCGTTGGCCGGGTTGTGAACAGCGACGCATATCGCCCTCGGTTTGCCAACACAGCGCCATGGCAAGCTGCAAACTTTGGGTATGGTTTAGCGCTTCAGTGACACGTGCTTGCTGGACATACCTTTGATAGGCGGGCACTGCGAGCGATGAGAGAATAGCAATGATGGCGACAACAACCATCAATTCTATAAGGCTAAATGCGGACGAGTACGTTTTCATAGTGGCTTTTGCGTAAAGCCAAAACTATGGTCTCGTCCGCGCGGTTTGGCAAACAGATTAGTTTGTGCGAGGTTGCCCAATACGCATCGATAAGTCGATCGCTGTAACGTGTTTAGTTAAGGCACCGCTCGAGATAAAATCGACGCCTGTCGCACCGAGTGCTTGCAGTGCTTCATCGGTAATGTTACCAGACACTTCTAATTTGAGCGGTGAACCCGCCGCTTTGTTTTGTGCGACAGCCGTTTCGATATCGCCAATAGTAAAGTTATCTAGCATGACAATATCGGCGCCAGCATTAAGCGCTTGTTCAAACTCAGCCAACGATTCAACTTCGACTTCGACGGGCTTGCCTGGGTTTAATTCACGCGCTGTCTCAACGGCCGCAACAATACCACCACACGCAGCGATATGGTTTTCCTTAATCAGATAGGCATCAAATAAGCCAATGCGATGGTTAGTACCACCGCCACAGCGAACCGCGTATTTTTGTGCCATACGAAGACCCGGAATCGTTTTGCGAGTATCGAGTAAACGCGTACTGAACCCTTCCAATTTACTCACATAAAAAGCGGTTTGTGTCGCTGTCGCTGATAGTGTTTGCAAAAAGTTAAGAGCACAACGTTCGCCGGTGAGTAAGCTGCGGCTGTTGCCTGATAAGCGGCACAAGGTTGTATTAGCTTGCACCTTGTCGCCGTCAGTGACACACCACTCAATAGCCACATCGGCATCCACCTGACGAAACACCTCATCGACCCAAGCAGTGCCGCAAACCACCATATCTTCACGGGTGATGATAGTCGCTTCGCTGACATGGTGAGCCGGAATCAACTGTGCCGTAATATCCAGTGTGGGATCCGCCGCTGACAAATCTTCTTCTAAACTATGAGTGACTTGCGACGCAATAGCATGGCGTTCGGCTTCGGTGAGCTGCATGGGATACTTTACCTTTTGACTGACAATGACGATACTAGGGCACAAACTTTACCGTTTTGCTGAGCCTGTGAAAAGACACATCATAAAAAATCACTGGATTCGAGACGTAAAACATTGTGCTTCACCGCACTACGATGAGCGGCCCGATGAACAGGACATTTCGCTATTAGTTATCCATTGTATCAGCTTACCCGAGGGCTGCTAAGGAACGCCCTTTATCGAAAAACTGTTTACCCAGGGAGTGAGCCAACATGATGGCGATTATTTCGCACCATTGACGGGCTTACGTGTATCGAGTCATTTGCTAATTAGACGCGACGGTACCATCGAGCAATACGTGCCTTTTGATAAGCGCGCTTGGCATGCCGGTGCGTCCAGTTATAACGGGCGTGAACGGTGTAACGACTTTAGCATCGGCATTGAGCTTGAAGGCACCGATCATTCACCCTATAGCGAACGGCAGTATCAGAGCTTGGTTGATGTTAGCCAGACAATATTAGACTATTACCCTAAACTGACAGTAGACAGAATCACAGGCCATGAAGATATTGCGCCCGGCCGAAAGACGGATCCCGGGCGCTGTTTTGACTGGTCGCTTTATTTGAACGCATTGTCGCGCAAGGACTCTCTATGACACTCATTGCTTTGCTCATTGCTCTTTGTATCGAACGACTTTATCCATTACCTGCAGTATGGTCGATCGATTTTTACATGCAGCGCTGGATGAATTGGAGCCAAGCTAAAGTCAATTATTTCCGGGAGCCGTCCGCTTGGACGTTGCTGCTTCAAATTTTATTACCCGCTGCCTTAGCTTGGCTTCTATTTCACTGGCTGGATAGTGGTTTAGTTCAGTTCATTGGCGGCATCATTGTATTGCTACTGGTGATGAATGCGGGGCCCGAACGACTCGCGTACAAACAGCTACTGAAAACAGCGATGCGAGCAGATAGCGCAGGTTATCAAGAGGCCGCTGAGCAACTGCGTCATTATGCGCATTTACCGGAGGGCACCCCGGTCGAGCGCGCCGTGGTATGGCTTAACTTTGTACACTTTTTGGCACCGATATTCTTCTTTGTCACCTTCGGTGTTGCGGGTGTTTTAGCTTACGGCTGTTTGCGAAGTGTCTATCGCGGTAGAGCCCAACAGAGCTTCGGCGACGTTGAACGGGATCAGGTCGAGCGAGTACTGTGGGCGCTAAACTTCATTCCGGCTCGTTTTGCGGCGCTGGGGGCCGCCTTAGTGGGTCACTTCAGCTATGCACTGCCCGCCGTCATGGCGATGGCTACCAACACCCAAGACGACAACCCCGAGCTATTACATCATGTGGTCGAGAAAGCAGAAGGACGGTCACATCACCCGGACGATCGATCCGATGCCGTCACTCATCAGCTTAATCTGATGAAACGACAACACCTATTTTGGTTTGTCGTCATCGCAGTATTAACCCTTACAGGGACCATCGTTTAGCTTTAATGCCAGTAAACAAAGGTCTGACCAGCTAAATTAATTTGGGGTTTACCGCTGAATGATTTAGAATATCGGGCAACTTTGGTCAGACCAATTTACCGAGGGTGGACAGCACATTGCCTTTTGAACGTATAAAAGTGGCGAAAATCTCCGATCAAATCGTTTCTCAAATCGAGGCGATGATCGTTGATGGCCGTTTTGAAGCCGGTCAAAAGTTGCCCGCCGAGCGAGAGCTTGCGCAACAGTTCAGCGTTTCGCGGCAATCGCTGCGGGAAGCGATTCAAAAGCTCGAAGCGAAAGGACTGCTAGAACGTCGCCACGGGGGGGGCACCTTTGTCACCGACAGCGTGAATGAATCGGTAACAACGCCGCTGTTTGAATTGCTGGCAAAGCACCCTGAGTCACAATTTGACCTACTTGAATTTCGTCACGCGTTAGAGGGCATTTCGTCGTTTTATGCCGCTTTACGAGGTACAAAAGCCGATCTAGATCGTATTGAATTCAGTATCAATAGCATAATGGATTCACAAACGCGGGCTATCGACGAGCAAGTGCAGTCGCTCGTTAATTTCTATTTACGCATTGCCGAAGCATCACATAACGTGGTGCTTTTGCATGTGGTGCAGGGCATGCGCGAGCTCCTTGCAGAAAACATAAAGCAAAACTTAGAGGTGTTGGCTAACAATCCCTCGGTAGTGGAGCAGTTAAACCAACACCGTTTGCAAATTGCCAAAGCAATTATCGACGGTCAACCGGAGCAGGCACGAGATGCGTGTCATCAACATTTGTCCTATATTGAACAGGCATTGATGGAGATGACGAAAGAACAATCTCGCATTCGGCGCTCGCTTCGTCGTTCCTGATTGAAACATTGAATGAAAGGAATAGCTATGAGTGAAGAAAACAAACAAGATGTTGACCAGCAAGAAACGCAGGAGTGGCTCGACGCCCTCGAAGGCGTTTTAGATGCCGAAGGTCCCGACCGTGCGCATTTCTTGTTGGAGCAACTGATTGACAAAGCGCGTCGTAACGGTGCGTATTTGCCTTATCGCCCAACCACTTCCTACTTAAACACTATTCCGGCAAGTCAGGAACCGACCATGCCGGGCAACCAAACCATGGAAGCACGTATTCGTTCAGCGATTCGCTGGAACGCCGCGATGATGGTATTGCGTGCCTCGCAAAAAGGTGAAGAACTGGGTGGACATATTGCCAGCTTTGCGTCTTCAGCGATGCTGTATGATGTTGGCTTTAACCACTTCTTCCGCGCGCCGAGTGACGGTGACGGGGGGGATTTCCTATTTATTCAAGGTCACGCATCGCCAGGTATTTACGGCCGTGCATTTATCGAGGGTCGCCTAACCCAAGAACAACTGGATAACTTCCGCCAAGAAGTCGACGGTAAAGGCTTGCCTTCGTATCCGCACCCGAACTTAATGCCTGACTTCTGGCAGTTCCCGACGGTATCAATGGGCTTGGGTCCAATTCAGGCGATCTACCTCGCCCGCTTCTTGAAGTATTTGACTGACCGCGGCATTAAAGACTGTTCAAATCAACGCGTATACTGCTTCATGGGCGACGGCGAGACCGATGAGCCAGAAAGCTTGGGTGCGATTAGTCTGGCATCACGCGAAGGCTTAGATAACTTGACCTTTGTTATCAACTGTAACTTGCAACGCTTGGATGGTCCGGTGCGTGGTAACGGTAAAATTATCCAAGAGCTGGAAGGTACTTTCCGCGGTGCTGGTTGGGAAGTTATCAAGGTGATCTGGGGTCGCTATTGGGATCCATTACTGTACCGCGATACCGAAGGTAAGTTACGTGAGTTGATGGAAGAAACCGTGGATGGTGACTACCAGAACTTTAAAGCAAAAGGTGGCGCATATACGCGTGAACATTTCTTCGGCAAATATCCAGAAACCGAGGAAATGGTTGCTAACTTATCAGACGAAGACATCTGGCGCTTGAACCGCGGTGGCCACGATCCGGTTAAAGTTTACTCGGCTTACCACAAAGCAGTGAACACCAAAGGGCGTCCACAGGTTATCTTGGCGAAAACCGTTAAAGGTTACGGCATGGGTGCAGCAGGCGAAGGTAAAAACATCGCCCACCAAGTTAAGAAAATGGATATGGATGCCATCAAGCATCTACGTGACCGTTTTAACATCCCGTTCAAAGATGAAGAGCTACAAGATCTGCCTTACTATAAGTTCGAGGAAGACAGTGAAGAGCTGAAGTACATGAACGAGCGTCGCGAGGCATTGGGCGGTTACATGCCGACTCGCCGTGCCGAGAGTGATGTTGAGCTTGAACTACCTTCGTTGAAAGCGTTTGACGCGGTGCTGAAAGGTTCCGGCGATCGCGAAATTTCATCAACGATGGCGTTCGTCCGCGTACTGACTGCGTTACTGAAAGACAAGAAAATCGGTAAGCGTGTCGTACCTATTATTCCTGACGAAGCACGTACCTTTGGTATGGAAGGCTTGTTCCGCCAAGTCGGCATCTATGCGCACCATGGTCAAAAATATACGCCGCAAGATGCTGATCAAGTGGCCTATTATCGTGAAGATAAGAAAGGTCAGGTTATTCAAGAAGGTATCAACGAGCTTGGCGCAATGGCGTCGTGGGTAGCGGCAGGTACAAGTTACTCGCTAAACAACGAGCCGATGATTCCGTTCTACATCTATTACTCGATGTTTGGTTTCCAACGCGTGGGTGACCTCGTGTGGGCCGCTGGCGACAGCCAGACACGCGGTTTCTTGATTGGTGGTACAGCCGGTCGCACAACCCTGAATGGCGAAGGCTTGCAGCACCAAGATGGACACAGCCACATCTTGTTCGGTACTGTGCCTAACTGTATTACTTATGACCCAACCTACGGTTATGAGATTGCAGTGATCGTTCATGACGGTCTTAAGCGCATGTATGAAGATCAAGAGAACGTGTTCTATTACTTGACGGTAATGAACGAAAACTATCATCAGCCAGAAATGCCAGAAGGTGTCGAAGAAGGCATCTTACGTGGTATTTATAAGCTCGACGA
>MDTG01033567.1_pt1 | contig 17654 bp, 17 predicted proteins | sample 811421 | NCBI WGS metagenome assembly MDTG01 (sample SAMN05326645, study PRJNA326480) | marine metagenome | isolation source: seawater | place: Pacific Ocean: South East | collected 2011
AAATTGCCTAAAGAGCCCATCCATACCAAAAGTCCTTGCCTCATCAGGCACAATGGGAACTATATTTTTTCCAATTTTTTTATCTCTTAATAATGAAGTAATTAATCTCACAAAAACCATTGTTGTGGACATATCTCTTTTAGATTCAGTATTAAATTCATCAAAATGAGAGTTATCATTTACTTTCAAGTTAGCTTTAATTGCTTCTCTTTTAGGCAGGAATCCTCCTAGTTTCTCTCTCTGAGTTACTAGATATTTATATTCTCTGCTGTTCTTACTAAATTTAAGATACTCCAAATTTTTTAATTTTTTTGAATCAATAGGTAAGTTAAATTTCTTAATAAAATCCTTGAGATTCTCTTCTGTAAGTTTTTTGACTTGATGAGTAGTATTATCTGCTTGCCGTGAACCAATTCCATATCCTTTAACAGTAAATGCAAGAATTACAGTAGGTTTATCAATACATTCATATGCTGATTTGTAAGCATTAAAAACTTTTAGTGGATCATGGCCACCTCTATTTAGGTTTTCTATTTCATCATCAGACATATCTTCAACAAGTTTTAAAGCTTCGGGATGCTTTCCAAAAAAATGTTTTCTAGTATATGCCCCGCCCTTAGCTTTAAAATTCTGATACTCTCCATCAACTGTATTGTTCATTACCCATCTAAGAGCTCCTGTTGAATCTTTAGCTAATAACTCATCCCATTTTCTGCCCCATATAGCATTTACTACATTCCATCCAGCCGCACTGAAAATAGCACCTAACTCAGTTATAATTCTTGAGTTTCCCCTTACAGGACCATCAAGTCTCTGCAGATTACAATTGACTACAAATATAAGATTATCCAACTTTTCTCTCGCTGCTAAAGAAATTGCGCCAAGAGATTCTGGTTCATCCATTTCTCCATCACCACAAAACATCCATATTTTTCTCTTTGGTTCACATGGCAACAAATCTCTTTGTTCAAGGTATTTCATTATATGGGCCTGATAAATTGCCATTATTGGGCCTAAGCCCATCGAAACCGTGGGGAATTGCCAATATTGTGGCATGAGCCATGGATGTGGATAGGATGAAAGCCCATTCCCATCTATTTCTTGTCTAAAGTTATCTAGCTGCTTCTCTGATATTGATCCCTCTAAAAATGATCTTGCATAAATGCCTGGCGAAGAATGCCCTTGAAAATAGACCATATCGGATGAATCTCCTCCTCTAAAAAAATGATTGAAACCTACTTCATACAGTGTTGCAGCAGATGAATAAGTAGAAATATGCCCTCCTAGATCAAGTTCTTTATTAGCCTTTAAGACAGTAATTAGTGCATTCCATCTTATATAGTGCCTTATTTTCTCTTCAAGGCCCCAATCACCTGGATAATCACTCTCTTCATATTGAGAAATAGAATTCTGAAATGGCAATGCAAAATTAGTCTGCTCTATAAGGCCTTTATTCTTTACATGCTTAAAAAACTCCTCCAATAGATTTGAAGCATATTCTTTACCGTCAAATAGAATTAAGTTCTCTAAAGCATCAACCCAATCATTCAGCTCATTTTGATAGTTAGGGATTTTTTTCATTCGTGAATTATATGCTTTTTTAGACTAAACCAAAAAACTTAATTACCAAGACGTATCTAGAAAAAATATGTTTTTTTTTAAACAGAAAAAGGCTTTAAGTTTAGTTTTTATGGTGTTTTTAAAGTACAATTACGTTTCTAGATATTATGAATTTATCGTTAAATAAAAGTTCACAAGATGATAACAACCTCTTTGATTTAGGTAGGATTATTCGTTCTTTGTTGATGCAATCAAAACTAATTATTTTTGCAACAATATTGGGCCTATCTTTAGGAGTCTTCTACTACATTAACTCAACCAAAATCTATAAAATTAACAGCCTTTTACAAATCACATCTCCACAAGCTAATAATCTTCAGAATCCTGGTAATTTTGATTTTTTCTTAGGTTCAAGTACCAATGATGTAGAGAATCTTTTAATTCTTTACAAGAGTAGGTCAAGTATCTTAAAACTGATTGAAGAATTTAATCTTGATCTGAAAATTGACGGAGCAGAATCGGAAGATTCGTTTACTATTAATCAGCTTGATATACAAAATAATGATGTTGATTTAAGCAAGGATCCATTAAAAATAAAAATAAACTTATCTAAAGATAACTACTCTATCGACGTTAGAGGGAAAACTAGAGAATATTTAGACTATGGAGTGCTAAATAGTATTGATGGCATTATTATTTCCATCAATGCACAAGTTGATCAAGAAAAAGAAGTTACTATAAGCAAATTACCGATTGAGTCGGTTTATAAGCTAGTTTCCAAAAATCTAAATGTAACAAGTACTGTAAGAAGAAACTCATATTTCAGAAGTGCTGGTATTGTGCAAGCTAGCTATATTACTGATGATACTGATCTTGGAATGAGAATAGTAAATTCCGCAAACAAAAATTTCATTGAAAGTAATATTAAGTCTGAAACTGAAACTGCAAGAGAAGCTTTAAAATTTATTAATGAGAGGATTGAATTGACTGAGAATGTTCTTTCAAGAAGCAAAACCCAATTAAAAGAATTTCAAGAAAACAATAAGTCAATTAATGTAGATTTGGAGACAGAATCAATTATTAGCAATGTATCAAACATTGAAGAACAAATAAGAAAACTAGATTTAGAGATAGCTAAGGCTGAGACTCTTTACACTAAGACAAATCCAATTTATCAGAACTTAGTTAGCCAGAAACAAGCCATTCAGAAGCAAAAAAACGAAATTGAAGAAGAAATCAAATCTCTTCCTGTTGCCCAGCAGGAATTTATTGATTTATATCGTAACGTTCAAATAACCGAAGAACTGTACTCAGAACTTGTAACAAGAAGGCTAAGTTTATCTATTGTGGAAGCAAGCACTCTTGGAAATATAAGGATTATTGATGAAGCATATGTTCAGTCAAGAATAAGTCCTGAATTGTATTATGTTTTTCTTTCTCTAATTTTATCTTTTGCATTAAGTGTAATTTTTGCGATATTTAGAGGCAGGTATTTTTTACCTATTACCAACCCAGCCGAGCTAATGGATAGCGGGATTACCACAAGCCTTATTGGAGTGGTGCCAAAGTTTGATTCTGAAAAGCCTGAGGAACAAACAGAAAAGACTAAATTCTCAAGCTGTTTTGAATCACTAGTTTTAAATATTGAGACACTTCAAGAAAATAATAATAAGAATCTAATTCTTATAACTAGTGCCACTGCAGGTAATGGCAAATCATATGTTTCAAGAAATATTGCGCGGAAACTCTCTGAGATTGGCAAGAAAGTCCTATTAATTGATAATGATCTAAAAAGAGGAGGCCAGCATAAAGAACTTGGAAAAAGCACAATCTCTTCAGATGAATTTTTACAAATTAATGAATCAAACGTTGAGAATTATCGTATAAATGAAAAATTTTATTTCATACCAAAAATTTCTAAACTAAGGGACACTTTTAAATTTTTATATTCACCAGCTTACAAAAACAAACTAGATTTATTTAAACAAAATTTTGATTTTGTTATTCTTGATAGCGCACCTCTACTTGCCGTATCTGATACTGCAATCCTCATGACAATGACAGATTATAATTTTTCAGTTGCAAGACATGATCATACAAAAATTAATGAAGCAGCTCATTTAATCCAGATTTCTCAACAAACTGGTACAGATATAGACGGCTTCATTTATAATGCATATGAGAAACCTTCAAGCTATTATGGATATTATGGTTTATACGGTAACTATAGCTATCAATATTACGCTAATCGTTATTTGAACTATGAATATGATTATGATTATGATCAAAAATAAAATATTTGCTCTAATGAGCTTAATTTTAGTAGCAAGTTGCTCACTCTCTCCAGGAATGCACATGTCTCCAAAAAATGTAGGTGGACAAGAATATATTTATGTCTCAAGCATAGATGAAGATTTATTAATAGAAAATATATCATCTAACGAAATCGAAAGCCTTAATTTAAAAAAAGCTGAGTATAGAATAGGCGCAGGAGATCAAATTGCTATTACTGTTTGGGGTCTTCCTGATATTTTTCCAATAACAAATATTAGCCCAGATCAGAACTTAAGAAGAGTTGATTCAAATGGCGAAATATTCTTTCCTTTCGCAGGTAGCATAAGAGCTCAAGGCAAAACTCAAAATGAACTCAGGACAAGCTTAACTGAAAAGCTAGCTGAAAATTTTAATGATCCACAGCTTGACGTTAGCATTGCAAGATTTAATTCCCAAAAGGTCTACTTGCTTGGCGAAGTATCAAAACCTCTTAAAATATTTATCACAGATATTAAGCTATCATTAGCTGATGCTATAGGTGAAGTTAGTGGCTTGAATACAAATTCATCAGACCCTGCTGAAGTTTATATTATAAGGCAAGGCATTGAGGTTGACTCCGCAAGAATTTTTAAAGCAGATTTATCTTCTCCATCTGCCTTTATTGATGCAAGTAACTTTTATTTGCAAGATGGGGATATAGTGTATGTTAATGCTAAAGGCACAACTCGTTGGAATAGAGTTGTATCACAATTCTTTCCATTTTCTACCTTTCTAAACAGTGTTGATGCTCTCACTAGTAGCGACTAAAAAATGAAAATATGCATTGTCTGTATGGCAAATTACTGCAGGAGCCCTGTTGTTGAAAAATTAATACAGAAGAAATACAGGGAGAATGTTGATGCAAGTTCAGCTGGAATTTTTCCACTTGCAGAAGCAAGCATGGATCCAAGATCAAGGGATTTTTTAAACACTTTAGGCATAGAAAACCTAATGCATACACCTAAAAAGATTACTAAAATAATTATAGAAGGTTCGGATCTAGTTCTAGCTTTAGATCTACATGTTTTAATGAGTCTAAATCAAGAATTTCCCTCAAACATGAAAAAATTTAAACTATTAAACTATCAAAATCCAAGCATAAACATTCCTGATCCATATAGATTGAGCGATGATGAATACCTAGATGTGATGAAGCGAATTGATACAATAGTTTCAGAACTTGATATCAATACTTAAACCATATTTATTTTCTAAAAATAGAATTAAATAACTCTTTTGCAAAAAAAATATAAAACTTAAGAGAATTTTTTCTTACAAGATATCTATCAGATAGTGTTTTAAATTTAAATTTCAATGAGTCAAATAAATTAATTTTTCTTGGATTTAAGTTTGGCAATGTGTACATGAGATCTAATGATTTTAGCGAAACCATTGAATTTATATGTTTGTATTCAGGCTCTAATTGAAGATTATCTACAAATGATAACAACAAGTCCTCTTTATAGTTACTTTTACTTTTAAGGTTCAAGATATCTAAAATAAATGCAGGAGTAATCTTATAATCGTGATGTTTTGTGGCATGGTAGATTAAATATGCAATATGAATATTTGTTTCAGGTATATTAATTTCAATATTCTCAATCAATAATCCTTGCTTTGACTCAAAGAATATTTCTGTAATGGGGCAAATCTCAAAAAAGGATTTTTGTGTTACTCTTGTATGCAGTTCTAGGTAAATTTTTTCATTATTCACTAATGTAGGCAATTGATGCATAAAACTTGGCTGCCAAGCTGTATCTGTAACTAATTTATTTTTATAGGAAAAATTGAGTTTTTTGAGACAGTAATATGCTTTCTCTACATCATCACCTTTAACTAAGATATCTAAATCTTTTGAAAACCGTTTGTCTATAGGAAATCTATCGTCAAAGAGAAATGATGAACCTTTGAATAAGATAAATGCAATATTATTCTTATTAAATTGATCAATTATCTGAAGTAAACTTCTCTTCATAAGCATATTTTGAGCTATGCTTATTCTCCTTTCTTCTTGAAGCTTTTTGATAAGTTTGTTTTTATTGTCCTCAAAATTGATATTTTCTAGTAGTATCCCAGACAACATGTTTGCCCTTGAGAACTTTGCAATCTGCTCATAGCAATCAAATGGAATGTCCAGCATATCAACTTTTTCATTTAGAAGCTGAGCAAAGAAAATTCTGTTTAATATCTCAGGGAACTTTTCCATTAAATTCTTCAATTAAATTTAGATTTTTAAGCAAATCTAAATTTTTATTTCTTTCATAAATGAAGCTCTTAACTCTGTTTGCAAGATTCATATTAGCTCTAAATAAAAATTCCTTCTGTTTTTGATCTTTCGGAAGGAAAAGATTTGCTCCCAAAATTTTTATAAAACCTTCTGATATCTTAAGAGACCTAAAATTGTGACCTTTAAGCTTTTCATTCCATTCTGGGAATATCAAGAAATCTACTGCTCTCTGCTGTTTAATCATGTCATTATCATCAATTTTGATAAGAGATCTTTTATTTTTTCTTTCTGTAAAGATAATTTGTTTATTTTGAAAACAATTGAATCTATCAATAATCTCATTAGAAATTTTTAACCCATGATAAGAAGGCCTAATGAATGGGTAATTATTTTTAAAATCAATAATACAAATATCTTCAGTTATTAGCTTTGCACCTTTAGAAATTAAAGAAGCAGCTATTGAGGATTTACCATCATGAGTTTTACCTGGAAATAAGTAAACTTTTCCATTTAACTCAATTGCGCTTGAATGTAAGCATAAATATTTTTTTTGAGCAGCAAGACAAGCAACAGGATAATTAAGCATAGATTGTATTAATTCAGAATCAATTTTATTAAAGTAATTAATAATTATTTGCTTTCCATTTAATATTTCAAAAAATGCATAATTCTCATCATTATAGAATGCATAATCATCACTATTTTCTGTCTGCTGTTCAATATATTGTTTGTATTTGCCTTTATCTTCCTTTTTGAAAATTATCTCTATGGCTTCAGCATTTTGAGAATCATGCTTTGGAAGTAGGGTGTCAAATATACTTAGATCAGTAAGGTCGATATTTGATTTGAAGTTAAAGTTGTATGCGCTGAAATGCAAATTTTTTTATGAAGGCAACAGAACGCTGAACTCAGTGTCTCCACCACCAGTGACGTTTACGTTTTTTACCAAATCTTTGGCATTGCCCAGTTTCTTAACTTCTGGTTTTTGCCATTGTTTTTTAGTATTTTTATTATCTTTACTCATAATTAAATTAGCTAGAACATTCAATTGTAACACTTAAATAACCTTTTTTACAACTTTCTAAAATACGTATTTAAAAAAATATTTACGCTAAAAAAAGCCATAAGATCTAAAATTTCATATTCTTCTATATGTTTAAGACGTGCTTTTGCAAGAATTTCATGTAGATACTTTTCATCTATTATGTCTTTAATATCAATGTGAATATTTTTTAGTTCATGTTTTATTAGATTTATGTCAATTTCAGAAAGATTCTCTTGAATACCTGGTGTTAATATTGATTTTGTTGGTCTATTTGCAATTTCATCATCTAGATAAAGAGATATAAATTGCCTAAGAATATTTCTAGTTTTGCCATTATTAATCTTGAAGTGATCTGGCATATTTAATGTAAAACTGGTTATTGATTTTGAATAAAAAGGGCTGTAATTATCAATTCCATAATAACTAAAAAGCATATTTCTTGTTTCAAAAGCATAATAATGAAGCGGGCTTTTTAATTTATCTAAATGATTACTATAGACATCATTTTTAATAATTTTTTTTCTATGTTTTTTTAGTAATTTATTTTTCTCTTTTAATAAAGGGATTCTAAAGATTTTTTTGAAAAAATGCTTAATAAAAGTTTTAAGCATTTGGTAATAGCTTTTGTTTATAATTTTCGAGTAGGATTTAATTTCGGTATTTAGCTTTAACCACTTAAAATGCGTGAAATATTTATATAGGACTTCAAATCCATGTGAAATTACGTTGTCACCATCATTACCATCAATAACAATATCTATTCCATCTTTTTTCATTTTTTTTGCCATCTCAAGCAAGAAATATATATTTGGAACAAGTCTTGGTTCAACAAATATCCTGCTTGATTCAGCAATTGCCTGAAATGGAGACAAATTTTGCAAAGCGACTAAAATATGATCATTCTTAGTTTTTTCGCAGACAATTTTCTGGTACTTAATTTCATTTATATCTTTATTATTTTGGATATGAGAAAAATCTGCAGAATATGCTTGAAAGCGCTTGCCGCATTGATGTAATCCTGCAGCAACAGCTGAAGAATCTAAACCTCCACTAAGCATAAGTCCAACCTTTTGATAATCCTTAACACCCTCTCTTACTGAATGAATAAATTTTTTTGAAAATGTACTAATGCTAAAATTAATTTTTTTTGACTTATGGTTTTTTTCAAAATTTATTGTTTTAATTTTTTCTAATCTTAAATCTGAAAAAGAAGATGCTGGGAGCCTATTAATTTCATTAAAAAAAGTCTCTTCGTTATTCTCAAAATTGTAATTTAAAAAATCATGTAACTTCTTTTTATTGAGACTCAGATCACTCAAACTACCTTGTAAGATACCATTTAAGCTTGATGAAAATAATATTTTATTTTTGCAAATTGAATAAAAAAAAGTCTTAGAGCCCCATCTATCTCTTATTATTTCTAAAGTACCATCAATTTTATTAAAGTGAATGAAGTTGAAGCTTCCTTCAAGTGAAGAAATTATTTTTTTATTATTTTTGATGAAGTTAAATTGTTTAACAATGTCAGTCTCTTTAAGAAAAACATTTGGGTGATTTTGGATTGAGGTAAAGATTTTACCGTCCATAAAATAAAAGTTTTCATCATCATCAAATATTGCATAATTTTGATTATTTATTTCATGGGAAAAACTAAAATCAAATTTATAATATTTTGAACTTTTATCTTTATTTATATCTACATTACCAAGAAATCTAATCATTATATTTCTAATATTTTCTTATAGGTTGATAGATTTTTACTCGTGTTGATTACAACTTCTCCATTATTTTCAAGCCAAGCATGCGATAAAAAATCTTCATCTACTTTTTTTATTCCAATAATGAGCTTTATTTCTTTATTATCACTTAGTAAGTACTTAGTAGCAGATGTAATGGCCAAGCATGAAACGCCAGGCAAAAAGTGTCTGACTTTATTTACTGATATGATTATCCGTTTTGAATTTCTTTCAAAAAAATTAATTTTACGTTTTGAGACAATAATCTTTTTCAATGTTCCTAACTTGCAACATCTTGTAATAAAAATAAAAAATGTAATTACAGTGATGGTAAGACAGTTTAAAAAAATATTTTTAGCCAAATTTATTGCTCAGAAATTAAAATTATTTTTAATTCAATAAGTTCATTTAAGAAATTTTCTACATCTAATTCTATTTCTGGATTGGAGTTAAAGTCCTTAGATAAAGAGCTAATTAAATCAGAAACACTGGTTTTATTTTTATTTGAATGAATTATTTTCCAAATGATAGCTGCTACTCCAGTAAATTCATAATATTCACCACTTTCTGAATCAAGCAAAAAATAACCCTGATCTATTTCTTCACAAAATATACTTGGACTAACTGAAATTGATAAATTTTTAATATTTATTTGATGTGCCATTAAGCCTTATATAAAAAATTACTCTAAGTAACACAGTATATGAAATACCAACTGAAATTACAGATATTAGAGCTGGCAAAAATAAACTAACATTTGAAAAATCGAATTTTTCAGACTCAAGAATTACAAATCTCATCCAATCGATTGTGTGTGTTGATGGCAATGCATTTGAAATATCCTGCATCCATATTGGGAGAACTTGTATCGGATAAACTATCCCTGAAAATAGAGATAGAATCATTGTTGTTAGAAAATTTATAGGATCACCTTGCTTGTACATTAATACAAAACATGCTGACAATACTGCAAGAAAAATAAATGGGAAAATACAGGCTATAGAAATTACAAATAAATATAAAATTTTTTCAAAGCTAAGGTTTATATCAATAAAAAAAGATGAGAAAAGCAGGTATATTAGGAGCTTTGAAAATCCTTTTAAGAAAGGGTATATCATCATTGAAGTAAACATATATAGATTGTTAACTTTGCTGTTAAGAATAGCATCAAGATAACCAAAGGTTTGTGCTTCACGTATTTTAAAAGCGATTGCTTTAATTGTTGAAGATATCAAATCAAGTGCTGCTATACCTAAAACAGAAAATAAAAAATAGTTATTTTGGTAAGCAGTTAAATAGTCAGAATTTGATACGCCAAATGTCTCTGAAATAAAAAAGAATGTTAGAACGGTAATAAAAATACCTGCAAATTGACCAAAAAAAGTAATTTTATAACTAAGATCCCATAAGAAATCTTTTCGAAGCTGGTTCAACCAAAATGAATTCATGATTGTATTTTAACCTCGATGTATTGTAGAGCATCAAAAACATTCTTGTGGTGGGAGGTAAAAATAACCATTCTGTTACCTTTATGAAGATAGTTCATCAACCATTTTTCAAACTTCAAAATAAATCCTTTATCCAGAGCAGAAATGCATTCATCTAATAATAAGATTTTTGGTTTATTAACAATCCCTCTGATAATTGAGATGATTTGCATTTGTCCTTGAGATAAATCAGAGAATTTCAAATCCTTTAAATTTTCCACATCAAAATAATGTAAGATTTTTTTAGATTCCTCTGTGATAGCACTTTGGCCATGCAAACTATTAAAATACCTTAAATTTTCATCCACCGATAATCTATGTATGAAGGATCTAAAATCATTATCAATATATGAGACATCATTGTGATTTAATGTTTTGTTGCCAATATATATGTCGCCGTCATCTTGAATATATATTCCTTTGACAATTTTTAATAATGTAGTCTTGCCAACACCATTTTTTCCAGAGATTCTATAAGAATTCCCTAATTTAAAATCATAGCTAAAGTCTTTTAAGACTGGATTCAAAAAATTTTTATTTATTTTCTTAAGACTAAGCATTTATTCCTTTGATAGCATGCTAGGCGCTTCAGGCAAGTTTTTAAAAAAGGTTTTAAATGATTTAGATGTAGGGGATATAACCATAATAACGGTAGCTATAATAACTTTGAAATAGATGATGATAGAATTATTTTGCACGAACCAAACCTCTAAGGCACTTTTATAGGGTGAAATATGCTCAAAATAGAACTTTCGAGGATCAGAATGGTCCTTTAGAAAAACTTCTTCATCTCTAAAAAAAATTGAACCAATTCCACTAAGCCCAGGCTTTACACTAGAGATAATTTTTTGAGAACCTCCATCGTATTGTTCAAACGTATTCCTTACAAGAGGTCTTGGGCCAACAACACTCATATCTCCAAATAATATATTAATAAGTTGTGGAAGTTCATTAATCTTTGTTTTTCTTAATATCTTTCCAAAAGGCAATATTCTTGGATCATTAGCTATTGTTATATCCCTAGTTCCCAAATTTTCACTATCTTTTAGCATGGTTGCAAATTTAAGTAGATCAAATTCTTTCATATCCTTGCCTACTCTCTTTTGCTTATAAAAAACTTCTCCTTCACCGGAAAATTTTAAAATTAAAATGACAGGAATAAATAAAGGAGATAATACTAATATTGCCAATGATGAAAATAGTATGTCAAAAAACCTTTGCATACTTAATCCTTAATTGATTTTGATTCGATGAATCCATCGGATTTAGGCAAAGGATTATTCTTGAAGTATTCTAAGTACCAATCTACTGTTCTTTTCAACCCATCCTTCCAATTGATAACTGGAGCATAACCAAGAATTTTCTTTGCTTTGTTAATATCAGGACAACGCCTATCAACTGAACCTGGAAATGTTTCAGCCTCAATGTAGGTGCCTTTAAAATTTAGAATATTGCCTACTTCATGTATTAACTCTTCAATAGTTATTTCTTGATCGCAACCAAGATGAAATATTTCATTTGCAGATTTATTAGATTTCATAGCAAGTATTGTCCCTTGTGCAACATCATCAATAAAAGAAAAAGATCTTGTTTGATCATAACCGTACATCTTGAAAGGATCTTCTTTATTTATGAACCTCTCTACAAGATGAGGTATTACATGTTTAAAACCCATATCAGGACCAAAAGCATTGTGGTACCTTACAATTGTTGTTTCAAAATTTTCTCCTTTTGCAGCATTCAAGAATGCTGATTCTCCAAAAATTTTTGTAATGGCATAGGTAAATCTCGGATCATTAATATCTAAAACTGAAAGTGGGACTTTTTCATCTGTTGGTATCTTATAATTGAAGTGGTCAGTAGTGCATGAATACGTTTCACTTGTCGATGAAAATAGGACCTTTTTTACAGTTGAATTTTTAAGCCAGCTAATGGTATTTAAAATTAATCTTGTGTTTGTATCTATTACATGGCTCGGATTTGAAATTACATTATTCACTCCTACGACTGAAGCAAGCATATACACTTCATCATAGTCATCATCAAGCAAATTAAAAGAATCTTCTATACAGAAATTTGCTTCAATAAATGAAATTTTTTCTTCATTTTTTTTGAGAAAATAATCACTTTTATCTCTTGGGAAGTTAAGGTCAGCAAGAGTAATTAATGAGTCTTGATCTCTTGCAAGGAACTTGGCTATATTCATGCCAATAAAACCTCCGCCACCCAAGATTAAAACTTTTTTCATTTCTTTATTCACCACTTCCTAGCAATATTACTTTGTGAATTTCTTTTAGTTTAGCAAGTTGCATCTCATTAAAAATTCCAATGGTATCGAATATTGTAAGTTTATTCATGTCTAAAATCTTATTAATTGCCATAGGCTCTTTATAAAATGAATGTCCTGTTGAAACAATTAATAAATCTAATTTTTCATTTAAAAATTTATCTATGTCTCTTTCAACTTGCATATTAACTTCTTCCCAAAAATTGACATAAGGATCATGCAGGGATATTTCTGCTCCTGCCTCATAGAGCAATTCATAAAGTGACTGGACAGGAGAGTATCTCGTATCACCAACATCCCCTCTATATGAAACTCCTAAAAGCCCAATTTTAGTGTTTGAAAGTGTTCTTTCATAAGTTCGTTCAAGCAAACTAAATGCTGCTTTTGGCATCTGGTCATTTATAGATACGCTCTTTTCACTCAAATTAAGACCTGTCTTTGAATGAAAAATATTTTGTTTTGACCAACTTGCAAGCAATGGGTCTTTTGTTAAACAGTATCCACCAACACCTAAACCAGGAAGCATAATATTTTTGTGAGTCTCGCGGTCTTTTATAGCATTGATAACGGAATAAAGATCTACCTCTGCCTCTTCAGCAAACCTTGACCATTCAACTATAAATGAAATGTTCATAGCTCGATATGAATTTTCAAGCACTTTAGCCATTTCTGTAGAATTTGTATTTTTTAGTCTTGTTAATTTACAATTTTTTGAATCAATTATTGTCTTAAGAAATTCTTCGATTGCATCGGCACTTTCTGAATTAATACCAGAGTATACTCTTGGAAAATTCTTTATTGAGTCAATATAATCAGGTCCTGGCATAACCCTTTCATATGAATGCCCTAACCTTAATAAGTTAAAATTTATATCTCTTTCTTTAAATTTCTGCTTAAAAATTGGCTCTGCAATATACTTTGTTGTGCCAGGAGGAACAGTTGTTTCAATTAGAACTAAGCAATTCTCTTTACAATTCTTTGCTATTGCTTCAATGCCTTTTTTGAAACCGGATAGACTAACATCATAACCAACTAGAACATTATCTTCATTGTTCTCTTTTTGCACATCTAAGTTAATATCTACAATAACTACATCAGCTTTTTCATATGCGTATTCATCAAAAGTAGCAAAAAAATTATTTTTTTCTTTTGCCTTGTTAAAAAATACATTAATTTGCTTATCTTCAGCAATAAGCGGAAAAACACCATCATTAAGTGATCCAATTTTCCAATAGCTTTCAGAAGTTGCAAGATCAACTCCTATAACAGCATATTCGTCTTCATCGCTATTCGCACAAACAAGTGACATCACGGCTCCTACAAAGCCTAACCCTTGTACTACAATAATTTTTTTGTCTGCATTTTCAGCTAAAAATGCATCTATATTTTTTTTGTCACAATTGCTATTTGGAATTTTGTATACGGTATTAGTATTAGGGTTTTTTGAAGTACTGCTCATTTATGTACAAGAATACTACATTAAACATATTTTATGATAAATCTGAAAGCATTATATTGAGTACTTTGATATCTGAGAAAGTATTTTTAATTTTCAACCTTCCTGCTTCACCCATTTTTATTCTATCTTTATGTGAAATCTCTATAAACTCTTTCATTTTATCTGCTAAATCATTACTATTTTCAACGGCGCATAGTAAACCATTATTTCCATGCTCTACGACTTCACGACATCCTGGAACATCAGTTGCTAATACTGGCCTACCCATTGAACATGATTCAAGCAAAGATTTTGGGGTTCCTTCTCTATAGGATGGAAGAACCACGCAATGAGTATCTGTTATAAACTTTCTTACATCATTTGTTTCGCCCAAATATTCAATTAAACCTTCTTTCTCCCAATTCATTATTTCTATTTTGGAAATTGCTGTTCTATTTTGAACTTCACAAGGTCCTAAAAATTGTAATTTAAAATCAATATTTTCTTCTCTTAGTTTTTTTGCAGCATCAATCAACTCGTTTATACCTTTATCTTTAATCATACGCCCTATAAATAAAAAATTTGTAATTTTGTCATCAGTTAATTGTATGTAATGGAATTTATCAGTATCTACTCCAGAACCTGGAACTAATTTACATTGATCTTCTTTAATGAGCTTATTTTTTATAAATAAGAATTTATCGTCTTTATTCTGAAAAAAAGCAGTTTTAACATCTTTCAAAGCAACTCTATAAAGTAACTTTACAACAGTTGTTATCCAATTTTTTTTAATGAAAACTGTCCCTAAACCAGTAATCATTACGTTCATTTTGATATTAAGAAATCTTGCTGCTAATGCCCCATAGATAACAGGTTTAATTGTAAAACAAAAGATCTCATCCGGTTTATATTTTTTAAATTTGTTGAAGAGATCGAAAAAAGTAATTATATCGACAAATGGATTAATGCCCTCTCTTGAAATGTTTAATGGATATATTTCATCAACTTCTTTAGCTATTTTTTTTTCGTAACCATCAAATTGTGTTATTACAATAACTTTATATTTTCTTTTTTTTAATTCTTTAATGAGTGAAAATCTAAAATTATAAATAGTCCAACCATAATTGGAGCAAATAATAATAGTTTTTTTACTTTTATTAATTTGCATTTCGATAATAATTCTCCCATTTATTTATGATAATAACCTCTTCAAAAAGAATACTTTTCTTATAAGATTTAGTCGCATACTTTATTAAATTGGCTTCTGTAGAAAATGTTTCGATTAGATTTGTTAAATCTTTTTGTTTTCTTGGGTTGAAGAGTTGCTCTGTATCGAGTATTTCTGGAATCCCACCAATTTTTGATGCAATAATTGGGCATGATCTACTCAAAGCCTCAATAATCGTTCTTGGTAAACCCTCAACTCGACTTGGATGAATCAAAATATCTAAACTATCTATCCAATTAAAAATTTGATTTCTAGTTAATGGGCCTTCAAATTTGATATGTTTAACAATATTGAGTTTATGTGCAATATTTACTAGTTTTTGTTTACTACCACCACCAACAATTGATAGCAAATATCTTCCATTACCATTATTTTGATTCAAAGTTTTTATCGACATTAAGGCAGTATCAAAACCCTTGTAAGTGGTTTCATAATTCCCCACCATGCCAATCTTAATAGGTTTATTATTTCTTTTATTTATCGATTTAATTCTAAATTTAAATTTTTCTTCATCAAAATGAACAAAAGCATCTGTACAAGCTAACTTATTTTTTGCACCTGAAGGATACTTATTCTGTAGATATTTCTGCGTTACATAAGATATATTATTAACTTTGTAAGCAATATATCTCATCATCAAATACATAAAAATAGCTAAGAATTTTGTTTTAATTCCTTTCAGTGCCCAATAGGAATCAAAACCACAACCAGCTATATCTATAATTATTTTTTGTTTACTATTTGATAAAAAATAGGTAATCACTCCAGCAATAGACGGCAATCTAATTACAATTTTATCGTATTGCTTCAATGCTCTTTTATAATCTTTAATAAAACTATATAACTTTAGTACATTATTTATTTTTAAATCTGGTAGTACATAGTGTTTATGCAGCTGATTAAAAACTTTTTGGACATTAATAGTTTCTTCATCTTTTAACCTGCTACAAATCGAAATATTTCCATATAATTTCTTTAAAATTTCAATTATTTCAATGGTTAACCCACCTGTAGAGTAAAGACCATCTTCCTTTTGAATGAACTTATGGTCATGAACATAAAGCAATTTTTCTTTCATTATTTTTATTTTAAAATATCAAAAAAGAGATCATAATTTTTCTTGGCATTAAATTTTTTCATTGCGAAACTTGATAAATTCTTTATAGATTCTTGTTTGCCTTCTTCGCTCGCTTTTATGGCACTTACGTGTTGCTCATAGTCGGTAGCATTAAATAATTTTTCATGAGCAAAATGTGGTATGCATTCTTTAATTGATGGAATATCACTAGCAATAAAATTTAAATCCATAGACATAGCCTCAAGCAAGGCGTTAGGTTGGCCCTCATTTATTGAGGGAAAATAAAATAAATCTAAAGATTGGTATAAAATTGCTATTTCGCTCAAACTATCAATACATATTAAATTTTTTAAACTTTTATTTGCAATTGCTTCTTGCGTGCCACTACCGCATAAAATAAAAAAAACTTTTAGATTCAATTCATTGATTGATTTGATTGTTTTAATAATTGTTTGATGATTTTTAGCTGGTTTAAAACTTCCAACATGACCTACTAAAAAATAATTTGAAGGAATTTTATATTTTTTTTTGAATTGTTCTATTTCGTCTATTCCAACTTTAGACATTTGCTTAATACCATTTGGAATAACCAAATAACGATCTTTACTATTCTTCCATGAATGAAAATTTTTTAGTGCAGTTAATGAGTTTGAGATAATTTTTGTAGAAAATCTTTCTATTAAAGCCAGAGACATGAATCTAAAAATACTTTTAAGAATGCTTGGTTTGTATTGAGGTTCAGATTCTCTATAGGAAGTAATTCTATTTCTTATGCCAGCAAAATAACCAGCAAAGATTACTGGGCCTGATAGGTGTCCACTGAAATCACAAATTGTAGAAAAATTACCTTGTTTTAAGAATCTATAAATTTGAAAATTGCTTTTCACAGAGTAAAAACTTAAATCTTTCTCAACAATATTAATTCCTAAATCTGTAAATTTCTTTTTTAGTTCAGGTGCAGAACTTTTATTTCTGGCAAGTATAGTGAAACTATAATTTTTTTTATCTTTTAAAATACTTTCAAGAAACCTTAGAAGATAAAGCTCTAGACCACCAATTCTCAGCGATGTTAAAACAAATACTATATGTTTTTTATTCTTCAAACTTCCTATTGATTATTGATTCAGTGGCATTTTCTTTAGGTATAATTTTTACAGGATTTCCAATTGCTACAGAGTTGCTTGGAACATCAACGTTTACGAAAGCATTTGGAGCTATAACAACATTATTTCCAATATTGATTTTGCCAACAATT
>MDTG01157634.1_pt1 | contig 17654 bp, 17 predicted proteins | sample 811421 | NCBI WGS metagenome assembly MDTG01 (sample SAMN05326645, study PRJNA326480) | marine metagenome | isolation source: seawater | place: Pacific Ocean: South East | collected 2011
AAAGGAATTAACTATAAATCTAAAAGATATTGATTGGTATGTTCGGTTCCATCCAGGTGGAATATTTAATTTAGATAAATACATAAATAAAAGATTCAAGGTAGTAAACGAAGATTTGTTTCTGGTTTTATCGAACTTTGATATAGTTTTAGCGGTTTCAAATTCTGGAGCATCAATAGATGCATATTTGAAAGGTATGCCCCTAATAATTTATAAAGATAACTCAAAAATTGATTTTAGCCCTTGGAAGGAACATGCAGGCTCATTTTTTTATGTGAAGAATCTTTTAGAAATTGAAAAAGCGATTAATTCTTGTAAAAGTTTGAAAATTGAAGAAAAATCTTACGATTTGTTGTGGTTAAACGAGGAGATGCCAAAGTGGAGATATTTTCTAAATGATTCAAGAAAGTAATTTTAGAAAGATGATTTTTAGTTATTAAATTTGAATAATTTGATTTCAATTATTGTTCCAACTTACAATATGGCTCCATTGCTTAAAGAAGCTATAAATTCTGTATTATGTCAAACATATCCGAATTGGGAATTATTAATTATTGATAATTTTTCGACTGATAATACACAGGAAGTAATTAATAATTTTAATGATCCAAGAATAAAAACATTTCAGTTAAATAATAATGGTGTTATTGCAATTTCAAGAAATTATGGAATAAAAAAAGCCTCAGGTGAATGGATTGCCTTCTTAGATTCTGATGATACTTGGTATTCAAGTAGATTAAGAACGATATTAAATAATTTAAATCTTACAGAACTTCCTGACATGATAACTACAAATGAAATGCTAATAAATATTGATACAGGTTATTCAAAAAAACTTTTGTACGGCAGAAAACTTGTAGACAATTTGTATGAGTCATTATTATTTTACGGAAATCTTTTTTCTCCATCTGCAACCTTGATTAGAAGAGGGTTTATAGAGGAAAAATCACTCCTGTTCAGAGAAAATGAAAAATATATTACTGCTGAAGACTATGATTATTGGTTATTAGTTGCAAAACATAATCCAAAAGTAATGTCTTTAGATACTATTCAAGGTGAATTTAGAATACATCAAGACAACAATTCTAAGAAAAATGACTTACATAAAGAAAATATAAGAAATGTTATATTTGATCATATAGATTCTTTGGATATTCCAGAGCATCTCAAAAAAAATTTATTAAACAGAGCTCATTCAAGATTAAGTCTTTCAAAGGTAAAAACTGATTTTTACGAAGGGAAAAGATTTAAGGCTATTCTTTTAGGGGTAAATGTTTTACTCAAGGATCCTATCTTCTTGATTAAAAGTCAGATTCTAAAATTATTTAGAAGTTATAATTAACTTAAAAGTTTTTTTATAGAATTAGAAATATATTCTACTTCGTTATCAGTTAGATCGTAATAAATAGGAAGACTCACTATTTGTTTGTAGATTTTATCAGAAACTGGGAATTGCGTTGAGTTCAGATTATATCTATTTTTCCAGTAAAGATGCTGGTTTAAAGGTATATAATGCACACTACATCCTATATTTAACTTGAACATATCTTCAATAAATTTATTTCTAACTGCTTCATCTTTATTATTTAATCTTAAAATAAAAAGATGCCATGAGTGAATATCGCCATTACCAGCTTTTTGAGGAAGATTTACATTTAAGTCTGACAATTCCTTTAAGTAGAACTCAGCTATTTCTTGTCTTCTCTTCTGAAAAGTATGCACTTTTTTCATTTGGTGGATTCCGATAGAAGATGCTATATCCGACAGATTATATTTAAATCCAGCATCAACGACTTGATAAAACCATTTTGGTTTTTCTGTTATATACCTGTCAAATACGTCACTATCTATTCCATGAATTCTAAGAACTTTCATTCTTTTAGCCAAAGATTTATTTTTTGTTACAACCATTCCCCCTTCTCCAGTAGTTATTGTTTTATTGGCATAGAAGCTAAATATGGTTGCATGAGTATCTAGGTTTCCTATTATTGTCTTTTTATAAGTTGTAGGAAGTGCATGAGCTGCATCTTCTATTACGAATAGATTATTTTTCTTTGCAATTTTATTTATCTCATCCATTTGACAGGCAAGTCCTCCAAAATGAACAACTATAATTGCTTTTGTTTTTTCATTTATAGAGGATTCTATTAATTTTGGATCAATATTTAGATTATCTTCACACACATCAACTAATTTTACTTCAGCTCCTGTATACCTAACTATTTCTGCAGAAGATGTAAAAGTATGGTTTGGTACAATGACCTCATCGCCTAATCCAATTCCTAAAGAAACGACTGCAAGGTGCAGACCAGCTGTTGCAGAGCTAACTGCAATACAATTATTTTTATTTTCTAAAAAGGTGTTAAAGTGATTTTCAAAAGTTTTAGTTTTTTCTCCTGTGGTTAACCAACCAGAATTAAGAGTATCAATAACTTCTTCAATTTCTTCTTTTTCTATATTTGGTTTGAAAAAAGGAATAAATTTTTTCATTTTATTTTGATAATCCTATCTAATTAATTTTTTAAGACTTTTGATTTTTTATAAGAAATAATTTGCTTATTAGTTGCACTTTCTAAACTGATTGGTTTTGCAATTAGATTTAAAGCATTTCTGCCAAATTTTTTCAATAATATTCTATTTGTGACAAGTTTTTTCACTGCTCTGTAAGCTGAATTAATATTCTTAACCTCTGTAATAAATCCAGTTTTATTATGTATAATAAGATCCCTTACTCCAACTGCATTGGAACCGATTGTAGGAATTTGACATGCCGCAGCTTCAATAATAACTCTTGGTCCACCCTCTCTATAGGAATGTAAAAATAAAATATCACTCTTGCGTAAAAGAGATTTAATATCATTTGACCAGCTAATTCTTTTTATTATCGAATTATTTTCACATTCAATTATAAAATGTTCATCAATTTTATCATAATGATGTTTTTCAATTTCACCAACTAAAAGAAATTCAACTTCAGGTAAATTTTTTTCACTTTTAAACTTTCTTGCAACTTCGATGAATTCAATTACTCCTTTTTGTTTCAGAAGTCTTGATATACAAATTATACGGGTTAACCGCTTATTAAATTTTTTATCTATGATTATAAATTTTTTTACATCTACGCATGGACCAATAAATACAATTTTTTTCTTTTGTATGAGTCTCTTCTTTTGTAAAAATTGAGCATCATGATTATTATGAAAAAAAACTGAACTACTTCTATTATGAGCTAATTTAATTAGTAAAGAAATTAAGGGAATTAATACTCTTTTCTTTTGGAAAAGATTGCCCATTCCTGTTTGGGCAACGAAAAATTTAATATTTTTAAAAAAAATAACCAAGAAAAATCCTAGTATCATTGGTTTAGGATTAAAAGTATGTATAGCTACCGGTTTTAATTTTATTATAAAGTATAATACTTTAAAAAAATCAATTAAATCAGAAATAAATGAAAAGTATGAAGGTTTAATATTAATTTCATTAAGATGGATATTTTTTATGTTGAACTGTTTGTAATAAATATCTTTTTGTCCAAAAATATAAACATCAAAATTTTCTTTTACTAAATATTCTATTAGAAATTTTGATTGTCCTAAGACTCCAAACCACCTGGTTCCAATTAAAAAAATATTCTTTTTATTTTTTTTCATTTATTTTAATTAAAATATCTTGATCTTACTTTTTATTTCGCTGAAAACTTTACCTATATCAATTGTTAAAACTGTGAAAGTCAGATGAAATAGAAAATAAGGATTAACGAAAAATTTAATTATACTTGGTGATTTTAAAATAGGCATTAAATATCCCCTCACTAGAAGATAGATTGTTATAATAATTACAAAAGAAATTGGTAGAAAAGTTACTAATATTATGCTCAAAAAAGTTAAAAATAATAAAATCTTATTTTGGATTGATGTTTTTAGCTCTGCAGATGCTAAGGTATACAAAATTGTTTTATTCAGAAGCTCTTTATAATTATTTGCGTAGTTTATATCCATATATCTAACAACTGTTTTATCAGCTTGAGAGTATTTTAATCCCATGTTTTTTAGTCTTTCTCTCCATTCTGGATCATACCCCGCTCTTAAATTTTTGAATTTTCCAACTCTTATGAATTCATTTTTTTTTATAAGCATGCCGGGTATACATTCTCTCTTCTTTTTGTAGCCATAGGTATGAGCAACACAACAAATATCAAATATTGACTTGCCTTTTAATTTCACACTTCCAAATACTGCATCTAATTTTTGATTGATTAATTTTTCATATTGATTTTTTAGCCATGAATTGTCAAAATTTAATTCACAGTCCATAAAAGCTATATAATTACAGTTAGAAAATTCAACACCAATATTTTTTGATGATGATGGAAAGGAGGTATTTTTAAAAATATTCTTGTAGATTATATCACTAGTGTTTTTTCGAGAAATCCAATTGTCTATTTTAAAAGATGTATTGTCATCAGATGAAGAATTTACTAAAATAATTTCTTTAGGTTTATATATTTGTTGGTCTAGTAAATTAAGAGTATTTATTATTGTTTTACTTTCGTTATAATATGGAATTATAACAGATATATCTAAGAACATAGTTTTTATCATATAGTATATTGTTATAAATGAAATGTTAGAAATCTTAATATATTTTTAAAGATGAATAATTTAAATTCATTATTTAGTTTCTTTAATACTCGAGATATTATGTTTTATAGTACTGCAAGACATGCTTTTAAAGAAGCACTGGATCTACTAAAACTTAATAATTCTGATGTAATTTTGATTCCAGATTTTATATGCAGAGATCTATTGTCATCGATTAGTGAAGCTGGACTCAATTTTCAATTTTATTCAGTTAATGAGTATCTAAAACCAATATCTCTACCAGAAAATTCAAATATTAAAGTTGTATTAGCAGTAAATTATTTTGGATTCCCTCAAAGTTTAGATATTTTCAGAGACTATTGTAAAAAAAATAAATGTATTCTTATTGAAGATAACGCACATGGGTTTTTAAGTAGTGATGATAATGGAGAAGAATTAGGAAAAAGGGCTCCTTTAGGGTTTACAAGTTTTAGAAAAATTATTCCAGTGTATAATGGGGCTGCCCTATTCATAAATAGTGATAATTTTATTTCATCGGATTTATTAAGCTTGAATCCTACCACTGAAATCCTTCCTTTTAGATTTGTAATTAAGGATATTGCAAGGAAGATTCAAACTTCAACTAATTTTCCATTAAAAAACTATTTTGAAGATTTTTCACGATTTTTAAGAAAAATTGTTACTGGAAGTGAGATTCCTAGTCCTAGAATTAATGCAGAGATAGAAATTGGATTTAAAAAAGAGATTCATCAAACTTCAGTAAATAAATTAATAACGGTTATTGCGACTGAGGAAGTCAAGAGAAGAAGAAAATTATTCCAGAAGTTTTATGCAGATTTAGAAAATTTAGAAATAATTCCAATTTATAAGCAACTTCCAGACAATGTTTCTCCTTATGGATATCCATTTATTGCTAAAAAGGAGGTTGCAAGAGATGTTTCAAGAATTGCAAGGAAAAGTGGATTTACATGTGTAAAATGGCCTGATTTACCTTTAATCATAGATAATAATTGTCCTAATTATTATAAAAAAATTTATTTTGTTGATTTTTTAGAATGATACTTGACATCTGGAAAGGATCAAAAAACCAATGGGATGATCTTCAAAAAAGATCTAATTCTTCAAATATATATCAATCATATTCTTGGGGTGAATATAATAAGATTTCAGGATGGAAAGTTTATAGGTTAGTCCAGAGAGGCAATAAAAAACCTATTGCTATTTCACTCTTAGTCAAAAAATATAAGTTTGGTCTAGGGGTAGTATGGTGTCCTGGATATTCTATCTTACAACAAGAATATAAAGGAGATATCTTACAAAATGCTATCAAGAAATCTTTGGATATAAAATTAATATATATAAGAATAAGATTTTTAATGAATACAGAGCGAGTTTTATTAGATTTAATAAAATCTCAGAAGTGGAAACAGTGCCTTTCTAAATTATCAACAAACACAACATTAATTTATGATTTTACGAGGGAAAATAATTTATCTAAAAATTGGAAAAAAAATCTGAACAGATTTAACAAAATAAATAATCAAATAATAAATTGGAAAAATCCTGATTCAAAAGAAATATATTTATTATATAAAAAAATGGAAGAATTTAAAAAAATTCCAAATCAATTTACTTATAGTAAAATAGATTCTTTAATCAAGAGTTTTAAGGAAGATTTAATTGTGATTAAATGTGTTAATCAAAAAAGAGAAATTATCTCTCTAAGGGCAGCAATTGTTTATAATAAAGAGGCACTAGATATTTTTTCTATATCAACATATGAAGGAAAGAAAATGTACGCAGGGTATGGAACATTTTCAAGTTTATTAGAATTATGTAAAAAAATGGGTATTAATAACTATGATCTTGGTGGAGTTGATAAAAAAGAAAATAGGTCTGTTTACAATTTTAAAAAAGGCATTGGATCATTTGATAAAACTTTTGTAGGAGAGTATGAATGGTCTAATTCCATTATTTTTAGATTATTTATTAATTTTTGTGTTATCTTTTATAAAGGTTTACGGTGAATTTTCCTTTCAAAATAAAGTATCAAATCTTTAAATTTGTTTCAGCATTATATGGTCTTAATCTATCTAAACAAAAAAAGGGCATAAGAATATTAATGTATCACTCTGTAGGTACACCTGTAGAAGAAGACTTATACAACATATATAATATACACCCAGAATTATTCAGCCTTCATGTAGAGATGATGAAAAAACATGAAACAAATGTCATTTCGTTAACAGAAAAAAATATATCTTTAGCGGAATCTGGAATCATAGTTACATTTGATGATGGCTTTGCAAATAATTTTGAAACAGCATTACCTATATTAAATTCGTATAATATTCCGTTCTCAGTTTTTATAACTACAAACTATGTTAAGGAAAAAAAGAAGTATTTTTTAAGCAAAGAGCAAATAAAAGAACTTTCTAATTATGAGAATATTAAGATTGGTTCACATGCTATGAACCATGTTCATTTGGAGACGTTAGATAAATCTGCACTTTACAATGAACTAAGTGGCAGTAAGAATTTTTTGGAAGATCTGATTGGAAAAGAAATTGATGCAATATCTTATCCCAATGGTTCAGTTAATGTTAGAGTGAGAGATATTTGTGAAGAAATAGGATATAAAATTGGACTAACAAGCTGGCCAAATATTAATAATTTTAATCAGGATCCCTTACTTTTATCAAGAAATGCAATATGGAGTATTGATAGTACAAAAATATTAAAGCAAAAAATAGACGGCAAATGGGATTGGATGAGATATAGATATATTAATCCAAGATTTAAAGATTAATAAATTTTTAGCTATCTTTTTTATAATATGAAGTATTTAACAAGCAACTTATTAAATATAAAATTTTCGTCATTTTTAGTATTTACAATATTTTATACATCAGTTTTTTCAGCATATTTAAATACTTCACTAATTTCTATTTTTTTTATTCTTATTTCAATTATAACTTTTTATGATCGTATTAAATTTACAAGTATAGAACTAATTTCACTTCTCTTAATTGCTTTTTATTCTTTTGTAGTTTTAATCTTTGCTGACAATATTATTGTTGTTTTACAAAATATAAGATTCTGGCTAGGAATTGTTTTTTATATATTATTTTTTAAATTATTTAACTTAAAAAATTTGTTTAATATTTATCTTTTCAGGATTTTATTTATTTCAATAATTGGTGAAGCAATTTTAATTAACGTTATTTTAGATCCACATCTAATCTATACATCTGTAGGGGCTGAGAATCATAAGTTTTTTGGTTTTTATTATAGACCCATGGGATTTGCTGGAAATGCAAGTTTATCAGTATCCACATATATTGCTTTGTTTATCATGGTGGAAAAGATAAGAGAAAGAATTTCTTTTTCTGATTGGTTTCTACTTATTTCAGGTGTAATTTTATTTTTTTCTGGAACAGGATTTATGATATTTTTAGTTTATCTAATATTAAGATTAAATATAAATTTCAGGAATCTAATCATAATAATAAGTAAAATAAATCGCAGAGGTTTACATCGATTTTTAATTTTTTTACTTACTATTTGTTCTTTTATATATTTATCTCTTGAAGTAGATATTAATGAATATCAAAAACTTAGTAGTGATTACTTTACTCATATATTAAATTTAAAAATTAATGAGATTACTTACCAAATAAATTATTTGTATGAATCTTCTGTGCATGTAATGCTCTTAGGTAATCAGATAGAAAGTGTTAGTCCAGCTACGACAGGACATAATGGCCTTTCAATATTTCTTGGTACTATGGGAATTCTTGGTTTAATTTTTTATGTTATTTTACTATTTTCATTTTTGAAAAAAGAAAATAAAAAATTATTCTCTATTGGCATATTTGTTCTTCTTCTTTCTTCAATGCACTATCCATCAGCCATGACTTCAGTAGGCCAATTAATATTAGCAGGAATGCTCATGATAAATACTAAAAATGGATTAATTAGAAATGATTAATTTTCAACCAGTTATCATTATTGGAGCGCCAAGGTCCGGAACAAACATGCTTCGAAATGCAATAACTTATTTTGACAATATTGATACTTGGCCTTTTGATGAGACAAATTTTATATGGAAGTATGGACATAAAATTAGTGAAACTGATGAATTAAATGTTCATGAAATTACTAATGAAAAAATAAAGTACGTAAAAGACCAATTTCTAAAGATAGCTTTTAAAAATAATTCAGAATTTGTAGTTGAAAAAACTTGTGCCAATTCATTAAGAGTCGCATATGTTGATAAAATTTTACCTAATGCAAAATTCATTTTTATTTATAGGAATGGCAATGATGCCATAGTCTCCGCTAAAAAAAAATGGAAGGAAGGTCTCGATAAAAAAAATATAGCAAAGAAAGTACTATGGTTTAATTTTTCTTATTTGATTAAATATATTTTGTATAAATTGTTTAAAAAAATACAATTTAGGTTAAAAAGAAAAAAATACTCAGTTTGGGGACCTGAGATAGAAAATATCGAGAAATATGTATCTAAATATGATCTTAATACTGTATGTGCATTACAATGGCTTAGGTGTATAGAATTAGCCCACGAAAGTTTAAAGGATATAGATCCCAAAAGGATTTTCAAATTAAAATACGAAGATTTTACAGAGAATCCAAATTTATATTTAGAAGAAATTCTTAAGTTTTTAGGAATTGATTATAACAAGAAACAATTATTTCAGGCATCTTTAGAAATTAAAATGAATAAAAATTATACTACTGATATTAAATTCAGTGATGTTGATAGTCTGAAAGTAAATGAGCGATTGTCTGCAGCATTAAGTAAACATGGTTATTAAAAATCAAATAAATCCTGATAAGCTAAATAGATCTCAGTCTACTATAAAAAGATTATTTGATATTTTACTTTCTTTTTGTGGATTAATTTTTTTTTCCTGGATTATTTTTTTTTCTTTTTTTATAGCTTCGATTGATACAGGAAAAAATGGTTTTTATAAGCAAAAACGTGTAGGTAAGAATGGAAAATCTTTCTTCATAATTAAGATTAGGACCATGAAAGATTTGAAAGGAATTAACTCTACAATTACTTCAAAGAACGATCCCCGTATAACAAAGATTGGCAGCTTTTTTAGAAAATACAAAATTGATGAACTTCCCCAACTCATAAATATTTTAATTGGAAGTATGAGTTTTGTGGGACCTAGACCCGATGTCGAAGGCTACGCAGATAAATTACAAGGTGAAGAAAGAATTATATTGTCAGTAAGGCCTGGTGTTACTGGACCGGCAACAATTAAATACAGAGAAGAAGAAAATATACTCTCTGATGTTGAGGATAAATATAGAGAAACTTATAACAATGAAGTCATTTATGCTGATAAGGTAAAAATTAATATTGAATATGTTAAAAATTGGAGCTTTTCAAGAGATCTTTGTTATATTTGGCAAACATTAATGGGACTAATAAAGAATGGATAAATTACTTATCAAACTGTTATTATTGCCGCGTCAGATTAAGCAGGTAATTATTTTGTCAATCGATGTCATTCTTGGTTTTTTTGTTATTTGGCTGTCATTTTCAATAAGGTATGAAACATTTCATGTACCAAGCGATTTTCAAGTATTTATTTATTTTTTTTCTATATTATTTATTTTTTTTTATTCTTTTTTTGAAATTTATAAAAGTTATTTTAGATACACTGATTTTCTTTATATTAATCGAATTATCTTAGCGTCTTTTGTATTCGGAATATTTTATTTTTTTATAATTACTACTTTTAGATTCCCTCATGTGCCAAGATCGATAGGAATAATATTTCCCATATTGATTTGTTTTTTCACAATTGTGTCAAGAATTTCACTGGTATCTATTATTAACATAATACAACGTGATAAAATTACATCTCGTGTTCTCATTTACGGGGCAGGAGAAGCAGGCATCAAGGCCGCCTCAATTTATTCAGTATCAAAAGAACACAAATTTTGTGCTTTTATTGATGATGATACCGATAGGATAGGAAGAAAAATAAACAATGCTCTAATTTATCCTAGCTCAAGAATTTCATTTGTAATAAAAAAATATAGAATTAATAAAATTTTACTTGCGATTGGAAATTCAAATTATCAAAAGTTTAGAAGTGTATTATCCGATCTTGAAAAGTTCAATATTTCTGTAAACAAAATTCCAGATTTTTTAGATGAAGTAGACGCAAAAAAAATTCTTAGGCAAAATACCCATTTTGAAGTAAACGATCTTGTGAATCGAAAAATTATTATAAGTTCAGATATTATTGATGGTGTAGTTGGAAAGTCAATATTGATAACAGGCGCGGGAGGGTCGATTGGCAGTGAGATTGCTCGTCAAATAATTCATCACAAGCCAAGCAATGTTATTCTATTTGATCATAGTGAGTATAATTTATATGAGATAAATAGGGAGATCAAAGAATTGGCTTCAAAAGCATCTTGTAAGGTTGATATATTTGCTAGATTAGGAAGTATTAAAAATATCCAAACTCTAGAAAATGTATTCAAAGATCATAGTCCGGCATATGTATTTCATGCCGCAGCTTACAAACACGTACCCCTAATTGAAGATAATCCTATTGAAGCAATTACAAACAATACGTTAGGAACTATGAATCTTTTAAGAGTAAGTGAAAAGAATGAAGTAGAAAATTTTACTTTAATTTCTACTGATAAAGCTGTTAGGCCTACAAATATAATGGGCGCTAGTAAAAGGCTTGCTGAACTTTGCTTACAAGCAATTGCAGATTCAGATTCTGTTATAAAAAAAAGAGCAGTTTATTCCATTGTAAGATTTGGCAATGTATTGGGTTCCTCCGGATCAGTGTTACCATTGTTCTATTCCCAGTTAGAGACTGGAGGGCCTATTACTGTCACTCATGAGGATGTTACTAGGTATTTTATGACTATAGAAGAGGCTGCAGGTTTAGTTATTCAATCCACTTCTATCGCAAAAGGAAATGAGGTTTTTATTTTAGATATGGGTAAACCAATTAAGATCCTAGATCTTGCAAAGAAAGTTATAAATTTGTCAGGACATAAAGAAAGAAGTAGCCATAATCCAGATGGTGACATTGAAATCAAAATTACTGGATTGAGACCAGGAGAAAAGCTACACGAAGAATTAGTTATAGATAAAGACCTAGACGAAACAACTAAATCAAATATTCTGAAAGCTAAAGAAAACTTTTTAAGTCTGCCAGAAATTGAAAAAATAATAACTAAATTGGTATCTGTTTCTAAAGATAATGATATAGAAAACTTAATAAAAATTTTAAAAGAATCTGGAATAGAATACTTAACTAATATTAATTAAATGAATAAAAGAATATTATTAACAGGAGGTGCAGGTTATATCGGTAGTCATCTATATGTATTATTATTTAATATTGGATATAAACCAATTATTTTAGATAACTTTTCTACTAGTCATAGGAATGTAATTCAAAATATTCAGAAGATAATTAAATCGGATGTTATGATTCATGAAGGTGATGTGCGTAATAATAAATTTGTCACTAAAATAATTAAAGATTTTGAAATTGAGAGCGTTATTCATCTCGCTGCTTTTAAATCTGTAGAAGATTCCATGAAAAATCCAAAAGAATATTCTAATAATAATTTAGGAGGTCTTAGAAACTTATTAGAAGCGATGAAAGATAGTAAATGTGAAAACTTAATTTTCAGTAGCAGTGCGACTATATATGGAAATAATTCTGAGAGCCCAATATCAGAAGACTCAAAACGTGTCTCACTTAATCCTTATGCAGAGACTAAAATAATGTCTGAGGATATGATTTTTGATTTTTCCAGGAAAAATAAGGACTTTAAATATGGAATTTTAAGATATTTTAATCCAGCAGGAGCACACGACTCAGGGTTAATTGGCGAGCATTATACAGACAAATCTACAAATTTGTTTCCAATTATTTCTAAAATTAATAAAACAAGTAAAGGGAAATTGAAAATTTATGGATCTGATTATAAAACGCATGATGGAACTCCAATCAGAGACTTTATTCATATTTTAGATCTTGTTGAAGGCCATATAATGTCATTACAATATATTATTAAGAAAAAACAAAATTTAATAATAAATTTAGGGACAGGGAAGGGACACTCAGTTCTTGATATTATTAAGACATATAGTAGATGCCTAAAAAAAGATATTAATTTTGATTTTTGTAATAGACGTTTGGGTGACGTATCAATCAGTATTGCAGACCCAGGACTTTCACATAGATTATTAAAATGGAAAGCCAATAGAAGTATTGAAGATATTTGTAACTCAAATATAAAATGGAATAGATTATATCCTGATGGATATAATTTTTAAAAAAAATGGATAAAAAAATTAAAGCAATAATCTTATGTGGAGGAAAGGGTCTTAGACTAAGACCAAGAAGCTTAGATATTCCAAAACCATTGATTCAAATTAAGGGAAAGCCGATACTTGAGTATCTAATTAATCAATTAGAAATGTCAAATATATCAGAATATATTATTGCAGCTGGATACAAATCAGAAAAAATATCAGATTATTTTTTGCAAACTAAATTTAGAAAGAAAGTTACAATCGTTGACTCTGGTGACGTTAGTATAATGTTAAGAATAAAAGATTGTTTAAAAGAAATAAAGAATGATGAAGATTTTATGGTGCTATATGGTGATACTCTTGCAGATATAGACATAAACAGTATACATAATTCTTTCTACAAAAATAAAAAAAAATCTTTAGTTTCTCTTTATAAGTTTAAAAGCCCTTTCGGAATAATGGATATCGATCAATATAACATAGTAAATAATTATCAGGAAAAGCCAGTACTAGATAAATGGATAAATATAGGATATTTCATGTTCTCAGGCAGCCTATTTAGAAACATATCAGATTTTAATAAATTTGAAGATTTTTTAAGTTATTTAATAGAAATCAAGGAATTGGTTGCTTACACCCATAATGGAATTCATTATACAGTAAACACAGAAAAAGAGTTGCAAGATTTAACTGAAAATATTGAAATATTCAATTAGCATATGCCCCAAAACTTTTGGAAAAATAAAAATGTTTTTATTACTGGAATAAACGGTTTTATCGGAGGAAACCTTAGTAAAAAATTAATTGAGAAAGAAGCAAACGTTTTTGGTTTGATTAGAGACGGAAACAGAAGTACATTCATCTTTCATGAAAAGCTAGAAAATAAAATCACTTTTATAGACGGAAATATTACTGATAAAGATCTCATAGCTAGAATAATAGGCGAATACAATATTGATGCTGTTTTTCATTTTGCTGCCCAAGTAGAAGTTGGAGTAGGATTAACTAATCCATTTCTTACATACGAAACTAATATACGTGGCACTTACTCGTTATTAGAAGGCATTAGACAAAGCGGTGTAAGTGTTGACTCTATCGTTATTGCATCATCAGATAAAGCTTATGGATCATATCCTTCTAAAATGATGCCTTATAATGAAAATTATCCTCTCATTCCAGTTTATCCATATGATGTTTCAAAAGCATCTGCTGATATGATTGCTCAAAGTTATTCAAGAGAACCATTTAGTCTACCAATTGTTGTAACAAGATTTTGTAATATATATGGACCGGGACAATTAAATTTTTCAGCAATAGTCCCTGATGCAATTAGATCGGCTTTACGATATAGCACTTTTATACCAAGAGGAGATGGAAAACAAATTAGAGACTTTATTTACGTTAAAGATGTTGTGGAGTTGTATTTATCAATTTCCAGTAAACTCTTTTCAAACCCAAAAAAAATAAGAGGAGAGATATTTAATGCTGGCACTAACAAAGGTGTCTCTGTAAGGGATGTGCTAAAAAAGATTTTTGATATTTGTCAGAATATGAAGGACTTTGAAAAAGTAGTGAAATTGATGAAAAATAAAAAAACTGTAGGAGAAATAGCTGTCCAAGTTATGGATTTCAAAAAAGTAAACAAATTTGTTGGATGGAAACCAAAATATACTTTTGAAAAAGGATTGAATGAAACTGTTGAGTGGTTTAGAGAATATTTAGATTCTAAATGAAAATAATTTTTTAAAAAAAACTCTTTAATCCAATACTATAAAGATATAAGTATGTTTAAATATTTAAAATAAATAGTTAAATGCCAGACAAAGAAACAGATACAAATGATAATAATACAATAGATGTATTTACCGTCTTATTAAATATACTAAAAGTTAGGTATTACATTTTATTTTTCATGTTTTTAACATTCATTTTATCTTTTATGTATAATCAGAATTATTCAACATTTTTTGCGAATGTAAATCTATCGATTAGTCCTTCAAACGAGACTCCATTAAAAATTGGCAAATATGACTATCAACTATTAGTTAGCGATGGTTTCACTAAAGAGTACTTGACTGATTTGTACATTTCAAAAATTTATGACAAATCATTATTAATAAATAACATTGATAATTCTGACATAAAACTTGAAGAAACAAATAAAAAAATTCTAGAGAGTGTAACAAAAGGCTCATTCGATTATACAAATAAAGAATTACAATTTGTTATAAATGAAAATGACTTTGAATTATTTAAAAATATTTTAGAGGTTCACCTTGAGGGAGCTCAAACAAGTCTTAAATCTGATATTTTAGATTATTATAATATATTGTCAGAAAGCATTATGAGACAGATTAATAATTTAAGAATAAATCATGAATTTAATATAAATCGTAGATTAGAGTTAATTGAACATAAGAAAGAAAGTAAACTATTATCTTCAGAGAATGAAATTGATGACATTATATTTTTTGTTGAGGCTAACAGAGATTTAGCAATAAGATTAGGATATGAAAATCCATTATTAAATCTTATAGATGATGAATTTTTAGATAAGTTTTACAATGTAGAAGGAAATAATTCTGCCTTAGTAGAAGGAAATAATTCTGCCTTATTTTCAGATAGCGATAGATTTAACTTACTGAAACGTTTTACCGCTTTAAGCTTATCAGATACTCCATTATATTTTTTTGGCTCTAATATACTAAATGCAGAGTTAGATCATATTATAAAAAATAAAGAATTTTTAATAAACTCTTCGGTCAATGAGTATGATATGGATGTGAAATTAATTAATCAAACTCTTAATGACACTTTTATAAAGGAAATTCCCTCATTAAATCAAGAATTGACACAAATAGAAACGTTAAGAATTACTCTTGAAAAAAATCTCTTTAACGATCTGAAATATAATTTTATAAAATATGATTTGAATGATATTTCATTTAATAGGATTGGAATTTCATCTACAAATATATATCTCTTAAGTATCTTAATAGGTGGATTATTAGGTTTAATTGTTGGTTTATTTAAACAAGAGTTTACTAAAAGAAAACTACTAAATACTATTTAATTAGTCCTTATAAATGAAATTAAAATATTATACTGATTATTATAAAATTTTTAGAGCGTTATAATTAAGTTTCATGTGGATGGTAAAAAAATCAAAAGTTCATGGAACAGGTGTCTTCGCATCTGAAAATATAAAAAAGAATACAAAGATCATTCAATATATTGGTGAAAAAGTTAGTAGAACTGAAGGAAATAAACGATCAGGTAAAAGAATAGAAAAGTACCTTAATTCAAAGGAGACAGGTTCAGTCTATATTTTTGAATTAAATAAAAAATATGATATTGATGGATTTGTCAGTAAAAATAAGGCACGATTTATTAACCACTCCTGTGCTCCAAACTGTGAGGTTGATATAGTGAATAATGAAATTTGGATATCATCGATCAAAAAAATTAAGAAAGGCGAAGAATTAAGTTACGATTATGGTTTTGAATTTGACAAAGATGATTTCAAAGATCACATATGTAAATGTGGGTCCAAAAACTGTATTGGTTATATTATTTCATCTGATGATTGGGATAAATATCTTAAGCACATAAAAAAGATTATTCAACGACGTAAATAATACTAGAAAGTAGTTATTCTGCATTTATGGGGTGGATTTTTTATTTGCTAAGTCAATTTGTTTTTGTCTTGAAATGGATCTTTGTTTTTGAGCTTCAGACCTTTCATTGAAACAGTAAGGGCAACACACCCCCTTTTTATATTTATTAGATAAAGTATCTTTTTTTGTTATTGGTCTTCTACAGCCATAGCATTGAAGATATTTACCTTTAGCCAGCTTTTTATTTATTGTAACTCTCTCATCAAAAACAAAACATTCCCCATTCCAATAATTTTTAGATCTCTCTTCTTTTTTATGGCTTAAATAATTAATTATACCACCATTTAACTGGACAATATTATTATATCCATGCGCCTTCATATACGTAGAGGCCTTTTCACATCTGATACCACCAGTACAGTACATAGCTATTTTTTTATCTTTTCTTAATTTCATTTTTTCAAGTTGCCTTGGAAAATCTCTGAAACTTATTGTCATAGGATTTCTAGCATTTTTAAATTTTCCAATTTCAACTTCAAATTTATTTCTCACATCTATTACTGTCGTATCTTTATCCGTGATTATTTTATTCCATTCAACTGGATTTACTAATTGAGCACTATTTCTAATAACGTTCAAATATCCCTTTCCGAGTGAAACAATTTCTTTTTTTAGCCTTACTCTCATCCGACTGAATGGAATATAAGAATTTCGATTTATTTTGATATTTAAATTTCTTATTCTAAGTGTTTTTCTTATAAACGATATTGTATCATTTAATTCTTTCTTTTCCCCAGCAATTGTTCCATTAATACCTTCATTTGCCAATAATATTGTTCCTTTAACAAATTTATTTGAAAAAAAAATATCTAATTTTTTTTTGTTTTGCGTCTTTTGTCTGTGATTAAAAAAACGGTAAAATGAATAAATATGAAATTCTTCAAATTTCATTTTTCAAATTATACGTTTCACTTTTTAAGTGTTGTATTAATAAATTTCTATCTTTTATATGTGCGATACTGTTGTATTTAATAATATTTCCAGCATAAATAATTATTTCTTTTCCAATTTTTTTTCTAGTCTCGTGGATATATG
>MDTG01258770.1_pt1 | contig 17653 bp, 10 predicted proteins | sample 811421 | NCBI WGS metagenome assembly MDTG01 (sample SAMN05326645, study PRJNA326480) | marine metagenome | isolation source: seawater | place: Pacific Ocean: South East | collected 2011
CGATTGGTCGTCGAAAGAGAGCAAGAAATACGAGCCTTTATTCCAGAAGAATATTGGGAGATTTTTTCCGAATTAAGCACAACCGCCCTCGATAAGCTTTCGTGTCAAGTAGTAAAAGTCGACGGGGCTAACTTCCGACCGAGCGATCAAGCGGAGACAGATTCAGCACTGTCGATCCTCAAAAGCAGCGATTTTGTCGTCAGCAAAAGAGAAGATCGGCCTACCTCCTCCAAGCCGCGTCCACCCCTGATTACATCTACATTACAGCAGGCTGCGAGCACCAGGCTGGGTTTCGGCGTTAAAAAGACAATGCTTATGGCCCAGCGGCTATACGAAGCCGGCTACATCACCTACATGAGGACCGACTCCACGCATCTGAGTAAAGATTCAATTGAGATGTGTCGCAAGTATATCGATCAAAATTTCGGAAAGGATTATTTGCTCAGTAAGCCGCAATTATATAGTTCGAAAGACGGCGCTCAGGAAGCCCATGAGGCCATAAGGCCAAGCGATGTTAAAGTCATGCCAAACAAGCTAATGGGGATGGAGCAAGATGCGGTCAGACTGTATGACCTCATTTGGAAGTTTTTCGTTGCTTGCCAGATGCCGCCTGCTCGGTACTTGAGTAGCAGTATTACGATTTCAGCTGACAAGTTTGAGCTGCGTACCAAGGGCAGAATCATGCAATTCGATGGATATTTGAAAGTGATCCCCTCGAAAGATGAAGATGTGGTCCTTCCCGCTGTTGAGGTTGGTGAATCGCTGACGCTTGAAAAGTTGGATCCATTTCAAAACTTTACTAAACCACCTGCTCGTTACACTGAGGCTAGTCTCGTCAAGGAGCTCGAAAAGAAGGATATCGGCCGCCCGTCGACCTATGCCTCCATTATTTCAACGATTCAAGACCGTGGTTATGTCAAGGTTGAAAATAAGCGATTTTATGCTTTGAAAATGGGAGACATTGTCTCGGAGCGTTTGCTTGAAAGCTTTGATGAGTTAATGAGCTATGATTTCACTGCGAAGATGGAGGATTCCTTGGATGATGTTGCCGCCGGTAAAAAAGACTGGAAGGTTTTGCTGAACCAATTTTACGAAGGCTTCACAAGCCAGCTGATCGCAGCTGAGGGCGACGAAGGTGGGATGAGAACCAATCACCCTACCGAAACGGATATTGAGTGTCCGAAATGCGGTAGGCATATGACGATTCGTACTGCCTCTACCGGAGTCTTTTTGGGGTGTTCCGGTTACGCGCTTTCGCCGAAAGAGCGATGCAAGAGTACCATCAATTTGACCCCTGGAGAGGAAGCCATTCGCACCGATACTGCGGAAGAAGCGGAAGAACAAGAAAATGAGTTACTGCGTCAAAAGCAGCGATGCCATATTTGTAATACGGCGATGGATACCTATCTAATTGACGAAACACGAAAGCTTCATGTCTGTGGGAATAATCCTGACTGCTCTGGGTTCGCAGTCGAACACGGTGAATTCAAGATTCGCGGCTATGATGGCCCTACACTTGAATGCGACAAGTGCAGCGCAGAGATGCAGTTGAAAACCGGTCGATTTGGAAAGTACTTTGGTTGCACCAGCGAGGACTGTAAAAATACCCGAAAGCTTCTTCGAAACGGAGAAGCTGCTCCGCCTAAGATGGATCCGGTGCAAATGCCAGAATTAAGCTGTGAAACGGTTGAAGATCATTATGTGCTCAGAGACGGAGCGTCAGGACTATTTCTTGCCGCCAGCAAGTTTCCGCGCAATCGCGAAACTCGTGCTCCGTTAGTTAAAGAATTACTGCCACATAGAGATGAGATTGACCCCAAGTATAAATTTCTGTTCTCAGCGCCTGTTGAAGATGATAGCGGGAACAAAACTCTTGTGCGCTTTAGTCGCAAGACAAAAGAGCAATATGTCCAAAGCGAAGTTGACAAGAAGGCAACTGGATGGAAGGCTTTCTATCGAAATGGAACTTGGGCTGTTGAGGATGCGGCGAAGGCGTCATCCAAAACGTCAAGGAAAACCAAATAGAAAACGCGTAACCGAGGTATTTAAGTACCAAAAAGGCCGTTGCCGCACCGAATTTGGTGAGGGGTGTATTTAAATCTGACGCCGGATAATGCCAACACTGATGCCTTCGATCGCGAATTCGCGGTCGCGTAAATCTACTACGATAGGATCAAAATCCGGATTTTCAGCGCGAAGTGTGACCTTGTGTTTGCTTCGGGAAGTCTCCAGCCGTTTAACCGTGACCTCGTCATCCACCCGAGCCACGACGATGTCGCCACTCCGGGCGCGATCAGTTTTATGAACAGCGAGTAAGTCATCCTCATAAATTCCTACGTCAATCATACTTGTGCCCTTTACGGCGAGGAGATAGTCAGCCCGAGGCGAAAACATATCAGGAGGAATATCGCAATAGTCTGCGATAGACTCTTCAGCAAGAATCGGGCAACCGGCGGCTACCTGGCCGACAATAGGCAGTCCCAGTTGCTCCGAAATAGGCAAGCGAAGGCCTCTTGAGGTCCCCGGCAGCATTTCTATCGCACCTTTCCTTGCAAGAGCCCTTAAATGCTCTTCGGCGGCGTTGGGACTCTTAAACCCCATCTCTTGAGCTATCTCGGAACGAGTTGGAGGAAATCCGGTTTCAGCAAGATAATCTCTAATGTAGTCTAGAATCTGCTCCTGGCGCACTGTAAGTTTCCGCATTTTTATGTCTCGTTTATTTACAACTGTAATTATATACAGTTATCCGCCAAACTCAAACAGACTTTAGCGTTAGCAGACAAACTTACAGTCTGCACTGAGCTGGAGGCATAAGTTTGTTGATTAGCGATTAATCAATTGACAAGCTCGCTTTGCCCGCTCGGCGCTTATTTGTGATAATTTTTAAAACCTCAGGCTCAATTCAGATGAACGAAAACCAAATACCCGGCGTTCTGATGCTAGATATTCAAGGCCAGAACCTATCAGCGGAAGAGCGTCAGCTTCTTTCCCACCAAGCGGTCGGTGGACTTATCCTTTTTTCTCGTAATTACTCTGAACCGGATCAGTTGCGGGATTTGATCGCAGAGGTTCGCGAATGCAAACCTGAGATCCTGCTTGCGGTAGATCAGGAAGGAGGAAGAGTGCAACGCTTTAAGTCCGGTTTTGTAAGATTGCCGGCGCCTCATCGGCTATCTTCCGCCTTCAACGAGAATCCGGCTGAAGCAATCAATCAAGCTCAGGTCCATGGATGGGTAATGGCTGCTGAAATATTGCATTTTGGGCTAGATCTTAGCTTTGCACCGGTTCTCGATTTATATGCCTCTGCTAGTAGGGTGATTGGTGACAGAGCTTTTTCGGCTGAAGTAGACACCGCAATAAAGCTGGCTCGGGCATATATCAACGGAATGCATGAGGCTGGGATGGTCGCCACCGGCAAACACTTCCCTGGCCATGGCACAGTAGCTGCAGATTCCCATTTGGAACTTCCGATCGACGATCGCCGCGAGGCCGAAATCTGGTCTCAGGATCTCAGTGTTTTCAGTGGCTGCATCGATGTTTTGGATGCAATCATGCCTGCTCATGTGTGTTATCCCAATATTGATCAGGACTGTGCTGGTTTCTCTAATGTGTGGTTGCAGAGCATCCTAAGACAGCGGCTTGGGTTCGAAGGGGTAATTTTTAGTGATGATTTGAGCATGGAAGCGGCAAAAGCGATTGGAAATGCTGAGACGCGAGCCAAGAAAGCATTAGCTGCAGGTTGTGACATGGTGTTGGTTTGCAACGATCGGCGGAGTGCGGTGGAGGTTGCCGATTATCTTGAGAAAATAGGGCACGCTGGCAATCCGAGGCTTGCAGGGCTGCGCGCAAGCCCGTCCCTTGAGATAGCAACGCTTTATGATACTGAAAAGTGGGCAGCAGCGATTGAGATCGTTGACCGTCTCAATGATTGATTGTTTAGGAGTCATTAATGCCTAATATATTATCGATGGATAGTATTTCCGAACTTGGGTGGGGTGTAGAGCTTTTCGCCGCGGTGCTGCTTACCTTTGTTGGTCGCTACCTCGCGATGCGTGCGCTAAAAGTGTTAGGTGAGCAATTCGAGAAAACCGCAAACGTTTGGGATGATGCTCTTTTCAAGGCAGCGCAAGGTCCATTGAGCTGGTTTATTCTGATTCTCGGGCTGATTTGGGCCGTCCAGATAAGCGATGGCTATCTCGATATGGTTTTGTTCAGACCAGCGAACCTAGACATTATCCGACAGCTTACTTTCATCGTACTAACTATGTTTTTTCTTGTGCGATTTGTCACCTTGGCCGAGGCGAGGGTACTTGTAGAACTGCAGTCGCGCGACGAGAAAGAGCAGGGTCGCTTAGATCCTACAACATTGCACGCATTGGCCAAATTGACGCGGCTTTCAGTAGGGATCTCCGCGGTGCTGGTTGCTTTGCCTACCTTGGGGATCGAAATAACGGCGCTTTTGGCATTTGGAGGCGTTGGTGGCATCGCTGTTGGTTTTGCAGCACAGGATTTACTGTCAAACTTCTTTGGCGGGCTGATGATCTATCTGGATCGACCGTTTGCTATTGGGGACTGGATAAGATCACCAGACCGAGAAATAGAGGGAACAGTAGAAAGCATTGGATGGCGGCTGACGGTGGTGAGGACTTTTGACAAAAGGCCGCTATACGTGCCGAATTCTGTTTTTGCGAAGCTCGCACTAGAAAACCCCTCGCGTATGACAAATCGACGCATCTACGAAACAATCGGGATTCGTTATCGGGATGCATCGAAGATGGACCGAATCGTGCAAGATGTGTATGCCATGCTGCAATCGCACGAGGAGATCGATCAAAGACAAACCCTCATTGTTAATTTCAATGCCTATGGCGATTCATCCCTGGATTTCTTTGTTTACACCTTTACGAAGACAACAAATTGGATAAAGTTTCATGAAATTAAACAGGATGTCATGTTCAAAATTATGCGGATCGTCCATGAGCATCAGGCAGATTTTGCCTTTCCGACAACGACATTAGACGGGATAGAGACCGTAGTTTCCGGGCTCGACCTCCATGTATCCCAACAGAGTGAGGGCCTTAAGTGACCCTTGATGAAATCTTTGCGGTAAGCCGTAGAGCAGTCTGTCTGCATACCGAAGCAGAAGTTGAAGCTGCTATCGCTGCATTGGCTGATCAGGTTTCAGCGGTCTTGAAATTTAGGAACCCGTTGCTCCTATGCCTTATGAATGGGGGTCTGATATTTTCAGGAAAATTGCTAACAAAGCTTCATTTTCCTTTACAGGTCGATTACTTGCATGCCACTAGGTATCGGAATAAAACTCACGGTTCGGATTTGGAGTGGCATCGGTTCCCAGAAATATCAATGAATGGCCGTGATGTGCTGGTGCTTGACGATATTTTGGATGAAGGAGCAACGCTTTCAGCGGTCGTGAATCACTGTCGATCGCGCGGCGCAACTGATGTTCTTACGGCGGTCCTGGTCGACAAGCTCCATGAGAGGAAAGTGGAGGGGATCAAAGCAGACTTCGTGGGCCTTAATGTTGAAGATCGATACATCTACGGTTATGGAATGGATTATCACGGTTATTTGCGGAATGCGGCAGGCATTTTTGCCGTTGATCAAAGCGATTGTGATTAGTTCGGCTTTATTTCAACTAGGGCAGGAATCTCGGTGAGCAGTAGTGCCAAACGTATGGGTCTATTTTCTGAGGCCATCATCAGATCGCGGTAAATTTCGAGCTGGGAGCGGTGTTTCTCAGTTTGAGCACTAATAAAGTCGCTTTCACTCTCGCCTATTGGTCGCACGCTCGTTTTAAAGTCGATGATCCAGCGAGTGTTACTTTGATCGATAAACGTTCGATCAATGATAAATTGTTTCAGATGGCCTTTTTGTCGCTGTGTGATCTTTAGCTCGCAAGCACTTTCACTACTTTGATTGTCAAATATCCAAGCCAAAGTTGGACTTGACAAGGTTCGATACACAGTTTCCTCCATTTGGCTAAGGGTTCGGTCCATTTCGTCCGAGGAGAGTTGCAGCGAGCGAAGACCAAGTCTCCAATACGATTTTATTGTCTTTAACTGCGCGAGATAGTTGGACTTATCATTGCTATTGATATAGGTCTCGAATACTTTGTGAATTAAAGTTCCGGTCTTGCTCGCGACACGATCAGCTTTTGTGCGTGCATTTAGGTCATTCGACCACTCGAATACACGGTCGTCTGCCGTCTGATGATTATTTTCAAATTTAGCGATTAGGTCTTGTATCGCCTGCTGTTCCGATTCTGTAAACTCAAGAATAGGTCTAAGACGTGTAATCATTGTCGGGCCGGTCGTTGAATGACGTTTTTCCATGCGCTCTTGAAAAATATGAGTTGAGCTATTAGAACTTTGCGAGCAGAGCGCTCCCTGACTGCAAAGTTGTGGCCAGATCAAAGAAAGCAAAGAGCCCTCAGGAGGTTTTCTAAATCCTCCGTCTTTCTCTTTGATTATACTGGCGAATAGGGTGGCAGATTTTTTTGCCCTTGTTATTGCAATGTAAAGAAGTCGAGTGCTTTCCAACTTTTGCCTAACTTTTTGTTCATGTCTTATAAAAGTGTAAAGGTTGGATTCGTCAGAGCCGGCTGGTGTAACAGCTGCGAGAAAAAGCCGAGGGTTTCCAGCAGCGTTTAAGCGCTCATGCCATACCAGCAGGTCTTTGTCGTCGTGCCTTGCAGTTTGTGACAAGCCCGGCAAAAGCACATGATCAAATTCGAGCCCCTTAGATTTATGCATGGTGAGAAGCTGCAGACCACAAGCTTGTGACATTGTCTCTGGACTGGGGATAAATGTTGAGCTCACCTTTTCCTCAAATGCAAAAATATCTCCGAGACCTCCTGCTTTCTCCTCCTCGCTGAGTAATGTGAAAAAACGCTGAACGCAGTTAATTTCATTGTCGTCTCGGCAGCAATTTATGCCACGAAGAAGCCCCCATGTAGCTTCGACGGATTGACGTAAAGATCGTTTATAGCGACTCGCGATAGCGAACTGCATAGCAATAATAAATTGCGGGAGGACCTGCTTTGCGTGAAGACTGAGACCAGTGATAGATCTGTATTCCTTGGTGCTGCTCCAGATATTTGATTCCCTGGAATGGTGGTTAAGCTCCAGTAGGTCAGCACTAGTCAGGCCACACCAGGGTGCACGCAACAAGCAAAGCCAGCTGAAATGGTCTCCTGGACTCAAAATCACCTTAACTAAACTCAACAAATCTTCTATTACCGGCAATTCTGTCAGCCGATCTATATCGTTGGCCCTCCAACTTAGAGCTCGCGCCCTAAGTGATGGTATGACGGTTTTCAGTTGTGTTCGAGTTCTAACAAGTATCGCAATACTGTCGCCTGGGAACTGCTCCTGTAGTTTGAGAACTTTATCAGCTAGTTGCTCAGACTCCTGGAACAAAGCCTGTTGTCGCTGGTCACTTTCATATTCAATCAGGTCGACTTCGACACCTTTGCCGTCACTTTTCTTGTGAATTACTTCAGCTCGATTGTAAGGCACAGCCCCTCGTGAAACGTCCGCTTTTGCTGGAAAAGCGTCGGCAAAAGTGCCGTTAACCCAATCAATCAATGGTTGCTGAGAACGGAAATTGCTTTGAAGCACTAATGTTTCAAGTTTAATATGCTCGAGCCCGCGTTTTTGTACGTCAAGGAAGATTCCAACGTTGGCATTGCGAAAGCTGTAGCAGGACTGCATCGCATCACCGACCAGGAAAAGTGTGCGCCAATCATCGGTTTGCCATCCTGCCGTCAGCTTTTTGAGTAAACTCAGCTGGAGCTGGGAGGTGTCTTGAAATTCATCAACCAAGATGTGATTGATATTATTATCAAGCGCTAGAGCGAGATCTGTTGGTTCATCTTCAGTGCCCAGTGCCATCCTGGCGGCAGCGCTGATCTGGATGTGATCGACTACACGATGTCGAGTGAAGGCGAGGAGAAGCTCTGCGTTCAAAGCTCTAAGCACATTACATAGGGAATTAAGGAAGTCCCACTGGTCGCTATCTTCTTCGGATGTCGGCAGAAGCCTGATAAAGGCGAGTTCCTGTAAGGCGCCTGGTTTCTCCTTTAGTTTTGATATCAGATCAGTTCGCTTTGTCTTGTATTCCTTGCAAATCGACTGCCCCTCTTTGTCGCCGTTGCTGCTTGCTGGAAACCCATGATTTTTATTGGCCTGCCTCAGCCAGTCTGGTGGACCCAAGTCGTCAGCCCTTTGCTTTTTTAGGAGGAAGCTTAATAAAAAAAGCCAGACAGGCAGTGCCTCTATGTTGCTTTCTGGGAGTGACTCTAGAGGAAAAAAACTGGCTATGGATAATTTATCTTTTTCATTATTTAAATTGGCGGCAGCAAAATTAGCCAGTTCAATTAGTTCGTCCTCACTTTCATTAAGCAATTTTGTGACAGACAGCAATGTTTCTTCTATCAACTCAATTAAACCTAATTTGAGAAACTGAGAGGTTCCTGTTTTGTTGATGGTTAGGTCAATAACATAATTTGACCACTGATCCCGCTGTCCAAGCATCCCAAGTAACTGGTTTCCAATAGATACAAGATCGTTGTCTAAATGCGTTAGCACAACCTCTATGTGGTATGCTAATTCGGTACCGCTCTCCAGTTGAGCGAGAGTGGCATTGATCGCCTCTCTGCAACAAACCTCGATATCCTCAGTGACGGTCGGACTCCCACCAATTTGCGAAAGGGTCGGGAGTTGTTTTGCCAGGTAGAAAGATAAGCTATCAATTGTTTGTACGCGCAAACGGCTTGGCGACTCAAGTAGATGCCACTCTTCGCGACGGTCTCTCTCTAGGACTGATTTCCCAATTCCCAGCTTAAATGCTTCAATGTCACTGATCTGAGTCGTATCTCCGTCAAGAAAATTTTGACACCAGGACAAAATACTGGCTATGCGGTCGCGCATTTCGCTAGCTGCTTTTTTGGTAAATGTTATTGCCAGCACTTCTTCTGGTTGTGATGCAGTAGCTAGCAGCTTCAGATAGCGCAAAGTGAGCAATTCAGTTTTTCCCGAGCCAGCGGGCGCTTGAACGATGAAGGATTGTCTAATGTCCAGCGCGTTTTTGCGTGCGCTCTGGTCAGGTAATTGTATTGACAGGGAATCAGTCATAAAGGTCATCTGCGATTATGTCGGACGATTCGATGTGCTCTGCTTTGGTTAATTCATCTATACGACAAAGACCTTGTAGCCCACAGTAGCGGCAGGTTGTCCGTGTGTTTACGGGATTAACGGCTACCAGCCCCAACTTGAATTCTCTGGCGAACCGGGCGGTTTGCGACAAAAAAATGTCAGACAGCTCAGTCCATGATTTTTTGGTTCTGCTGTGCTCAGAGCTTGCTTTTATCCGAGTATGGAAATTGCCTTGCGAAGAAAATCCTTTGTATTCTATTTTGGCAGGATTGATATTGACCAAAGATATCGCGCCCACGGGGTTATCTTGAAGACTTGACATGGCTGTGAAGTAGAATGGGATTTGTAAGTCCTCAGGTCGATCTGAGAGCCAACTGCCGCTGCTGGGAAAAGATTTTCCTGTCTTGTAGTCAATGATGGCCAACTCCTCATTGGCCAGTTTGTCCACGCGATCAATCCTGAAAGAAAACTGCAATTCGTCATAGGTCCAGTGATGCTTTTTCTCTCTCTCCTCGACCGCAAAATTTAGACGCCCGGCCTCGCCGTTAAAATCAGTGAGAAATTTGATCAGCAGTGTGGCGGTGCGATTTTTTTCAATACGGAGGAATGTTGGAGTCATCAGCGTTTTTTTAACCCGACGGAGATATCCAACAGCGAGATCCGCTGCATGATAACAAAGCGTATTAAGCTCATCCTGACTAAGCGCATGTAAGGAGTCTTTCGTACCAAGCTGACTGAATATATATTCCAGCGCATGATGAAGAGCGTTGCCTCGCACGGCGGCACTGAGGCCAAGTTCAAATTTTGTCAATGGGGAGACATTTAGCCGATGCTTTGCGAAGGCTTTAAATGGGCAACTGGACTGGTCGCTCAGAACCTGATGCCCGCCAACGGCCTGTGGGAGAGGACTGATGGCTACCTGCGAGTCGTCGGGGTTATTGACGATGAGCTGCTTGCCATAATAATGATGCCCGTAAATAGATTGTAGCGATACGGTAGGACTAGGTTTCGGACACTCTTGGATAAAATCTTTGACGAAGCTGGATGGCCTGATTTTCTGACCATCATCAAGGTTGTGATGGCTGCTCATCAAGGTTTGCCTCACTGATCGACTCAACGCGGTGAAAGTCGCCGCAGCACGAGCGTACTGAGCCGAACCATGACTACCTGGCATATTCTTTTCAAACTGTAGTTTATAAGGTAAGAACGGCGAGGGTGTGCTGTCCAGCGGCCAGGCTTGATCATTGAGATTGACTAGCCACAGGTGGTCAAACTCTAAGCCCACCGCCTCCTCAGGCTTGTAAAGCGATATATTGGCGCGATAGGAAAAATATCGTTGAGCTTGTGTTGAGCGGCACAGAAAACGCAAACATCTCAGAGCCGCGTTCAAGTCCAATTTCCCTGTCACAGTGGATAACGCAGAGAACTGTTCCAAAGTATCTTGCCATCGCTTCAGAACTTGCACCTGATGATTAGTCAGGTCTAATCCGGGCCAGCCTAGTTCTCGCAAGACCTTCTCAAAAAGCTGCACCCAGTTGGCAGAGGAGGTAAGTTTGGCGTGCCTGCGTTGCAGTTCCCTCGCATTGCCAAGGGCTCGATAGAGCTGAGGGCAATGGTGGTCCTTCTGCGTTTCGCCAGCGAAATACAGAAAATCACTCATCCGACATCTGGCGGTAAGTTGATTACGGATGACTCGTTCCAGTTCAACTCGTGATCTGGCGTTTTCCTCCTCGATCACAATGAAAGGAGAGTGGATCACGCGGCACAAGTCTTCGCCTGTTTGTTGCTCCCTGATCAGGCTAATCGCTAACAAGGCGTCATGGACAATTGGCTCCTGGCTTAGATTGGATCCGGTTTGACTGCTATTGATTTCCCAGGTTTCCCTCTCGAAATTCAGCAGAGCATGCGGATTGAGCTCACGTTTTATTCTTTGCTTAATGTCACGAAGTTGCATTTCATTAAATTCACCAATCAGACCTATATGCGATTCTGGTGATTCAAGCAGCCGGTCGCGAGCCCACTGACAAACGGTATCCAGCTCAGCTGTCCATGAGTCAAATGTGAAATGGGTGCCGACTTGCGGCGATTTACAGTGACTTGGTTCGATGATTTCAACATCATGGAGTCGACCTAGGCGATCAAATAATTCGGCGTATAGCGGAGGAGGAGCTAAAAACCCTAATAGGCAAAATCGGCCCTCAAGATTGGAGTGCTCGCATGTGTCAAAATAGGCATTAATCAGCGTAAGGCAATCTGCAAGGCTCACCAAATGATTTTTATCGCATTGTGCCTCGAATTCTGCTTTCCAATCGATAAAGGCAGCTATATCGGGAAGGGTGCGATAGTTCAATATATCATCGAGATGGTCTTCTTCGAGCTTCCATTGTCGCAATAATTGATATGCGTGACTCACAGAACGAGCAGTGTCTTCCGGATTTAATAGTGGGGTTTTTGCTGAAGTATTTTCTATAATGGTTATCCAAAGAAAAAGCTCTTCAGATGAAGAAATTGGCAACCGAGTAGCAAATGGTAGTAGTCCAAGGTTAGCAAAATGTTCCCAGATTGACCGAATCCATACATCGATACTTATAATATTTGGCGTGTAAAAAGCGTGCTTATTCTGAGCAGCTGCAAAGGAGCTGATCAATGCCTCTCTGAGGCGATTGTTCGGCACTAAGATTGTCGTATCTAGTGAAAACGCTTGTTTCAAAGGTTCGAGAGAGACTCTATTGATCATGAATAATCAGCTTTATGTTCGCTTATCAGAGTTTAACCAGTTTCGTACTTCATGCGAGCTTCCTTGAAAGACGATTCTTGCTTCTTTCTTGCTAAGCTGGTACTCATACATCGGGTCGTAATAATTCTGTACCAATTCCGTTATCCAGAGCTCGTGTGACTCAAGCGTTCCGGTCTTAAATTGCTGCTCCAGCGCGTCTTCCATCAGCGTTTTAATCGTGATGTATTTCTCCGCGCCTAATCGTCTTTTGATTCGATCTAGTGAGTCGAGTAGAAAATGAGAGAACACGCTGTCCGCCAGTTGAGAATCCTCCTTCTTCATTTCGCGATAATTGGACTGAATGTAATCTAGATGGATCGTTTTTACTCTTGATTCGAGTGTTTCTTCGATGAGCGTTATCGGCGCCTTTTTCATGGCATTATGAAATTTATAGGGAATAAAGAGTGAACCGATAGCGTGGCTTTCATCTTCTACCGCAACTACTGAGGAATCGCTGGTAGTAGTTTTGATAATGGAAACACCCAAAGCATTCTCGAAGGACGCTTGAGCTGGCTGTGGTCTTACACGACGGCCAAATGCGGAGCCTCGATGATTCGCTAGACCTTCAAGATCGAGACTGCTTGGCAGCGAGTTAATAAAATGCGTTTTGCCGCTGCCTGTTTTGCCGGCTACGAGAAGTAGTCGGTCGCTACTGGCGAGTTGCTCTGTTGAGTCGATTAGATGGCGTCGTAAGGACTTGTAACCACCTTCTACGCGCGGGATGGTATAGCCTGCTTCAGAGAGCCAGGACTGCGCTGTTTGCGAACGAAGCCCTCCGCGCTGACAGAGCAGCACCGCATTGGGATTGGCATCAATAAAGTCTTTCCATTTTGAAAGCAATTGATCTTTAGCTTCGTGATTCACTAGGCGATGTCCAAGTGCAATCGCTGCAGATTTACCTTCTCTTCTATACAAGATCCCGACCGCTTCACGCTCACTGTCCAGCAGAATAGGAATGTTTGTGGTATTGGGAAATGTGCCGCGTGAAAATTCGCAGGGTGCCCGTACATCAAGAAAGGGCGTGCTCCGATGGAATAGCTTGGGAAAAGTCTTTGAAGAGACGATTTTGGTCATGTCTCTGAATACTCATAGTTGTGGCGTGAGTTCAAGAAGAGTATAGCATGCGGCGCCCAATGGCTGGCATAACTCACCAGTTGAACCATAACCTGCAGGATGGCTATTTTTAGTTGGTAGGTTCACAATATATTGCTTTTAACCGAATCATCGGACCACAATTTATGCCAAGTCAGCATCTTATGGATTTCGCCACATTTGCGCGGAACACTAACCCGCAGGATCCAGCACCTGTTCATTTGTGGGACCCCCCATATTGTGGTGATCTCGACATCGTGATTCGTCGGGACGGTAGCTGGTTCCACGAGGGGCGGCCGATCAGGCGCGTAGAGTTGGTGCAACTGTTCTCTTCAATATTGAAAAAAGAGAATAATCGCTATTATTTGGTAACCCCAGTTGAGAAGGTTGGCATCACAGTTGAAGACTGTCCTTTTGTAGTTGTAGGAATGGACGTCAGCCGGACAGGTGGCGTCCAAGTACTTACATTTTCTACTAACACCGATGAGCAGATTTCTGCGGACAGCTTCCATCGCCTCACAGTTGGTAACACTGAAGGCGTTGGCTCCCCGCATCCTGTAATTCATGTACGCAATGGCCTTAATGGGCTACTAAGCCGTGCTGTGTTTTATCGGTTGTGCGAGTTAAGTGTGGAACATCACTATGAGCAGACGTCCAGGCTGGGCGTATTCAGTAGCGGTATCTTTTTCCCGCTGGATTGATTTTTATCAGACACTAATTGACCCGAAAAGCTCACCCTCATGGTTAGCTAACTTGCTGAAATTTAAGTAAGTTAGTCATGGAATAGGGTGGTTTCGAGTTGACCTACTGCAGCAAAATTGGCATCATGATAGGCCCAGAGGGCGCGGTGTCTACAGCGGGGCCAACCGCCTACAGCTCAATCCAGTGCGCTTGCGGGCGGGTTATTCGCCGCAGCTGCAGATGGTCTGCCCTCATTTTTTCTTAGTTGTTAATCTTTGGAGAATCCATGAAGGTTCTTGTTGGAGTGAAGCGTGTTGCCGACGCTTATGTGCGTGTTCGCGTAAAATCAGATGGCACTGGTGTTGATCTCACTAACACCAAGATGGCGATCAATCCTTTTTGCGAAATCGCAGTGGAAGAAGCGATTCGGTTGAAGGAAGCCGGTCATGCGACAGAGGTGATCGCAGTTTCTATTGGTCCAACCTCAAGTATGGAGCAAATAAGGACCGCACTCGCTCTGGGGGCAGATCGGGGAATCCTGGTTGAAACTGCAGAGGCGCCAGAGCCTTTATCGGTCGCGAAAGTTCTCAAAGCCATCGTTAAAAAAGAGGAAATTGATCTTGTCATCCTTGGAAAACAGTCAATTGACACGGACAACAATCAGGTCGGTCAGATGCTAGCAGCCCTATGTGATATGCCACAGGGAACGTTCGCCTGTAACGCTGAATTAAAAGGCAGCTCTGTGGAAATTACCCGAGAAATAGACGGAGGTGAACAAACCGTTTTACTGACCTTACCAGCAGTAGTAACAACTGACTTGCGTCTGAATGAACCTCGTTATGCGTCTCTGCCGAACATCATGAAGGCAAAGAAGAAGCCGGTAGATCATGTTTCTCCGGATGATCTTGGCGTGCAAATTGTATCTAACATTCAGACCTTAAGCGTAACACCACCAAATGAAAGGTCCGCAGGCATCAAGGTGGATTCTGTCTCAGAGCTCGTTGAAAAACTGCGAAACGAAGCAAAGGTAATATAAAGATTATGAGTACTTTAGTAATTGCTGAGCATGATAATAGCTCACTCAAAAACTCCGTGCTGAATACAATTACCGCAGCAGCTGCAATAGGTGATGCTGTTGATGTTTTGATTGCAGGCGCTGATTGTAAAAGCGCTGCGGATGAGGCAGCGTCCATGAAGGGAGTCCGAAAGGTCATTTTGGCAGATAGCCCAGCTTATCTGAATCAGTTACCTGAGGCGCTTGCGCCTTTAGTCGTGGCGGAGTCTGGCGACTATTCGCATTTATTTGCAGCGGCTACAACTGCCGGTAAAAATCTGATGCCACGAGTTGCAGCGTTACTCGATGTGGGGCAAATATCAGACATTGTTGAGGTGAAATCAACTGACACCTTCGTCCGACCTATTTATGCCGGCAATGCCATGGCGACCGTTCAGTCCTTTGATCCGACCAAGGTTGTAACGGTTCGAACGACAGCATTCGCAGAGGCAGCAAAGGGCGGAAGTGCGGACGTCTCTGTCTCTAATCATGTAACAGATCAGACCATGGCCCAATTCCTGGGTGAACAATTGTCGGTCTCGGAAAGACCTGAGCTGACCGCGGCGTCAATAATTGTGTCAGGTGGCCGTGGGATGCAGGACGGTGCCAACTTTGCCTTGCTTGAGAAGGTTGCTGATAAGCTCGGCGCAGCGATCGGTGCGTCTCGTGCGGCCGTTGATGCAGGTTTTGTCCCCAATGACTACCAGGTTGGTCAGACAGGTAAGATTGTCGCACCTGATCTCTATATTGCAGTGGGCATATCGGGTGCTATTCAACATCTGGCGGGGATGAAGGACTCGAAAGTTATCGTGGCAGTAAATAAGGACGAAGAGGCACCGATATTTCAGGTTGCTGACTTCGGCTTGGTAGCAGATCTATTTGAGGCCTTACCAGAGCTCGAAAAAGCACTTTAAGTTACTTACCAGGTTCACTTTTTATTGGGCAAAAGGCCCGGCTATGCCGGGCTTTTATACGGTCGAGTTTTCTACCTTGGTTCTAGTATATCAAGAGCTTTGCTGTCTTTTCTTAACTTCCCTCGGGTCATTTGGTGCTCGTCCACCAGCGGGCGTAGTTGGCTGTGATTTCTGACTGGAACTCTCTGATGCTCCAGAAACATTATCTTCAGTAATACCCTCGTTCTGGTGCGGCTGAGCTATAACAGCATCTGACTGCGACGACATACTCTTTTTTGCGTGATTGTTTCTCGAGGACGTTGGTCCACCCTGCGTATAGCTTTTCGGCAACGGCGATTCTGATCCATCTACGGCATTTGCTTGCAAATTTCCATCAGCGTTATCTTGCTTAAGCTGGGATGCGGTGTCCTTCGAAGTCTTTTGAGACACCGGCTCTTCCACAATGAGCTTTGTGTTTGCTGATGAACGTGCAGAAGAGACGTCATTACGAGGCTTGGCTGTGGGAGAAGCTGACTTCGCAGATGAAACATCATTCTTGCTGTTATTAGCGTCTTCTGTGTGTCTATCAGACGCAGGCTTGCGCCCGCCGCTTGCCTTGCTTTCTGTCTCTGCTAAATCTGGAAGGGGTGTAACAGCGCTTTGCGAATTTGTTTGTGTACTCGGCGCTTGTATCAAAACCGCGGACTCGATGCTGTCTGCTGCGGTATTCTCGACTACAGCGTCGTGTGAACGCGGTCCTCGTCTTCTCTGACTGGTATTTCTTGGTCGCTTGTCACCAGAGCGCCTCGCGGCCGAATCTGACTTTTCTATGTTCGGATGGTCGCCGGGCCCTGCTTTTTGGTCAGGTCTGTTTTTCTCCTGGGCTCGCTCATCTTGATTAGAACGTCGACGCCGACTTTGACTGCGATTCGCTTTGCCATTTCTTTGATCTTGGGCATCTCTTGTTGCCTTTGAATCTCGGTCCTGGCGCTTGCTTGGTCCGGAACTGACGCTTCCATCAGAAGCTTTTTCTGTTTTTTGTTGAGGTTTCCTCCGCTTTTGATCTCTTGAGTTTTTTGTCACGTCGTCGCGTGCTTCACGCTTCTCTGAGCGACGCGTCTGCTGCCCTCTTTGATTTCGGGAACGCTTGTTCCGAGTGCTGCGTAGATTCGCCGCTCTTCCCTCGGTCTGTGACTGTTCTTCTTTTTCTGAGCCAGAGAACAAGCTGGCGATACCTGCGAGGATAGCTTCGAGGATTCCTTTTTTCGGAGGCGGAGTGCGGATAGGCGGTGCATTACTGACAGTTGGTTTTTGTACTGCGGGCTGTTCAGTGTCTGGCTTAATTTTCTGCGCCGCTATGGCTGGTTCAGAGGAAGCATCAACCTCATAGGTTTCAGCATGTTTGTTGACTCCGATTATTTCATAGTGCGGAGTCTGCATTTCTGGATTAGGGACAATAACCACTCTAGTATTGCTCTGCGATTCGATTTCTGACAGTGCGGAACGTTTTTCGTTCAGCAGGTAGGAAGAGACGACCAAGGGAACGGTTGCTTTTACTTCAAGGCTCTTCTGTTTGTTAGCTTCCTCTTGAATGATCCTTAAAATTGATAAAGATAGTGATTCAATGTCACGAATAGTGCCCTGTCCGCTGCATCGAGGGCAAACTATGGCCTGAGTTTCTCCTAAAGACGGACGCAGGCGCTGCCGTGACATTTCTAACAATCCGAATCGAGAAATCCGTCCGACCTGGACCCGTGCCCTATCACTCTCGAGTGCTTCGCGCATGCGATTTTCGACTTCTCTTTGATTTCGGTTCGAAGTCATATCGATAAAGTCGATGACAACCAATCCGCCCATATCGCGCAAGCGGAGCTGTCTGGCGATCTCATCCGCGGCCTCAAGATTAGTATTTAGTGCTGTTTCCTCAATGTCAGCTCCCCGTGTTGCCCGTGACGAGTTGATATCAATCGAAATCAGGGCC
>MDTG01281193.1_pt1 | contig 17652 bp, 12 predicted proteins | sample 811421 | NCBI WGS metagenome assembly MDTG01 (sample SAMN05326645, study PRJNA326480) | marine metagenome | isolation source: seawater | place: Pacific Ocean: South East | collected 2011
CTTTGGCCTCTATCTAGAGAAAGTTATCCAAAGCAATTTTTATCTATAAAAAAAGAACATAAATTTAGCTTATTACAAGAAACTATTCAAAGAATACGACCTTTAGAAAATCTTACAAAACCAATATTAGTATGTAATGAGCAACATAGATTTATAGTTGCAGAGCAAATGCGTGAATTAAATATTAATGATTTCATCATATTACTTGAACCATCTGGAAGAAATACTACTCCTGCAATAACTTGTGCTGCGTTAAAGTCTTTTGAAATTGTAGATGATCCAACTTTGTTAGTTTTATCATCAGACCATGAAATTGATAATATTAAAAAATTTTTAAATATAATAAATACAGGTTTAACCTTTACTGAAAAAAATAAATTAGTAACATTTGGAGTAGTACCAACATCACCGGAAATAGGTTATGGCTACATAAAAGCGAACAAACCATTTGGAGAAAAGATAGAGGGTTTTGATATTGAAAATTTCATAGAAAAACCAAATATAAAAACTGCAAAAAAACTAATAAAAGATAATAGATACACTTGGAATAGTGGAATGTTTATGTTTAAGGCTAAAGATATTATTAAAGAAATAAGCAAATTTTCACCGGAAATTTTAGCAAACTGTAAGGATGCCATTAATAAAAGTATCTTGGATTTGGATTTTCAGAGATTAGATAAAGACTCTTTCGAGAAATGTAATGATATATCGATTGATGTAGCTGTCATGGAAAAAACCAAAAGAGGCATTGTAATACCTCTAGATGTGGGATGGAGCGATGTTGGAAGTTGGGAAGTTATTTGGGAGAGATCAAAAAAGGATCAAGATGGTAATTTTATCGAAGGAAAGGTTCTACTAGAGAATACAAGAAATTCTTATTTAAGGAGTGAGGAAAGATTAATAGTAGGAATAGATTTAAATGATTTAATTATTATTGAGACAAGAGATGCAATTCTTATCTCCCAAAGAAATTCATCTCAAAAAGTAAAAAGTATCGTAAATAATTTAAATAGGAATAATATCAGAGAAGGTCAAACTCACAGAAAGATTTATAGACCATGGGGGAATTATACTTCAGTTGTTGAAGACAAAAGATGGCAAGTAAAATTGATACAGGTAAAACCAGGAGAACAATTATCTCTTCAGATGCATCATCATAGGTCAGAGCATTGGATTGTAGTAAGTGGAACTGCAAGAGTAGTAGTAGATAATAAAGTGGAAATTTTATCTGAGAATCAAAGTATTTATATCCCCTTAGGTTCCAAACATAGGTTATCAAATCCAGGCAAAATATTATTAAATCTTATAGAAGTTCAAAGTGGCTCTTACGTAGGAGAGGATGATATAGTTAGGTTTAAGGATGTATATGGGAGAATTAAATAGAAATGATCCAGCATTAATTAATTTGGAATCTCAGCAGTTTATGAATATAACTATTAAAAATATTTGTTGCATAGGTGCAGGTTATGTAGGAGGACCAACTATGTCTGTTATTGCAGATAAATGTCCAGATATTTTAGTAAATGTAGTTGATGTAAATAAAGAAAGAATTGAATTATGGAATAGTGCAGATTTAGATAAATTACCTATTTATGAACCTGGGCTTAAAGAAATAATAAATAAACGTCGAGGTGTGAATTTATACTTTTCATATGAGGTTGAAGACAAAATTGCTGAAGCAGATATGATTTTCATCTCAGTAAATACACCAACTAAAAAGAAAGGTTTTGGAGCTGGACAAGCAAGTGATCTAAAGTGGGTAGAGAGATGTGCAAGACAAGTGGGAAAATTTGCTAAAGGTCATACAATTGTTGTTGAGAAAAGTACACTGCCAGTTAAAACTGCTGAAGTTATTAAAAAGATTCTTCAAGCAGTACAACCTACTAAAAATTATCAAAAGAAAAAATCATTTAATGTATTATCAAATCCTGAATTCCTCTCTGAAGGAACTGCCATAAAAGATCTTGAGTTCCCAGATAGAGTTTTAATTGGAGGAGAAGATACAAAATCAATAATGGCTCTTAATAATATCTACAGAAATTGGGTACCTCAAACAAAAATAATTCATACCAATATCTGGAGTAGTGAGTTAGCTAAATTAACAGCAAATGCTTTTTTAGCGCAAAGAATTAGTTCAATTAACGCTATTGGCGCATTATGCGAGGCTACTGGGGCAGATGTGAGAGAAGTTTCTAGAGCTATTGGCAGTGATAATAGGATTGGATCGAAGTTCCTAGATTCCGGACCAGGATTTGGAGGAAGTTGCTTTAAAAAAGATATTTTAAATCTTGTATATCTTTCTAATTACTTTGGACTACCAGAGGTTGCTAATTTTTGGGAACAGATTGTTAAACTCAATAGTTGGCATCAGCACCGTATATCCGAATTAGTTATAAAAAAACTCTTTGGAACGGTATCAGGCAAAAAAATATGTATTTTAGGATTTGCCTTTAAAGCAAATACAAATGATACGAGAGAATCTGCTGCAATAAATATTTGTAATGATTTAATTGCTGAAGGGGCTATTCTTTTCATTCATGACCCAAAAGTTGAATCAAAACAAATAGAAATTGATTTAGGTAAAAAAGAAAATAAAGAAATTAAAGATATAAAAAATCTCAATGCTGGTAATTATGAAGGGAATTGGTGCTTAATAAAAAATATAATTGCCTCTTGCGATGGAGCTGATGCAATAATTGTTTTAACTGAATGGGACGAATATAGTAAATTAGACTGGTTTGAGATTTCAAAAAATCTTAGAAAACCAGCTTGGGTTTTCGATGCAAGATCAATTATACCAATCAAAAAAATTAAAAATCTAAATTTAAACTTTTGGAGAATTGGTGATGGTTCTGATAATAAATTTTAAGAATAACTAAAATTATTAAATCAAAATAAATGATTTTATTAACACACAAGTTATTTTTATCTGCCTTTACAAGATAATAAGCGTTAATGCGCTATATTCAAACCAAGTTTCAGTTCATTTAATTTCAGAATCTATTTTTAGAGAATAATTGTTTTTTTTTAAACAATTTTTTCTTAATATCGTGGTAGTTTTTAATTTAAATAAGTTTCAGAATTGTCCTTAAACCAATTAAATCCATCTTTACACATTGATTCTAAATCTCTCGTTGGATGCCAATTTAAAGTCTTTATTGCTAAAGAATTATCTGCTACTAATATGGGACAGTCGCCAGCTCTTCTTTTTGTAAATTCATAAATTAATTTAACACAGTTGATTTTTTCAAAGATCTTAATCAGCTCCAATACACTAGTACCTTCCCCTGTACCCAAATTAATATTAAGGTAGCCTATATTCTTTGAAAAAATGCACTCTAATGCTGCTATATGTCCCTCTGCCAAGTCTTCGATATGAATATAGTCACGTATGCAGGTCCCGTCAGGGGTAGGCCAGTCTTTCCCAAAAATATATATTTTTTTTTTATTTGCAACAGAATCTAGTAAAATGGGAAAGATATTATTTGGTTTACCTTTAGGTTCTTCACCTAACATTTTACTGTGATGTGCTCCGATAGGATTAAAATATCTTAGAGATAAAATATTCCACTTTATTTTCTCAGAATTACTCATATCATTTAGAAACCTTTCTACAGTTAATTTGGTATTCGTATAGGGATTTAAAGATTGTGGGATACAATCTTCAACAAAAGGTATCTCATCAGAATTGCCATAAATACTTGCTGTACTACTAAAAATTAGTTTTCTGCAGTTATATTTATTCATTATTTCAAATAAACAAATTGAACCAAATACATTTACTTTCCAATACTCTAAGGGATTAATCGTTGATTCTCTTACTGATTTAAGCCCAGCGAAATGTATAACGCCGTCAATCTTATTTCCACTATCAATAGAATCTAAGAAAATCTGATCAAGAATTAATTTATCCCTAACATCTCCCTTATAAAAACTTAATTTAGAAGATGCATCAATATTTTTACTCTTTAAAATTTGCAATATCTTTTTAATAACTTTCGATGAACTATTGATATTTGAATCTAAGATTATTAACTCATATCCTTTTTCTAACAATAATAAAGAGGTATGACTTCCAATAAATCCACAACCACCTGTAACCAATATTTTAGCCATTAAGAGAAGAAAGTAGTATTATTAATTAAATTTAAAGTCTAAAATGTATTTTGTATCGTTAAATTTACGATGATATACAGAGGAATAGAAATGAATAGCCAAAACAGTCCCAAAAAAGTAGCACTAATTACAGGCATTACAGGTCAGGATGGCAGTTATCTTGCTGAGTTATTACTTGAGAAAGGATATGTTGTCCATGGAATAAAGAGAAGATCGAGTAGTTTTAATACGAAAAGAATAGATCATCTTTACCAAGATCCTCATATAAATAATCCAAATTTAATATTACATTTTGGAGACTTAACAGACAGTACAAATTTAATTAGCATTATCCAAAGAATTGAACCTGATGAGATTTATAATCTTGGTGCACAAAGTCATGTTGCAGTAAGTTTTGAAAGCCCTGAATATACAGCTAATAGTGATGCTTTAGGAACACTAAGAATACTTGAAGCAGTAAAAGTATTAGGACTTATAAAAAAAACAAAAATTTATCAAGCGAGTACAAGTGAATTATATGGCAAGACAGAAAATATTCCTCAAGATGAAAAAACCCCTTTTTACCCTAGGAGTCCTTACGGAGTCGCAAAGCTTTATGCTTATTGGATAACTGTGAATTATAGAGAAGCTTATGGCATATTTGCTTGTAATGGAATTTTATTTAATCATGAAAGTCCTAGAAGAGGGGAAACATTTGTCACGAGAAAAATCACAAGAGGCTTAGCTAGGATAAATGAGGGACTTGAAAAATGTATTTACTTAGGAAATTTAAATTCAAAAAGAGATTGGGGATATGCCAAAGATTATGTTTACATGCAATGGTTGATGCTCCAACAAGATCAGCCTGAAGATTTTATTATTTCTACTGGGAGGATGGAAACAGTAAGGCGTTTTATTGAATTAAGTGCTTCAGCATTAGGATGGCATGGAGAGGCAAATTCCCCTGCGATTATATGGGAGAACTCAGGAATTAACGAGATCGGTAAAAGAGGTGATACTAAAGAGATAGTTATTAGGATAGATCCCAGATACTTCAGGCCTACTGAAGTTAATCAATTACTGGGAGATTCTACTAAGGCTTTGAAAAAACTAGGTTGGAAAAATAAAACTTCACTAGAAGAAATAATATACGAAATGATAGAGTTTGATAAAATGGAAGCACAAAAAGAATCTCTTTTGAAAAAAAAGGGCTTTAAAGTTAATTCTCCATCAGAGTGAAAATTTTTTAATTATTACTATTTAATGAGTAATTTAATTACATATAAAGATAATATCTTGATAGCCGGGGCCAGCGGTTTAGCGGGGAGAGGAATTAATAGATCTTTAATAAGGAAAGGATATGGATCAAAAAGGAGCGGTGCTTTTATATTTACACCAAATAGAAAGGAATTAAATCTACTCTCTATTAATTCTGTAAATAATTGGTTCATTAAAAACAAGCCTTCTATAGTAATTGTCGCAGCCGCAAAAGTAGGCGGAATATTGGCGAATTGTAAATATCCAGGAGATTTTATATTAGAAAACTTAAAAATACAAACAAATTTAATTGAGGCTTCATGGAGAAATGGAGTAAAAAGATTATTATTTTTAGGTAGTAGCTGCATCTATCCAAAATATTCAGAACAACCTATTAGAGAAGAATATCTTTTACAGGGACCATTAGAGAGTACAAATGAAGCTTATGCATTAGCCAAAATTGCAGGACTTAAATTATGTGAATCATTAAGAAAACAATATCAATTTGATGCAATATCTTTAATGCCAACTAATTTATTTGGCTTGGGCGATAATTATGATGTTAATAACAGCCATGTTATGGCTGCCTTGATTAAAAAATTTTGTGATGCCAAAAATCATGAAATAAATGAAGTTACTTGCTGGGGGACAGGAAAACCGCTAAGAGAATTTCTTTACGTTGATGATCTTGGAGATGCAGTTGTTTTTGCTCTAGAAAAATGGAACCCAAATTCTAATACCTCACCAAAAGACAAGTTTGGCAACCCATTACTTCATTTAAATGTAGGAACTGGAAAAGAAATTTCAATAAAAAGATTAGCTGAATTGATAGCAAAGTTATGCGATTATAAAGGTAAGATAAATTGGGATCTTTCAAAACCTGATGGAACACCAAAGAAACTTTTAAATATAGAAAAAATTTCTCAACTTGGTTGGGAACCAAAAACATCATTAGAAGATGGCATAAAAAAAACAATAAATTTTTATTTAAATAATTAATCAAAAGAATATTTTAAAAAAATTTAAAAAAATATCATTTTTCTAGAATTTTAGATAGAAACAACTAAAAGTATTTTTTCAAAACTACTTAAAATGAAAATTAATAAATTAAATTGTTAAAAGTAATTTTTAAAATTTAATTCTACTTAATCAAATAATTTTAGATTCAATTTATCCTTAAAAAATAAAATATTTTTTTTTAATTCCTTTTAAAATTTCTAAAATTTTAATCTTAAATAATTATTTATATAATCTACAAAAATTTATTCTTTAAAAATTTGCAACTCAATTATTTAATATTAGATGGAATAGACTATAATTTTGCTACCTTAATATCTTACTGTGATTGATAAAAAAAAGATTTTGATTACAGGTGCTGCAGGATTTATCGGATATCATTTATGTATTAGATTACTTAGAGAAAATTATTTCATAATTGGGATTGATAATTTAAATGATTATTATGATGTTAACTTAAAACAATCGCGCTTAAAAAATTTATCAATTTCTAAGCAAGCCAAAGATAATTTTTTATTTAAAAAATTATCTATAGATAATCATAAAGAATTATCAAACTTATTTTCAAAAACCAAACCAAATATTGTAGTAAATTTAGCTGCTCAGGCTGGTGTTAGATACTCAATAACTAATCCAAGTAATTATATCGAATCAAATATCAAAGGCTTCCATAATATTTTAGATTGTTGTAATAAATATGATATTGAACATCTGATTTATGCAAGTAGTAGCTCTGTCTATGGTGGAAATATTAAATTACCATATTCAGAAAATGATCCAGTAGATCACCCGGTAAGTCTTTATGCAGCGACAAAAAAGTGTAACGAACTTTTAGCACATTCATATAGTCATATTTACAATATTCCTATTACTGGATTAAGACTTTTTACGGTATATGGCCCATGGGGAAGGCCTGATATGGCTCCAATGATATTTACTAAAGCGATATTAAATAATGAAGAGATTAAAATATTCAATCATGGCAATCTTTCTAGGGACTTTACATATATAGATGATGTTATTGAAATTATTTCTAGAATAATTAAAAAGCCTGCAACCATAGATAAACAATTTAATAAATTTTATCCTTCTCCAGCATCAAGTTGGTGCCCTCATAGAGTTTTCAATATTGGTAATAATAAATCATTAGATATAATGGATTTTATAAAAATACTAGAGAAACAATTAGGTATTAAAGCAATTAAAAGATTCGAAAAGATGCAAAAAGGAGATGTAAAAAATACATTTGCTGATACTAAATTAATATATGATTGGGTAGGATTTTCTCCAAATACAAGCATAGAAAAGGGTATAAACAAATTTGTAAATTGGTACAAAAAATATTATAGCTAAATTAACTAATTAAGTTCAAAAACTATATGACCCAAAAATTTATCTTCTTTAAGATTTAATCTTTTTATAGTATTTTTAATTTCATCAACTTTTGTTACCTTTAAAGCAGTTAAAAAAATATAAAATTGATATTTTGAAGTTTCAGATAAATTATTTACTATTATAAATTTTTTTGATGATTTTTTTTTGTTTAAATTCTCTACAAAATTTTCAATATTTTGATTTTTAAAATCCCCTATTACTTTAACAGCTATATCCCCAGACAAATTTGCAAGAGTGATATTTAGAAGAAGATCAATTTTTTCATCCCAATCTTTTTTATTTGTAATTTGAAAAAGATCAATACAAAATTGCCCAAAAAGTTGATCTATTACTCTTGTAGTATAAATAATACCTTTTTTATAATCTTGATATTTTGCTAAAAATGTTCCTAAAATAATCCCCATAATAATGCCCAATGATATTATCTTTTTTCTATTAGGGCCTACAGGATCTCTTAAAAGAGTAGGCTCTGTTATTAGTTCGGCAATTTCTAGGTCTCTTTCCTTTTCCAATTCTAATTGTAGTCTTTGGTTTTTTAGAAAATCTAAGGTGGCATCATCTCTAGATGATTGTTTGAGAAGTTGCTGGTATTCTATTATTACCCCTTTAGGTCTAATAGATGCTTCATAACTAGCTTTAGCTATATTTTTTTGTCCATTTAAAAAACCTATCATTGTTTCCTTCAGCAATCTCAAATTGTAATCTCTTTCATCTTTTAATTTACTAATATAAACATCTCCTTTTTTAAAATATCTACTCTTATCTATTAAAATATCAACTAATCTTTTTGAGTTTAATAAATACTTATTATCTTCAAAATTTGGCAAGCTAGAAGCTATATTAAATAACTGATATTGATCATTATCTAAATTATTTATAAATTTTATTTGTTGATCTATTTTTCTTATTTGATTAGCAGATGAAACCCTTCTTGCTTCAACATAGTTGGCAGTAAGTTTATTAGAAGTACTATCAACAATTGAATTACTATCAAAAATAAGTAAATCATGTTTCAAAGCAAATTCCTGCACATTTTTTAATGAAGATAAACTTCTTTCCTCAAAATCATTAATTTGTTTATCAAAATAATTTAAAGATCTTTGAAGTCTTAATGATTTCTTTTCTAAAGAATATGTTTTATACTTATTAGACAGTTTTCCTAAAACTGGTAGAATTAATTCCTTATCAGTATCGATATAGGAGATATTCAAAATTGTTGTATTTTTAGTTAAATTTATTTTTAATTTTTTCTTCCAACCAGCATAGCTTATTGTATTTTTTTTGTTTAAATTAAATTTCTCAGATTTTACAAATTCAAATATATCAAGTAAAACTGAAGGGCTTTTTAATATTTCAACTTTTGTATCAAGTTCATTTGTAGGATCAAAATTTATAAATCCGCCTAAAGCAGTAGCTGCATCTTGATTAGCTTTGTTGTCTAGAACTATCTGAAATTGGCCTTCCCAAGTTCTTTTAGTAGTAAAAGCCATATAAAAGCTTATAAAGAAGCCTAATGAGGCAGTGAGAATTATTAATTTTTTATTTCTTTTTATTAAATTAAATATCTCGATAAAATCTATATTAAACTCTTCGTTTTTCAAAATATTATTATTTAAAACATCTTTATCTTCCATTTAATAAATAAAAAAACATTATTACTATATCATATTTATAAATTAAGAATTTTTAATATAAATAACCTATCTTTAAATAAAAATAAGACATTTATTAAATATTTTTAATTAATTAATGATATAACTAATATAAACCTAGAAACTTAAGTATTAACTTTTGTCCATTCAGGAATAATCTTTGATATAAAATCAAATACTAATTCTTCATCTTGTTTTTCTAATAGATCCTCTAATTTAATTAATTTTTCATTTAAATTATCAACCTTAATTTTAGATTCATTCGCAATAAAAATGAGTGGATTTTTTGTTTTAAGAGGGGAACCATCAATTAATAGTTCTTCATAAAGTTTTTCGCCTTCTCTTAAACCAACAAATTTTATTTCAATATCACCTTTCGGATTCTTTTCATCTCTAACTGTTAAACCTGTAAGATTAATCATTTGTTTAGCTAAATCTTTAATTTTTACAGGTTGTCCCATATCTAACAAAAATAATTCTCCGCCTTTAGATAATGCTCCAGCTTGAATTACAAGATTCGCGGCTTCATTAATAGTCATAAAATATCTAATCACTTCTGGATGAGTAACGGTAACAGGTCCTCCATCTTTAATTTGTTTTTTAAAAAGAGGAACTACTGAGCCTGAAGAGCCTAAAACATTTCCAAACCTAACCATAGAAAATATTGTTTTGCTTTTATCTTTTGAAGAAACCTCATCAGCATAATATGAGACAACTAATTCTGATAATCTTTTAGATACTCCCATAATACTTGTTGGACGAACAGCTTTATCAGAAGAAATTAAAACAAATTTTTTTATATTTAACTCATAAGCAACCTTACATAAAATTCTTGTAGAAATAAAATTATTAGAAATGCCCTCTAGAGGATTTTGTTGAACAAGAGAAACATGCTTGTAAGCTGCAGCATGAAATATCAAAGAGATTTGATATTTTGTAAAAACTCTTCTTATTAGATCTTCATTTTTACAATTACCTAGTATCGGTATAATTTGAACATTTAAATTATTAATTTTCTTAAGTTTCTCCGCAATTTGATAGAGACTTGGCTCACTAATCTCAAAAAGGATGAGCTTTTTAGGCTTAGACAAAACTATTTGCTGACATAATTCAGAGCCTATAGAACCTCCTGCTCCCGTAACACAAATACATTGATCTCTAATAATATTATTATTATCATTATCTAATTCAGCATTCACAATTTCTCTTCCTAATAAATCTTCTACTTCAATTGGATTTAAAAAATCAATTTTCTTGTTACCGAAACTTAAATCTTTCAAACTAGGTATTTGAAGAATGCTACATCCATAATTACTAATATCAGCTACGATAGTTTTCTTGTTTTCCTTATCTAGTGAAGGTATTGCCAGTAAAACAAAATCAATTAGGTTTTTATTTCTCTCAATAAATTTTCTAGAATAAATAGGAATATTATTGATATATCTTCCTACTTTATTTAGAGAATCATCAACAAAACCTATCACATTAAATTTCCTAGAATGAATTAAATTTTCATATAATTCAACACCAGCATTACCTGCTCCAAAGATAACAACATTAAGCCTATCTTTTTCACTAATATTTTGAATCTTAAAAATAATATCCCTAAAAATTACTCTAGAAATTGTTGTTAAAGATAGTATAAAAAAGAATAGTAAAAACCAATCTCTTAATACAATATATTTTCTTATGAAAAGTGAGTTTATAATAAAAATCACTAAAAATGATAAAAGAGTTGTTAATGAGTTCTTATATAAATATGTACTATTTATATATCTTGTTAAAGATTTATAATTTCCGGCTATTTGATTGCAAGCTAAACTTGTGATAATAGTAAAAAGATAGATATAAAAATAATTATTATTTTTATCAAAATTGCTAAATAGTGAATCTGAGGGAATTGATAAAAATAAAGAAAATAAAATTAATAAAATATCTATATTTAATATTATTAATTTCCTAATTTTAGGTGGGTATGCGATAATTATTTTTATAATACCTTTCATAATTAGATAATCTCAAAAAAAACAGCAAATCTTTTATCTATAAAATATGCAGAAATTAAAAGAACAAAAAAAGTTGTAATTTGAATGTGAATATTCCCTATAATATATGATAAGCAAAGAATTGATGTATAACAAAAATATAATAAAGAAACTTTCCAATGTAAGATATTATTGTGGACAAGCCTTTGATAAAGATGTCTCTTATGAGCTTTAAAAATATTTTCTGAATTTATTATTCTTCTTAATATAACAATAGTTGGGTCAACAATAAGAGGACTAGCAGCTATTAGGTATGCAAAAAAAAGCTCTAAACTTTTTGCTGAAATTAAAATATATACTAGAGTACCTCCTAAAAATGTACTTCCTACATCACCCATAAAAATTTTTGCTGGATACCAATTAAAACAAAGGAAAGCAGATAAAAAACCTATTAAATAAATAAGTGACATATCTCCAAAATAAGATTTAAAGATAAGTAGACAGAGGATATTAGAAGCGACTAAACCATCAATACCATCCATGAAATTTACAAAATTAATTATTGATATACTTAAAAAAGTTAAAAATATGATTATAAAAATTAGTAATAATGATGAAAATTCAGTCAAAACTAAATTATTAAAGATAATTAATAACAAAGAAATACTAGTAAATAACTGAACAGAAAAACGTACTTTTTGTGATTGACTTTTTATATCATCAACAAACCCAATAATTGCCAAGGGAAGCAAACATAAAGGCCAAAATGTTTTAAATACAAGGGAAACTAATATAAAAAGTGAGACAAAAATAATCCCCCCTCCATTAGGAGTAGGAATTAAATGTGAACTTCTAGCATTTGGGATTGAGAGAATTTTTTTATTTAGAAATGGTATGAAAATTTTGTAGCATGAAATTCCAATTGTAAAAGAGATTAGGAATCTAGTAACAATATCTAAATTAAGCATGAAATTTAAAATATTTATTTTTACGATTTAAGAAATTAGAAGATTTTGTAAATCCTGCTAAGTCTATAGATATACGAATTAATGAATCATATAGCTTGGGAGATATTAAAAGCAATGGTGCACAGATAAAATTAAAAATTCTATTCGGTAACTTAATTATTATAAAATAATTTAATTTATTACTAATAACTAATTCTCTTCTGATAGAAAGTATAAGTTCGTTATATGAGATTTCATAATCACCTCCTAAACTTAGTAAGTTTTCAGTTGTTTGTAAATCAATAATTTCAGGATTAAGGCAAAATACTAAAACACAATCAGCAAGCTGACTAAAATGTATAGGTTGCCTAAGGCCTGTTTTATTAGGTAAGAATATAAGGGGAAGAATTTTTAATATTTTTATAATTGTATTTATATTTCTATCTCTAAATAACTCAAAGTTTCCATAAATTAAAGTTGGTCTAATAATGACAAATCTAATATTTAATTCATTACATATTTTTCTTATAGTGTTCTCGCTTGAGAGAAGCAATCTATTAAGTTCCTTATCAAAATGATTTGAAGTATACTTCTTAGTCTCTGCGGAAGAAGATGAGCAAACAATTACAGCTTTAATATTTTTTAACTCATCTTTGCTATGTTTATACTTTTTATTTAAAAAATTTGCGAACTTCCATATAGGAGCAAAAGATACACAAATACTATTTTCTACGAATATTTTCTTATTATAATTTTTATCAAAATCAAATTTAATATTTTCGGTATCTTTTTTCCTTGAATATGATTGAACTTTGAAAAATTTACTTGCTTTTTGAAGAAAATACATTCCACAATTAGTTCTGGTTCCAAAAAGATGGATTATATGTTTTTTATCCATAATCAATCAACAAAAAATCTTAGTTAATTTTTTACATGTAGAATTATAAGAATAATTTTCATTAAAGAAATTAGCTGCATTTAAACTTAATATAGATAAATCTAAATGAGATAAATTAAGAATAAATTTCTCCAAACTATATAAATTATTTTCATTCGCATGTTCACTAAAGCAAATTCCAATATTATTTTTCTCTATAACTTGACTTACATAAGTTTTATTAAATGATAACAAAGGGGTTGAAAAAGCTAAAGAGGTTATAAAACGGTAAGGTATTGTATCTGAAATTTCTGATTTCTTAAAAGGAATCAGTGAAAAATGTGAATTTCTAATTAAATCTTTAGCTTTAGATTTAGAGATATAATTATAAAAACATACATTACTAATATTTTTATCAACGACATATTCTTTAAGTAAATTAATTTTTGATCCACCTCCAGCAAAATTTATTATAATACTAGATTTATCTGCAACAAGCAAAAATTGTTTGATTAGTTTGATATCATGAGCATTACCAATATTACCAACAGAAGATATTATTATTTTCTCTGATTTTTGTGAAATTTTTTTATTTTTTAAAGCCTTATTTTGTGGTTCCCAACTATTTAAATTTATAATTTTTCTGCAATTTTTTAAAGAATCTGCATATTTAAATTTGGGTGATGAGATTAGTACTTTATCAAATCTTTTAATAATTATATTAGTAATATAAATTAAAAATTGATAAATAAAATTAAAGATAATATTTTTCTTTCTAAATAATTTTATTGATTCTGGCCATAGATCAAAAACCCAAACATATAATTCAACTTTTCTAATAAAAGATGCAATGAAAGCTGGAATAATAGAAGTAAAAGGAGAATATTGAGGGACAACAATATATTTAGGCTTCTTAATTATTGTATAAAATGATGTAATAGGAATACTGATTAATAGATAAGTAATTTGATTAAGAAAGAATGCTATTAACGATCCATTTCTTTTAACCACAGGAAATCTTATAATTTTTACATTCTTATTAAATGCCTTTGTTTCATTTTTCTTTATATCTTTAAAAGTTGGATATGAAGGTTGAGGGGCAATAATAATTATCTTATAGTTATTAGAAAGCCATTCACATAAATCATTTATTTGAAATATTTCAGGAGAAAAATATTGAGTGGGTATGATAATAAAATCTTTGAAATTATATGACATTTTTTACAGAAATTTTTTCCAATTATAAATATTTGTATAGTCTACATAACTAAGGATTATCCTAACTATTTTTTCTGAAACATTATCTGAAGAATAATCATCCACTAATTTTAATGTTCTTAAATCTCCTCTTTTTTGATCTTCTAATATATTTATTGCCTGAATAATTCTATTAATATTTAAACCTACAAGCATTACAGAAGATTCTTCCATACCTTCAGGTCTTTCATGCGTATTTCTAATATTTAGAGCAGGAAAATTTAATATTGATGACTCTTCAGTAATAGTTCCACTATCAGATAAGACAACTTTAGAGTCAATTTGAAGCTTTACATAATCAAAATAACCTAGTGGTTTTAATAATTTAACTAAGGGAGAAAATGTTTTTTTATATTTCTCGATTTTCAATTTTGTTCTTGGATGTACAGAAAATATAATAGGCAAATTATAAGTTTGAGTTAAATTATCTATAACATCAAAAAGTTTAATTAGGTTTTCTTCATTATCTAAATTCTCTTCTCTATGGCAACTAAATATGAAGTATTTATTTTTAGTTAATGATAAATCATTTAAAATCTTGGAATCTAATATTTTGGGCAAATAATAACTAATTACTTCTTTCATAGGACTTCCAACACAAATAATTTTTTCAGGCGAAAAACCTTCCTTGATTAAATATCCCTTTGCTATTGAACTATAAGTTAAATTTATATCTGCGATATGATCAACTATTTTACGATTTATCTCTTCAGGAACCCTTAAATCGAAACATCTATTACCTGCTTCCATATGAAAGATAGGTATTTTCTTCCTTTTAGCAATTATGGAACATAAACAACTATTAGTATCTCCTAAGATTAATAATGCATCTATTTTTTTATTTTTAAGGAATTTATCAGTTTCTATAAGTATATTTCCAATTGTTTTACCAGGAGTATCTGCAGCAACATTAAAAAAAACATCAGGTTTCCTTATTTCTAAATTCTCAAAAAATATTTGATTTAATTCATAATCATAATTTTGGCCTGTATGAGCAATTAAATGATCAAAATAAAGATCTAATTTATTTATTATTCTAGAAAGGCGTATTAATTCAGGCCTTGTTCCTACAATAGTTAGAACCGTTAATTTATTCATACAACTTACTCCAAACTATCTAAATTTTTATCTGGAAAAGTATCAGGATTATTCTTATCAAATAATTCATTAGCCCATAATAAAACGATCATAGTTTCTTCCCCTATATTAGTTATATCATGAGACCATCCTGGAATAGTATCAACAATCTCAGGAGAACTAGAACTAGTTTCTATGGAGAATGTGAATCCATTTAAGATATTCCTAAAACGAAAAAGTGCTTTTCCTCTTACAACAAGAAATTTTTCAGTTTTTGTATGATGAAAATGTCCTCCTCTAGTAATTCCAGGCTTTGCAGTAAAAAAACTAATTTGTCCCGATTCTTCATTTTTCAACATTTCTACAAAAATACCTCTGTTATCTTCATTAACAGCCAACTTGTAGGAAAATTTTTCTGGTTTTAAATAACTTATATATGTTGAATATAAAGCCCTTGGGAAACCTTTACCTACATTATCAACTTTTCTAGAAAGCCTATTATTATGAAATTTAATTAATAAATTTGCAATTTTTTGCACTTCAATTTTATAGGTAGGGAAGAGATTGACATCTTCATTAACTGAAAATTTTATATTTTTAACATCCAAAATAATTTCGAATAAAATTTTTACTAGATCATCTATATAAATTAGGTTTAATTTTTTATTACCATCAACTACACTATATTTCTCATTATTTATTATCTTATGACAAAAAGTTGCGACCACTGAATTGTAATTTGGCTTACACCATTTTCCAAATACATTCATGATCCTTATTATATAAATCGGCATTTTATATATTTCTTTCAAATTTGAAAAGTATTCTTCTGCTCTCTTTTTAGATATAGAATATTCAGACTTTCCATCTACTTGAATAGTTGATGAAAAAATAATCTTGGTAAGATTATTTGTAAGATTAAATTTTTCAATTACATATTCACAAAGCTTTTTAGATAAATTAATATTATTTTCAGAAAAATTTATTTTATTATCTGAACGATTTTGACCCGCTAAATGCACTACAACGTCTGACCAAAATATTAATTCTTTTAGATCAATAATATTGTTTTTTTTAGTAAAACATTTTATTTTAATTTCTTGAGAATTATTTGAAATAAAATAAGATAAATTTTTACCAATAAAACCATCTGAACCTGTAATTAATAAATTAATTGGCATTTATTCTAAATTTTTTAAATTTAAGTTTTTTAATAGATTGATTATTTCAGTAACATTTAAAAGTTCTCCTGAGTGCGAATTATATTCATTATTAATTAATGCTTCTGTATATTTTGAATTACCATTTTCAAAAAATTTTGAATAATCCAGTTTTTCATTTTGAGGTGGAATTCTAAAATAGTCTCCAAGATCTTCACAGAAAGACATCTCTTCACTTGTTAAAAGTGATTCATATAATTTTTCTCCATTTCTAGTTCCAATTACTACACATGGATAATTTTCTAGATTTTTTATTTTTAGAATTGCTTTAGCTAAATTACCAACTGTACATGAAGGCGATTTTTGAACAAAAATATCCCCATTTTTACCATTTTCAAAAGTATAGTTTACTAAATTTACTGCATCCTTTAAACTCATCAAAAATCGAGACATATTAGGATTAGTTATTGTTAATGGTTTATTTCTTGAAATTTGATCTAAAAAAAGAGGAATTACAGACCCCCTTGAGGCCATCACGTTACCATATCTTGTCCCACAAATAGTAGTATCAGTATTAATTGACATTCTACTAAAAAATATCATTGTCTTCTCCATGAGAGCTTTAGACATTCCCATTGCATTAATTGGATAAACAGCTTTATCTGTACTGAGGCAAATAACTTTTTTAACTTTATTCTTAATAGCGGAAGTTAGTAAATTTTCGGTACCTAATATATTTGTTTTTATAGCTTCAATGGGATAAAATTCACAGGAAGGAACCTGTTTTAAGGCAGCAGCATGAAAAACAAAATCAACATTTTTGATAGCAAATTCAATACTCTGTTTATCTCTAATATCTCCTAAATAAAAATTAATTTTAGGATTATTATACTTTTTTCTCATATCATCTTGTTTCTTTTCATCTCTACTAAA
>MDTG01218760.1_pt1 | contig 17651 bp, 18 predicted proteins | sample 811421 | NCBI WGS metagenome assembly MDTG01 (sample SAMN05326645, study PRJNA326480) | marine metagenome | isolation source: seawater | place: Pacific Ocean: South East | collected 2011
ACTAAAAAAGAAGAACCAAAGAAAGAAGCTCCAAAGCAGGAGACTAAAAAAGAAGAACCAAAGAAAGAAGCTCCAAAGCAGGAGACTAAAAAAGAAGAACCAAAGAAATAAAATAAATGTGGATTGTAAGAATATTTACACTTTATCCGGAAATATTTCCTGGCCTTTTGTCAAAAGGTATCTATGGAAATGCACTTAAAAAAAAGATTTGGGATCTCCAAATAATTAACATAAGAGACTATGCCGAGGATAAACATAAAACAGTGGATGACACACCTTTTGGAGGAGGTTCAGGAATGTTGTTAAAGCCTGATGTATTAGCGAAATCTTTAGACAAAAATACTAAAATGGGAGAAAAAATTATTTATTTGTCACCAAAAGGAAAAACTTTTAATCAAAAAGTTGCAAAAGATTTTTCTAAGTTAAAAACGATTAATTTAATATGTGGACATTTTGAAGGAATAGATGAGCGAGTATTAATTTCTAGAAATATAGAGGAAATAAGTGTTGGGGACTATATTCTTTCAGGTGGTGAGTCAGCCTCTTTTGTGTTTTTAGATGCCATTCTTAGATTATTACCTAATGTTGTTGGAAATGAATTTTCAAAGATAGAGGAAAGTTTTGAAAATGACTTATTGGAGTATCCGCAATACACAAAACCTCAAATTTGGGAAAAAAAAAGTGTTCCAGAAGTCCTTTTATCTGGAGATCATGCTAAAATTAAAGACTGGCGTTTATCTCAATCAAAGGATATAACACGTCGCCGAAGACCAGATTTGTGGAAAAAATATTTAAATAATAAAGAAAAAAAATGAAAAATATAGAAGATATAAATAAAGCCAGTGTTCAAAAAATAATAGCAAAAAAAAAGATCCCTAACTTTTTTCCGGGTGACACAATTAGGGTTGGTGTAAGAATAGTAGAAGGAAAAAGAGCTAGAATTCAAAACTTTGAAGGCGTGTGTATAGCAAAAAAAAACAGAGATATTAATTCCTCTTTTACAGTAAGAAAAATTTCATTTGGAGAGGGTGTTGAGAGAACATTTGCGCTTTATAGTCCAGTTGTAGGTTCAATTAAAGTTGTGCGTTCTGGTAAAGTTAGAAGAGCAAAACTTTACTATCTTAGAGATAGAAAAGGTAAATCAGCAAGAATAGCCGAAAAAATTAAAAAAAATATTGGAGTAGATGTGGAAATTAAACCCTCGGAACCTACTCAAGTACCAGCAGAAACAATGACTGAAAAGAAAGAAGAAGCAAAAACTAAGTCATCTTCAAAAATTGTAGAAAAAAAAGACGGTAAAAAATCAGAAAACTTAAAGTAATTCTTTAATGCAAAAAACCTTATACGATAAAATTTGGGAAGAGCATCTTGTACACCAACAGGATGATGGAACATCTTTGCTTTATGTTGACAGGCATTTAGTTCACGAAGTTACAAGCCCACAAGCATTTGAAGGCCTAAGGCTAAATAAAAGAAAAGTAAGAAAACCAAGTTTTACTTTAGCTGTTGCGGATCACAATGTTCCAACAACAGATAGAACAAAAGGTATTAATGATCGACAGTCAAAAATTCAAGTAGATACACTTAGAAAAAACTGTAAAGAATTTGGTGTACCACTCTTTGATATGAATGATAAAAGACAAGGCATTGTACACATAATCGGACCAGAGCAAGGTTTTACCCAACCTGGCACCATAATAGTATGTGGAGATAGTCATACGGCTACACATGGAGCTTTTGGTGCACTTGCATTTGGTATAGGTACTTCAGAGGTAGAGCATGTTTTGGCTACTCAAACATTAATCCAAAAAAAATCTAAAAATTTTTTACTAAAAATAGACGGCGAAATACCTGTAGGTGTAACTGCTAAAGATGTGATTTTAAAAATTATTGGTACTATTGGAACTGCAGGAGGAACAGGTTTTGTTATTGAATATTCAGGTGATGTTATTAAAAACTTCAGTATGGAAGAAAGGATGACAGTTTGTAATATGACTATTGAGGGTGGAGCAAGAGCTGGCCTTATTCAGCCTGACGAGAAGACATTTAGATATTTAGAGAATAGACCTTTGTCTCCAAAAAACGATAATTGGAAAAAGGCTCTAGAATATTGGGGCAATTTAAAATCAGACAAAGACTGTAACTTTGATAAGGTAATCGCATTAAACGGACAGGATGTAATTCCCCAAGTTACTTGGGGTACATCCCCGCAGGATGTGGTTCCTGTAAACGGTTCAGTACCAGATCCAAAAAAAGAGAAAAATATCGATAGACGTGTAGCGATGGAAAGAGCATTAGATTATATGGGTTTAAAACCAAATACTAAAATGACAGAAATTAAGATTGATAAAGTTTTTATCGGAAGCTGTACAAATGGCAGGATTCAAGATTTAAGAGAGGCAGCAAAACTTTTAAAAGATAAAAAAATAGCAGGACATGTAAATGCTATGGTAGTTCCGGGATCGGGCTTAGTAAAAATTCAAGCAGAACAAGAGGGTTTAGATAAAGTTTTTAAGGAGTCAGGGTTTGAGTGGAGAGAACCAGGTTGTTCAATGTGCCTTGGTATGAATGAAGATCAACTTAAACCTAGGGAAAGATGTGCTTCAACATCAAATAGAAATTTTGAAGGCAGACAAGGGCGTGGAGGAAGAACACACTTAGTTAGTCCGGCTATGGCCGCAGCAGCAGCTATAGAAGGACATTTATCAGATGTGAGAAAGTTTAATAATTAATATGGAAAAATTTACAATAATAAAAAGTATACCTGCTTATATCTCTTTGATGAATATCGATACAGACAAGATTATTCCTAAACAATTTTTAAAAACAATCAAAAGATCTGGTTTAGGTAAAAGTTTATTTTATGAGATGAGGTTCGACGAAAAAGGAAATCCAATAAAAGGATTTATTTTAGATCAAGAGCCATTTAGCTCTTCAAAAATTTTGGTAACAGGTAAAAATTTTGGTTGTGGATCATCCAGAGAGCACGCACCATGGGCACTGCTTGATTTTGGAATCAAGGTCATTATAAGTGAAAGTTTTGCCGACATCTTCTACAATAATTGTTTTAAAAATGGAATACTCCCAATTATTGCTAAAAATGAAATTATAAATGAACTTAAAGATTATTCTTTAAGAAAAGAAAATATTGAAGTTAAATTAAATGAACAAGTAATTAATTATGGAAATAAAATTTATAAATTTAAATTAGATGCATTTAAAAAGAAGTGCTTATTAGAGGGTCTGGATGATATAGATCTATCTTTAAAAAAAGTAAAAAATATCAAGAATTTTGAGAGTAAAATGTCTCAAAATAAACCTTGGTTATAAAAATGGCAATAAATCAGAAAAAAATATTACTTTTACCTGGTGATGGAATAGGTCCAGAAGTGGTTGGTGAGACGAAAAAAATTATTAATTGGTTTAATAAAAAAAAATCTTTAGATTTTAAAATTGATCAAGATCTTATAGGAGGAGCAGCAATAGATAAACACGGGGTACCAATTACTGATGAAGTATTCTATAGAGCTTTAGAAAGTGACGCAGTGATTGTTGGAGCATGCGGAGGACCACAGTATGATAAACTAGAGTTTTCAAAAAAACCTGAAAGGGCTCTTTTAAAATTAAGAAAAGAGTTAAAGTTATTTGCAAATTTAAGACCAGCTATTTGCTTTAAGCAACTTGTAGATTCATCAAGCTTAAAACCTGAAATAGTTTCAGGGCTTAATATTTTAATAGTGAGAGAATTAACAGGCGGAATTTATTTTGGCGAGCCAAGGGGTATTAAACCAATAGAAAATGGTGAACGTAGAGGAGTTAATACACATGTATACACCACAAAAGAAATTAAAAGAATCGCTAAGGTAGCTTTTGAGTTAGCTGCAAAAAGAAATAACAAAGTAACATCTTGTGAAAAATCAAATGTTATGGAAGCAGGAGTTTTGTGGAGAGAAGAAGTTCAGTCTCTTAAAGATAAAGAATACAAAAAAATTGAACTTAATCACATGCTGGCAGATAATTGTGCTATGCAACTGTTACGCAATCCTAAACAGTTTGATGTTATACTAGCCGACAATCTTTTTGGTGACATGTTATCAGATGAGGCGGCTATGTTAACAGGTTCTTTAGGCTTATTGCCTTCAGCTTCGTTAGGGGACAAAGATAAAAATGGAAGGACAAGATCTTTATATGAGCCTGTACATGGTTCAGCTCCAGATATTGCTGGAAAAAATATATCAAATCCAATTGCCACGATTTTAAGTTTTTCAATGGCATTAAAATATTCATTAGGCTTAGAAAAAGAGTCTACACTTTTAGATAAGGCTGTTGAAAAAACCCTAGAAGATGGTTTAAGAACCCCAGATATAATGTCAAAAGGTAAGAAAAAGGTATCAACCTCAGATATGGGTGATGCAATTATATCAAATTTAAATTAAAATACTCTTAACATGAATTTAGCTATAATCGGAGCCACCGGCAACGTTGGAAGAAAAACTATTGAGATTTTAGAAAAATCTAAAATCCAAATATCTAATTTATTTTTGGTAGCTTCATCAAAAAGCGAAGGAAAAAAAATTAAATTTAAAGGAAAAGAAATAGAAATACAGTGTCTAGAAAAATATGATTTCTCAAATGCAAAAATAACTTTTTTTGCAGCTGGAAGCAAAGTATCTGAATTATGGGCACTAAAAGCCAGCAAAAAAACTATTGTAATAGACAACTCTAAGTTCTTCAGAATGGACAGAGATGTTCCTTTAATAGTTCCGGAGGTAAATCTTGATCAATTAAAAATTTATAAAAAAAAAAATATTATTGCTAATGCTAATTGTTCAACAATTCAAATGGTTGTTGCTTTAAAACCCTTGCATGATCATTTTAAAATTAAAAGGATTTTAGTTTCAACTTATCAGTCAGTATCTGGTGCGGGCAAAGCTCCAATGGACGAATTAGTAAGTCAGTCAAAAGATTATCTTGATGGAAAAAAAATTACCTCAAAAAATTTTACAAAACAAATCGCATTTAACTTAATACCACATATTGATGAATTTGTTGATGAGGGCTATACAAAAGAGGAATGGAAAATGATCTATGAAACAAAAAAGATTCTCGATTCAAAAGTCCAAATATCAGCAACTTGTGTAAGAGTTCCAGTAATGGTTTCTCATTCAGAATCAATTAATGTTGAGTTTGAAAAATCATTTGATATTAAAAATATTAAGGAAATTTTAAAAAAGTCTAAAGGATGCAAGGTTATTGATGAAAGAAAAGATGGTGGATATATCACCCCTTTGGAGGCAGAAAATAGCTATTTGACTTTTATTTCAAGAATAAGACGTGATAATTCTAATTCTAAAGCAATAAATATGTGGGTCGTTTCTGACAATTTACTTAAGGGTGCTGCCTTGAATACTGTCCAAATAGCAGAGCAACTAATAAAAAAATATGTCAAATAATAATAATCCCTTATCACCGCATCTTCAAATCTATAGATGGCATATATCATCATTATTATCTATTTCGCATAGAATTGTTGGTATACTAAATTTTTTTTTAATTATTTTAATTTCATCAATTTTAATTTTCTTAGAACCAGATATGGAAATTTTAAAAATCTTATTACAATCTTCTTTTGGAAATTTTTTTACTCTATCTATTTGTTGGTCTTTTAGCTTTCAAATTTTAAATGAAATTAGGCATCTAGCGTGGGATATGGGGTATGGTTTCGATCTTAGGATATCTAAAATAACGGGAATTCTAACTATTATTGGGTCTTTTATATTTGCAATTTTATTTTATTTAACTGGAAAATATTTATTTTAAATGATTAAAGCTACAAAAAAGTGGTTAACAATTAAAATTTCTTCTGGGATATTAATTCCTTTTATGATTTGGTTTGTTATAAACCTGGCATCTACGTTAGATGCTAACAATTCTCAAGTAACATTTTTTTTTAATGAAATGTACGCGAAAATTTTATTTTCTTTATTCTTAATTTTTGCCTCAATTTTTTATACACTAACAATAAGTGAGGTTTTTGAGGATTATATTGTTAACGATAAAATCAAAAATGCCGCAAACAGATTGCTTGTTTTATTTAGTATAATAATTACGTTTTTATTAATTATTTTTTTGTTAAAAATTTAAAATTATGAAACCATATAAAATTATAGACCATAAATACGATGTTGTAGTTTTGGGTGCTGGCGGCTCAGGTTTAAGAGCAGCAGTTGGACTTTCTGAGGCTGGTCTTAAAACTGCTTGCATATCAAAAGTTTTTCCTACTAGAAGTCATACATCAGCTGCACAAGGAGGAATCTCTGCTGCTTTAGGGAATATGGGTGAAGATGATTGGAGATGGCACATGTATGATACGGTCAAGGGATCAGACTGGTTAGGTGATCAAGACGCTATAGAGCATTTGTGTAAAGAAGCTCCAAAAGCAGTTATTGAATTAGAAAAATATGGTGTTCCTTTTAGCAGAACAAAAGAGGGAAAAATTTATCAGAGAGCATTTGGAGGCATGACTAAAAATTACGGAAACGAGTCTGTACAGAGAACTTGTGCTGCTGCAGACAGAACTGGTCATGCAATACTACATACTTTGTACGGTCAAGCTTTAAAGCATAATACAGAATTTTTTATAGAGTATTTTGCTTTAGATCTACTAATGAAAAATGGAGAGTGCAAAGGTCTTATTGCATGGAACTTAAATGATGGGACGATACATAGGTTTAGATCACATATAACAATCCTGGCCACAGGAGGCTATGGTAAAGTTTATTATACCGCAACATCAGCTCATACATGCACTGGAGATGGAAACGGCATGGCACTTCGCGCAGGATTACCATTGCAAGACATGGAATTTGTTCAGTTTCATCCTACAGGAATTTACGGGGTAGGAACTTTAATATCCGAAGGTGTTAGAGGAGAAGGTGGTTATCTTTTAAATTCCAAAGGGGAAAGATTTATGGAAAAATATGCTCCAAAAGCAAAAGACTTAGCATCGAGAGATGTTGTAAGTAGATCGATTGCGGTTGAAATTAACGAAGGCAGAGGTGTTGGTAAAAATAAAGATCATGTTAATTTGCACTTAGACCATCTTGATCCAAAAGTTATTGAGGAAAGATTGCCAGGTATCGCTGAGTCAGCAAGAACATTTTGTGAAGTTGATGTTAGAAAAGATCCTATTCCAGTTGTTCCCACTGTACACTATAATATGGGAGGTATACCAACAAACTATAAAGCTGAAGTTTTAACCTTAAATGGAAAAGAGTCGACAGTACCCGGATTGATGGCTATAGGAGAGGCAGCATGTGTTTCAGTTCATGGAGCTAACAGACTAGGATCAAACTCTTTAATAGATTTAGTAGTATTTGGGAAATCAGCAGCAAACAGAGCAGCAGAGCTTGTAAAGCCAGGAACTCCACATGAAGAGTTACCACAAAGCGAAACCGATAAATGTTTGGATAGATTTGATAAACTTCGTAACTCGTCAGGTTCAATAAAAACTTCCGAGCTTAGACTTTCAATGCAAAGAACCATGCAATCTAAATGTGCAGTTTTTAGAACAGAAAAAACATTAAAAGAAGGAATGGATCAAATCAGGAAACCCTACGAAGGTATGTCTAATATTTCAGTCTCTGATAAGTCATTACTATTTAATACGGATCTTGTCGAAACTTTAGAATTTGATAATCTTATAAGACAAGCTATGACAACAATAGATTCTGCATACCATAGAAAAGAGAGCAGAGGTGCTCATGCAAGAGAAGATTTTAAAAAAAGAGATGATAAAAAATTTATGACACATACTTTAGCTTGGCAAAAAGGAAATGATGTTAAAGTAGCATATAGACCAGTTCATTCTAAAACTTTGACAAATGACGTTCAATACTTTCCGCCTAGGGAAAGGGTGTATTAATGGTTCAATTTAGCCTTCCACAAAACTCCAAAATTTTAAAAGGCAAATTTTACAAAAACGAGACCAGTTCAAAAAATTTAAAAACAGTTAACATTTACAGATGGAACCCATCAAGCAATGAAAATCCAAGAATTGATACATTCGAAGTAGATTTAGACGAATGTGGTCCAAAAGTATTAGATATTCTTTTTAAAATAAAAAATGAAATCGATCCTACATTAACTTTTAGAAGATCTTGTGCCCATGGCGTTTGCGGTTCATGCGCTATGAATGTTGACGGAGTAAATACATTATCATGTATAAAATCTCACTCAGATATAAAAGGAGAATTAAATATTTACCCTTTACCACATTTAAAAGTTATTAAGGATTTAGTCGGCGATCTCACTACACTTTATAAGCAATACGAAACGGTTGAACCTTGGCTTAAAACTAAAGTTGGAGAAAAAACCTCAAAGGAAATTAAACAATCACAAGAAGATAGAGCAAAACTAGATGGTTATTATGAGTGTATACTTTGTGCATGCTGCTCAACTTCTTGCCCAAGTTATTGGTGGAATGGAGATAAATATTTAGGACCAGCAGTTTTATTGCAAGCATATAGATGGATAACTGACAGTAGAGATGAAGAAAGAAAAGAAAGATTAAAAAAAGTTGCAGATGAGCTTAAATTATATAGATGTCATACGATTATGAATTGTACAAATTCATGTCCGAAAGGTTTAAATCCTGCTAAAGCTATCGGATCTATCAAAAAAATGCTTGCAACGAGTTAAAAGCTAAATTAATCATTAAAAAATGAATTCAATAGAACATTTTATTGATGGAAAAATTGTAAAAGGTTCATCTAAAAGAACAGGAAAGGTCTTTAATCCTGCGACTGGTGAGATAAGTTCAAATGTGAATCTTGCAAATACTGCAGATTTAGATAAGGCAGTAAAAGCTGCAAAAAAAGCTTTTTCAAGTTGGTCAGAAAAAACACCGTTATACAGAGCAAGAGTTCTCTTTAAATTTAAAGAATTAATCGAAAAAAACTATGATGAGCTTACAAAAATTATAGTCTCAGAACATGGTAAAGTTTATGAGGACGCCAAAGGGTCTCTGACTAGAGGGTTAGAGGTGGTAGAGTTTGCTACCGGAATACCTCAACTGCTCAAAGGTGAATTTACAGAGAATGTTGGCACAAATGTTGATAGTTGGTCTATGAGACAACCACTTGGAATTTGTGCAGGAATAACGCCTTTCAATTTTCCAGCAATGGTTCCGATGTGGATGTTTCCAATTGCAATTGCTTGCGGAAATACATTTGTTCTAAAACCATCCGAGAAAGACCCATCTTGCTCAATGAAATTAGCGGAATTATTTTTAAAAGCTGGTCTTCCTCCGGGAGTGTTTAATGTTGTAAATGGAGATAAAGAAGCTGTAGATGCAATAATTAACAACAAAGATATTTCTGCAGTAAGTTTTGTTGGCTCAACACCAATTGCAAAATATATTTATGAAAATTGTGCGAAAAATGAAAAAAGAGTCCAAGCACTAGGCGGAGCAAAAAATCATTGTGTAGTTATGCCAGATTGTGATTTAGACCAAGCAGTTAATGGCTTGATGGGAGCAGCCTATGGATCTGCCGGGGAGAGATGTATGGCGCAATCTGTTGCTGTAGCAGTTGGAAAAATTGCGGACCCTCTAGTAAAAAGTCTAGCCAAAAAAGTTGAAACATTAAAAGTCGGCCCAGGGTTAGATAAAAAATCAGAGATGGGACCTTTAGTTACAAAAGAACATTTGGACAAAGTAAAAGGATATGTAGACCTTGGCATTAAAGAAGGTGCAAAATTAGTTGTTGATGGTCGAAATCTAAAACTTCAAGGATACGAAAAAGGTTTTTATATGGGTGGATGCCTATTTGATAATGTAAAAAAGGATATGAGAATTTATAAAGAAGAGATATTTGGACCAGTGTTATCTGTTGTTAGAGCAAACGATTATAAAGAAGCCCTAAGTCTGGTCAATGACCATGAATTTGGAAACGGTGTAAGCATTTTTACACGTGATGGAGATACGGGGAGATCATTCTCAAGTAATGCAAAAATTGGAATGGTTGGTATAAATATTCCAATTCCAGTTCCCATGGCTTTTCATAGCTTCGGCGGGTGGAAGAGATCTCTTTTTGGTGACCAACACATTCACGGTCCAGAAGGAGTAAGATTTTATACAAAGTTAAAAACAATTACATCAAGATGGCCTTCTGGAATCAAATCCGACCCAGAATTTGTTATGCCTACAATGAAATAAATGACTAAAAAGATTTCTTTAATAGGTGCTGGGCAAATTGGAGGAACATTAGCACATTTAATAGCTATAAAAGAGCTCGCAAATGTTGTTTTATTTGATGTTGTAGAAGGAGTTGCTAAAGGTAAAGCATTAGATATTGCACAATCTTCTGGTGTAGCCGAGTTTAACATTAATTTAATTGGCACAAGTAATTATAATGATATTAAAGACTCAGACGTTGTAATTATAACTGCTGGCGTACCGAGAAAACCCGGAATGAGTCGTGATGATCTTTTAGGTATAAACTTAAAAATAATAAAACAGGTAGCTAAGGGAATAAAAGAAAATTCTCCTAATTCATTTGTAATTTGCATAACAAATCCATTGGATGTAATTGTCATGGCTTTACAAAAATATTCAGGATTACCAAAAAATAAAGTGGTAGGTATGGCAGGTATTCTTGATACGTCAAGGTTTAAATACTTTCTGTCACAAGAATTAAATACTCCGATAAAAAAAATAAACTCATTAGTTCTAGGTGGTCATGGCGACACAATGGTTCCAATGCCAAACTATACGAATGTTGATGGCAAATCATTAATCGAACTTATTAAACAAAAAAAAATTACTCAAGACAAACTAGATTCAATAATCGATAGAACACGAAAAGGTGGTGCTGAAATTGTAAGATTTTTAGAAAAAGGATCTGCTTTTTATGCTCCTGCAGCATCAGGTGTTGAAATGGCCGAGTCTTATATCAAAGACCAAAAGAAAACTTTACCATGTGCCGCTTATTTAAATGGGCAATATGGAGTAAAAAATTTATATGCAGGAGTTCCAGTAATAATTGGAAAAAACGGTGTCGAAGAGATTATAGAGATGAAACTATCAAATGATGAAAAAGATAATTTTCAAAAATCTGTAAATTCTGTAAAAGACTTATTTCAAGCTGCTAAAAAAATAGATAAAGATTTATAATTTTTTAGTTTTCTTGTAAACGCAAAGAATATTTTTCCCAGCACTGTAACCAATACAGAAATCAGCTATTATTGTCAGAGGAGTAAATAATTTATCCCAAACCATTATCTTTATTTTGGAAGGATAAGTATCTTTTTTGAAAAAAAAATTATTTAAAAAATATAGCATATAACCAAAAAAATCTAAAAATATTAAACTTCTAATTTCTAAATTTTCAAACTTATTTTCTTTAAAAAAATTAATATCATATCTTTTAACATGACCTATTGCTTTATCAAATTTACTATAAAGTTTTTGATGAGCCGGTACTAAAATAACTAAATGACCATTTTCATTTAATTTTTTACTAGCAAGAATTATTTCCTCTTTGTCTTTTTCAATATGTTCCAAAACATTTAAATATATGATTGTGTCATACATTCCAATTATTTCATTTATTTTTTTGTTTGTAATTTTTATATTTTTATAGTTTTTAAACTTATTTTTTAAAATTTGGTTATTTGTGTCATCAAGATCACTTAAAAGAATGTGCTCAAATTTTGCTTCATAATTTTTAGTAAAACTTCCTATTCCGGCTCCTATCTCTAAAAAACTTCCATTAAAAAATTTTTTTGTTTTAAAATAAATGTATTTTCTCCAAATATTTGCTTTATCAAATAATTCTAATTCATCTCCAGGATATTTCATTTAAATCTTTACCTCTTTATTTCTTTTCAACAACTTATAAATATATTAATAATGTTTTTAGTGTTTTTAAATAAATTAAAAGAAATAATAACGAAAAAACAAGTAATTATCTTTTTTATATTTATATTTTCTTTTTACTTTAACAATTTTTACTCAAATTTTGGGGTTTTACCACTAGATACTTTTTTTCATTTCGACCCTGCTTTTAGAATAATAAATGGATCTTTGCCATTCAGGGATTTTTGGATCGTGTCAGGTTTAGTACCCGATTTGATAGAAGCATTTGTCTTTTCGTTTATAGATGTAAGTTGGAACTCTCATATAATACATTCTTCAATATTTAATGGAATTATTGCAGTCTCTACCTTTATTTTTTTTGACAAAGTAGGTCTTAATAAAACATATTCGTTTTATTATGCAATTCTTTTTTCAATTTTAGCTTATCCACTAAGTGGCACACCCTTTGTTGATCATCATGCTACATTTTTTTGTCTTCTATCAATGTATAGTTTTATATTTGCCTTAAAAACAAAAAAAAATTTTTATTGGTCAATAACGGTTTTATTAATATTTTTGTCATTTTTTTCTAAACAAGTTCCAGCATCTTATTTTGCAATTTTGTTAAGCTTAACAACTTTGTGCTATTGTTTTTTCATTGAAAATATCAAACCATTAATTTATTCTGCTATAACAATATTTTTTCTTATAATTTTAACTCTCTTATTTTTAAATATATTTAAAATTGAATTTAATAGTTTTTTAATTCAATATATTTTTTACCCTCCCAGTATTGGAGAAGAAAGATTACAAAATTTTAAAGACTTCTCTATTTTAGGTTTCTTACATGAATTTAAGTTTGTGTTAATTCCTCTTGGAATAATAATTTTTTTAAATATAAAAAAACTTTATAAAACTTCAAATTTTTTGAAAAGCAATGAGTTTTATATTTTTTTAGCATTACTTATTTTTTCTACATCTTTACTCTTTCACCAGACAATAACAAAAAATCAGAATTTAACATATTTTTTATCTATCATTCTATTGGGATATGTTCATTTTTATTTGTCTCTAAATAACTATAAGTATAAAAGTCTTATTATTAATACTCTTATAATATCTTCACTTTTAATTACTTTGAAAGTTCATTTTGAATATAATGAAAAAAGAAAATTTCATGATCTTAAAACAGTAAAATTTGATAACTCAAAAAATGCATCTTATATAGATCCAAAACTTGAAAATTTAAAATGGATTACTAGAGATTATAAAAATAATCCCATTAAAGAAATGGATTTTATAAAAGGAACATTGAAAATTTTAGATAATGATAAAAGAAAAAAAATTGTAATCACAAATTATCTTTTTTTTTCAGCACTACTGAATGAAAATTTATATTCACCAAGTAGATCATATACTTTAGATGGAGCAAGTTTTCCAAAAGAGAATAATAAATATTTTCCCTATTATAAAGAATTTTTTAAAAAAAATATTATTAAAAATAAAATTGAAGTTATCTACCTGATTGACCTAGATCCACTTTTTGTAAGTAATTATTTAGATAATAACTGTATATCTGGAAGAAAAACTTTTGATAAAATTAATATTTTTGAAATAAATAATAATTGTTAATTTTCATCTAACTCTTTATTAATTTTGTTTAAAAATTGCTTTATAAGTTTAGCATCCTCATCATTTAAAACCTTATCTTTTTTTATAGCACTTCTCATTTCTTTTCTAATTTTATTTTTAACAAACTCAATATTTTCTTTTGATTTAAAATTATCAATATTTTCTTCAATTTGTCGTATTTTTGTACCAATAGTTAAATGGAATAAAATAAAAATAACTAGACTTACAAATAAAGTTTTATAAACAAAATTTTTCATTTATTTAATTATTTATTTAAATTTTTATATATTTCGAACACCTTTGTACCATCTACTACAAGTTCATCAATCTTTTTAAAGTTAATTGGTATTGTATATTTATCATCATAATTTTTATTAACCTCAGAAATGTTATTTGTATATATATATTCTGCCTTTTTATACTCCTGACCCACTATATTTATTTTTTTTGCATCTTTTTCATCTAGCAAAACTAAACTTCTTTCAATCGGCGAGTATGATGCTACACCAATATTTATTAATTTTTTATCTTTCTCTAAAATTAAAATTCTATTTAAAAAATTAGCTCCTGATAAAGCCATATAATCTACTTCAAATTTTTTTTTAAAATTTTGGGTAAGTAAACTGCTAAAATAAATATTTTGAAAAGGATGATGAATAATCATCTTAAAAGTCGTTATTGATAAAAAAATAATTACGAAAAAATTAATTCTGTTAACAGACTTTTGTGTCTTAAATTTTGAAAAGAATATATATAGTCCATAAGTAGCAATATAAATTATAAAAGCATTAAAAAAATAAATATGTCTCCAACCATTATATAAAGTAATATTAAATAATATTAAGTATAAAAAAATTATTGTGAGATTAAAAAAAATTAAAAAATCTTTAATTTCATCAGTTCCTCTCCAAAAATCAGGATAATTTGAATTCTCCTTTAAATTAATGAATCTTAAAAAAAATCTTTTTAAAATATAAAAGTACCCAAAAATAAAAAGCAATAAATAAAGCGGGGGAGTAGATATGCTTATCCAGGTTGGTATGTACCAAAAGGGTAAAAAATTACTTTTAATATACTCACCATTAAAAAAAATCGTATACTCAATTAAAAGTTTACTGCTTGAATAAAAAATAGAAAATAAATTTTCCAAAGGAGCAGTCCACAGATAAGGCCAATGAATAAAAAGAAAAAAAAGGTATAAAGTTATATATAGCATAAAGATTTTTATAATTTCGAATTCTTTTTTATTATTCAAATTCGATAGAAAAATTATTAGCAAGAAAGATATTGGAAAAAAAATACCAATCATTCTAGTTGATGTACATATAGCTGAAAAAATAGAAAATAAAATTAAATTTTTTAGATTCTTTTCATCAAAATATTTAAATAAAAAATATATTGTAATCGAAACAACTGATAAAAAAATTATATCTTTATTATTATAAAAACTTGCACCATATATTCTTGGTGAAAGAATATAAAAAATTGTTCCCAAGATACACAAGTTGATATTTTCAAATCGATTAACTAATAGACGATAAAAATATATTGAACTTATGAAAAAAAATAAAAAGTTCATTAAATGTCTTAAATAAAAATAATTTTTTGGTTCATCAATGCTAAAAATGATCTCTATTAAAGCCGAGGGCACATCAAAAATAATTCCATATGTAGGAATTTGATCAGCTGTTACAAGTGTGAAACCTTGGATATTTTCAAATTTTAACAGCGCAACAGCACTTAATTTGTCGAGATGCAAAAGTTTTAAGATATAGCTTAACCAGTAAAGACCAGATGACCTTTGAAACTGCTCATCTATTGAAATTCCGTAATCTTTAAAAGTAAATATTCCTATTAAAAAATAGACTGAAAACAGAAAAAGTACAATAAACTTAGAGTTAGCTTTATTTTTTAATTTCATAACAATTCTATATTATAATTGTACTTTTTTAATGTAGCATACTAAATAGAAAAAATATATTTTATAGAGCAAAACAAATGAATATTCACGAGCACCAAGCAAAAGAAATTTTAAAACAATTTAATGCGCCAATCACTAAAGGTGTGGTTATTTTTGATGTAGAAAACATTCAAGAAAAAGTAAAAATATTAAAAACAAGTAAGCTAGTTATCAAAGCCCAAATCCATGCAGGCGGAAGAGGAAAAGCAGGAGGGGTAAAACTCGTAGATAAAAACAATATTTTGGAAGAAACAAAAAAAATGTTCGGTAAGGTTCTTGTAACCCATCAAACAGGTCCAGAAGGCAAAAAAGTAAAAAGACTTTACATCCAGGAAGCTTATGACATTGAAAAAGAATTATATCTTTCTTGTTTAGTAGATAGAGAGACATCTAAAATAGCTTTTATAAGCAGTTTAGAAGGCGGAGTTGACATAGAGTCTGTTGCAAAAAAAACGCCAGAAAAAATTACCACAATTAAAATAGATTTAGAAAAGGAAATAAAAAAATCGGATATAGATAAGGTTATAAAAATATTTCCATTTGAAAATAGTCAAAAGAAAGATGCAAGCGATTTAGTTAGAGCAATGTATAATATTTTAGTTCAAAAAAATGCATCTTTAATTGAAATAAACCCTTTAGTAGTAACCAAACAAAAAAAATTGATTTGTCTAGATGCAAAAATAAATTTTGATGATAACGCAATGTTTAAAAGGCCAGAAATTTATAAGCTTAGAGATTTAAATGAAGAAGAACCTGCAGAAATTCAAGCTAGCAAATTTGGTCTCTCTTATATTAAACTGAACGGGTCAATCGGTTGTATGGTTAATGGTGCTGGATTAGCCATGGCAACAATGGATATAATTAAATTATATGGTGAAGAGCCAGCAAATTTTTTAGATGTTGGTGGTGGTGCCAATAAAGAGCAGGTTGCTCAAGCATTAAAAATAATTTTATCAGATAAAAAAGTTAAAGGTATTCTAATAAATATTTTTGGTGGAATTATGCGTTGCGATGTTTTAGCTGAAGGTGTTGTTAATGCAGCAAAGGAAACCAAAATTAAAGTTCCACTAGTAGTTAGACTCGCAGGAACTAATTATGAAGAAGGTAAAAAAATATTAGATAGATCAGGATTAAAAATTTTATCAGCATCAGATTTAAATGATGCAGCCAGAAAAATTGTAAATTCAATAAAATAAATGTCAATTCTAGTAAATAAAAATACTAAAGTAATTTGTCAGGGTTTTACAGGAACACATGGAACTTTTCATTCAGAACAAGCACTGAAATACGGAACAAAAATTGTCGGTGGGGTAACACCAAAAAAAGGAGGGCAAAAACATTTGGGTTTACCAGTTTTTAATACTGTAATTGAAGCAAAAGAAAAAACTAAAGCAGATGCGACTATGATTTATGTACCTCCAAAATTTGCATCCTCTGCAATTCTTGAGGCAATAGATGCAAAAATAGAATTAATAGTTTGTATAACCGAGGGTATACCTATCATTGATATGATTAAGGTTAAACAAGCTCTTTTAAAAAGTAAAAGTAGATTGATAGGTCCAAATTGTCCTGGAATAATCACACCGCAGGAATGTAAAATTGGAATCATGCCAGGAGCCATTCACAAAAAAGGTTCTGTAGGTATAGTTTCAAGGTCCGGCACGTTAACTTATGAAGCGGTTGCTCAGACTTCTAAAAATGGTTTAGGACAATCTACATGTATTGGTATAGGTGGAGACCCAATTAATGGAACTAATTTTATAGATTGCCTTGAATTATTTCTCAAAGATAAAGAAACTTTTTCTATAGTTTTGATTGGTGAAATTGGGGGCACAGCAGAGGAGGAAGCAGCAGATTTTTTGAAGAAGTCAAAAATAAAAAAACCAACTGTTGGTTTTGTTGCAGGTTTAACCGCACCACCCGGAAGAAGAATGGGGCATGCAGGAGCTATAATATCCGGGGGAAAAGGAGGTGCAGAAGATAAAATCGAATATTTAAAGTCTGCAGGTATTTCCATATCAAAATCCCCTGCTGATATAGGAAAAACTTTGTATGAAAAACTTAACAGATAAATATTTTGTGATAATATAACTAAATAAAATAATGTCTGTTAATAAAAACAATAATATTTTTGAAAAAACCTCCTTTTTAGGAAATAGCAGCTCAGAATTTGTTGAGACACTGTATGGTGAATATTTAAAT
>MDTG01228878.1_pt1 | contig 17650 bp, 17 predicted proteins | sample 811421 | NCBI WGS metagenome assembly MDTG01 (sample SAMN05326645, study PRJNA326480) | marine metagenome | isolation source: seawater | place: Pacific Ocean: South East | collected 2011
AGTATCAAGACTAGTTTGAATGAGAACAATCCAGCAACCGCGGCTGTCAGAATATAGTACCACATAGCCCCACCAGTAAATCTTCGGTATTGGAAGTTCGTTTGTTCCCCTCGAAAGTTTGTAATTAGCGTTGTCGGCAAAAAACGCCGACTTATATGTCATCATGCATACCTGATGTCATGTCACGCACAGATAGACCCACTGCACTAATTGTCGGAGCTGGACCAGGGGGACTAGCCAGTGCCTTGTTATTGCAACATTCAGGAGTGGATGTTACAGTAGTCGAAAAGGCAGATGCAGTTGGTGGAAGAACCAGAATAATAGAGAAAGATGGCTACAAGTTTGACAGAGGCCCTACTTTCTTCCATTATCCAGAAGTAATTGAGGAAATATTCCAAGCAATTGGAAAGGATGCTCACGATGAACTTGGCTTGATGCCTCTAGATCCATCTTACAGATTGGTCTACGGGGCAGGTGGTTCAATAGACGCAACTAGTAATCTTGATCAAATGACCGAGCGAATTAGAGAATTGTCCGGTGATTCCAACGCCGAGGGTTTCAAACAATACGTAATCGAAAATCGTAGAAAATTAGACGTCTCTAAGGCATGTCTGCAGACTCCTTGGACCGGAATCTCAAATGTCCTCAGCAAGAGAGCAATGCGTGTAGCACGTGTACTCAAACCATGGTCGACTGTGGCCAAAGACCTATCTCGATTATTTGACGATGAAAGAGTTCGCCTAGCAATGTCATTTCAAACAAAATATCTAGGAATGTCTCCATTCCATGCACCTTCGCTGTTTACAATTCTGGCTTTCTTGGAATATGAACATGGAATTTTCCATGCAAAGGGAGGCCTTGGCTCGATAACCGATAGGATGGCGGAAATAGGCCAGGAGATGGGAGTAAAAATTCGATTGAACTCAAATGTTGACGAGTTGATTTTCAACGGTAAGAAAGTAACAGGTGTACGAGTCGGTGATGAGGTAATTTCAGCAGATAAAGTAGTGCTGAATGCTGACTTCGCCCATGCAATGTCGACCATGGTTCCAGACGATAAGAGGAAAAAATGGACGGACAAAAAATTGGCTAAAAAAGCCTATTCGTGCTCGACTTTCATGCTTTATTTAGGGGTCGACAAAATCTATGATTTGCCTCACCATCAGATATATGCCTCAAAAGATTACGAGCAGAATTTGAAGGAGATAACTCATCATACTGTGTCTTGGGACGACCCTTCTGTGTATGCCCAGAATGCTTGCATAACCGATCCCTCACTTGCACCTGATGGACATTCTACTGTCTACGTACTAGTTCCTGTCCCTAACACAGATGAATCAATAATCTGGGATGATATCAAATCAGAATATCGCGATTTAATTATCAAGCAATTAGGAAAATTGGGTTATGATGATATTGAAGAACATATTGTTTCTGAAACTATAATGACACCAGATGACTGGGGTGCATCTGATATTTATCGTGGTGCCGTTTTCAATTTAGCACATAGTCTAGACCAGATGTTATGGAGACGTCCCCAGAATCGCTTCGAGGAGTTTGAAAACGTATATCTCGTTGGCGGAGGCACTCATCCGGGTAGCGGCCTTCCCACAATCTTTGAAAGTGCTAGAATTAGCAGTAAATTGATGTTGGCTGATTTAGGAATCAAAGCAGATTGGAATGGAGTAGACACTTGGTTCCCTGAACAACAACATCCCCTGGAAAACAAACAAACTAAAATTCTTCGAACTCCTGATGGTATTTCAGCTGCACAGTGATTTTATGAAAATTCAAACCCTCTTTGTCTTGGTTATTATCTTGCCAATTTCTGGTTGTCTAGGATGGGATGAAAGCCCTGAAATCAATCCAGTAGACGAAAATAATGTAAGTCGAATTGTGTTTTCCAGCCCAACACTAGATCGTAGTGAAGACTTAGGTTCATCATTAAGTTTAGAGGATGAATTAAGCGAGTCACACGTACTTCTACTCTGGGTTAGTCCACAATGTGGTGGATGCCACAATTGGACATCGAATATTCTTGACGAAGGTCACTATGAAAGTTGGAACGATAGCGGAGACTTGCAAATATTGAGTATACACAGATACATTGAGTTTGAGGATCCAGAATCTGTTATGCAAGTTTACGGCAATCAAAGCAGTGACCAATATACACCATGGCCGGTTTTAGTTCCCACACAGAATTCACAAGCAGTCGATTTAGAGACTGGAACAAAAATCAGTGGAACCATCGCTGATGCCTATGACAATCCTCGAACGCCTTCTTTGCTGTTGATTAACCAACAAGCTGAGATAGTTTGGAAGGCAGAATCGTATTATTATGACGAGGTAGAAATTCAAGAAATTAATGAGATTCTTGAGGGATTAGGTGATTAAATGGAACTTTTGAATATTGCATTGTTTATGTTTTCGACTATATGGGTAGGCCCATTCTGGATGTTAATGCTGGTTGAGCCATTTTCTGATAGAACCAATAAGTGGCTAGAAGGTAATCTTCTATTCATAGGTCCATTAGGAGTATGGTTATTTGCAACAGTCTTGAATCCTAGCGGTCTTCTAGACTTATTCCTTGGGAATCCTGCAGAGTTCTTCGATACAATGGTGGCGTTACTTGGAACCGAGACTGGAACAGTGCTCGCGTGGGCCCATTTTGTTGCTGGCGATATCATGGCCACTAGGTGGATGTGGAGAAGAGCAGTAGAGAACGGAATCGGAGTTAACAAACTCAGAATTATTGTATTCTTTGGCGTAATGTTGATGCCAGTTGGATTATTACTTCACGTGATTTTAAATCGAAAACAACTACCTGAAAATTAGAGTAGAGACAGATTACCGACCAGAGCATCTACTGCCGTCCTTGGGCCTAAAATACCCACTACGGTTAATGTTCCTGGAGGGATTTCGGTATGTCCAGCGTCTTTCACTAAATATGTGATTAATTTTGCATTTATAGCATCGTTATACAATTGTTTTAGCGCATCTTCATTAGCAACCTTTAGGGCAATTTTTCTTGCACCTTCGTTTCTCCATCTAGTTAGTAAATTAGGTTCAGATCTTTTTGCTTTCAGTGCAATTTCAACTGCAGCATGTCCAGTCTGTGCAACCATCTTTCCAGAACTCAATTTCAAGTCTGATCGAACAATCAGAACCATTGTTGAAAGATATTCATTCGATTCTTGACTCATTCGCGACACTCCTGATTTTCAGATTGGTCGAGGATAGTGAACGTGAAAGTGTGCTGTACATTGACGGACCAAGGATTATTGATATAACCATATTTCCAGCAGCATGCAATAGATCAAATGGTATTCCAGTGATTAAATAAGCGATGAAAACACTTGGAGTAGGGTCTGCAATTAATACTGATAAAGATACTAAGAAGTCGAAAATAAATGCGGTAATAAAACCAAAAACCATTAGACGGCCAATAATTAGCTTCTCATTAACAATGAAATGATTTGTGAATACAGCCCCTCCTACGGCTATTACTGACCAAGCTCCCGCTTGGAATAACGTCCAGATTCCTGTTCCAAGAAATATATTCGATAATACAGTGACAAGAATAGCGATTCCAATTCCCTTTCTTGCCCCGTAAGTGGCTCCTACAAGTAATAGTCCAATGGTTACAGGCTGCACATTGGGAATTGGTCCAAGTATAACACGCCCTAGAGATAGTACACCTACAATTCCAAACGCCCAAAGAACAGCTCTTTGATCTCTGTTTTCCGCTCCTCCTCCGAATAAAGAAAATAATGCAGTACACACTAACAATATCTCAGTAATTAGAACGGCCTCTGGAGGTGCAGTGAGTGCATGAAGACCGAGCATATCTTCACCTGAACCGGGAGCGGCCTTAAGCGATTCCGATTGAGATTAAACTATTTCCATCAATAATCCGCCGAGGATGTCATGACCCAACTAAGGGTTGTATTCGACGTAATCATCAGACTGGAAGCACCAACTGCTGCCATTTCTCCATTATCATAAAAACCCCAATAAGATGAATAATCAGCAGCCCCAGAAACGCCGTCAATTGTGTGAATAAAGGCACCCATTCCAACATAGTACGTGACATCAATCGTGAAATTTTCTCTGATTTGTAATGCTTCCATAACTCGATATGCAGATGTATTAGGGGCGACCAATACAGGGTCAAAAGTGATCGATCCATTTGTTAATCTGTCTTCTAAATTAGCTGTTTCATTCCCTCTATCAGCGAAATCAAGGGTTACCGTCACACTCAAATCACCAATTTCTTCCTCTTCTAAAGGGGTCGCCTCTTGAACACAACCCGCTAGCAAGGATGCAGTAATCAACAAAAATCCAAAGGCCAGTGTCATAACTTTATTCGTCATGGAGTTCTTGGTCCGAAGATTTAGTTTATTTATTTTTCAGATAATTTTTGCCGAAGAATGGCAGAAACCGCCTTTCCATCTGCACCGTTCCCTAATTCGCCAAGAATTACACCCATAAGAGGCCCCATTGCCCCCATGCCCCTTTCTTCGATGAAATCTGCACGTTCTGTTAAGATTTGATCAACAATCGATTCTATACTAGATACGTCAGCTGGTTTGTAACCATCACTAACAGCTGTTGCAGTGAACCAATTTATCATAACTTCTCTTTCTGTCGGCCAGACTTTTTGTTTCAGAGCTTTTGAAGAAAGAGGAATCAACCCTTCTCTCGTCATTTTTCCTTCTTCTCTACAGGTCAGGGCTAGACACAATAATCCGTATGGCACTTGCTTTGGGAGAATTTCGGCCATATTAGCAACCTCGCTTACAGTTCGATCTAGTATTAGGCTGGCCCAAGACTTTGCTGAGACTCCCTTAGGTAATGGACTTCCATCATTGAATGGGTCATGAATAATATCATCTAATTCAGCGCCAAGCAGTGCTTCAATCTGATTTTCAGAAAGACCTAGGGGTTGAAGTTTAGCCAGTCTTTCTTCAGAACTTGGAGGCATGTTAGATAGAACGCGCGTCCAGTCCTTTTCATCTAGGAATCTCACTGGCACGTCTGTTTCAGGATACATCCTAGCACTGCCAGGCAAGGGTCGCATTGCTGTGGTCGTACCATCTTCAGGAGCACCTTTCCGGACGACTACGTTTCTAACCTCTTGAGATATCCGGTGATAAGCAAGTTTTGCTCTTTCATGAACGGCTTCAAGGGCAAGTTCTGCTTGCCATTTGGGAGCAAGACAAAGAACATAACAATCTCCTAGTATTGAATTACAAGCATCAGTTTCAGATTGACTGATGCCATATGCAGGCAACTCGTCAGAATGAAAAATTCCCTTTACACCCGCAAGCTTTGCAGCACTGGCTAATTCACGACCCAAGCGGGGCAATTGCGCCCCATCTTTGTCAAATTGTTTGGAACCAAGTTTCCCCTTCAAACCAGGTAGGGAGATTCCTAATGCAAGAGCATCACTGCTAGTTCCAGATTTGAGTATCTTGCTGACCATTTTAGAATCATTTTCTTTGAATATTTCAGTAACATTATGAAGCTTGAATGGCATTACTTGATTGATTTTATCAGCAACTTTTGCTTCAACATCAGATTTGTCCAAATCACGATGGACAGGTAGTGCAGGAAGATTTTGGGCCGCTCGCAACTCATTTGCAAGACGATAGAAATGTAATTGTCGAGCCATCTCCAATCTAATAATTCGGGGTACCCAATCAAGATCTTGAGTACCTTTGATTTCTACGCGATCACCACATCCAATTGAGACATTCAAGTCTTGACGAATAGTCCCTAATCCTCTTCGTACAGAACGAGTGGATCTTAGGAGAGTTCCTATTGCCCGTGCAGTTTCCATAGCGTGATCGGGATCTACAATATCCGGAGATGTTGCAATTTCAACCAAAGGAATACCCAAGCGGTCTAAGATGTAGACTATTTGTTCACCATTTTCAGTAGAACGTGCCTCTAATTTCCTTGCAGAATCTTCTTCCAAAAGGAGAACATCAACCCCTACATCTCCTCTCTCAGTTTTGATTTTGCCAGATGTCCCTATCAATGTGGTCCGCTGAAAACCTGATGTGTTGGAACCATCTACTACTTGTTTTCTCATAGTTTGTAAAACGTCCAATGGATGCATTTCCAATAGCGTCGCAATGGTCAGAGCAATATCCAAAGCATCATCATCTAATCCTGAAGGAGGTACGTCGTCTAATTCAATTAATCCTGCATTAGGACATTGAATGTAGACAAAAGATCTTTTTCGTTTCTGCTCAAAACGGGCTGCGACATCGATCGTACCTGATTCTCCAGAGGTTGCATTGAGCCTTCTTTCTACTCTTTTCCAATCAGATGGAACAGCTTCGATCCCCATCTCATAGAGAGTACTCGGCTGTCTGGAGTGGAGTTTTCCGGAGTTTAGTTGTTGATGAATTTCTAGTCCACACATGAATCCAAGTGCATCGGGGTCAAGAGAGTTTGAATCATCAACAGATCCGACTGGCTCCCCTTCCATACCATTCCGAGGGGTATGAGGGATATGAGCGCCCCGCTCAGAAAGTTCTCCATTGGCCCGGCCTTGACATCAAAAGTTCAGTATTATTACTCAGCCTCTGGATAGCATCATCGATAGAATTTTGATCTTCAACTCCCATAGAACGAGCTCGGCTATAGATGTCGTTAATCATGGCGTCTTTACCTGTTTCTGTGACTATTTCTTTGACTATTTTTAGAATCATTCGATTCATCTGTGCTGGGCCAAATGATGTACCTGTCGACATTTCGGCTACAGAACCAACATTTTCTTCTTCTCTCCAGTGTCTAAAAATCGCTATTGCCATATCTGCATCGTCTGCTATTACCTCATCACGTAAATACATTCGAGCATGGGCTTCCGCCAATCGAATAAGAGATTCCAACGCACGAGCACTTATCGGAATTGGTTGTTCATCTCTCCGCTCGGACATTTCTTCAGAATCCTTTCCATAACTATGCCTCGCTTGTTTGTAATAATCTAGGATCATTGATTTTGCATCATCGGTTAAAATAGGTGAGTGATTAGTTTTTGCATAAGCAATGTATTTTCTAAGAAATGGAACAGAAAGGTATTCTTTTCCATTTGTGTTATTTTTGTACCTGACTTCCTCGTCTTTGATTACTGGATTTTCAAACGTATTCTCCTCTACCTTACTTTCTGGGACTCCCTTGATTCTGCTGGCCATAATGTGTCTCGCAATACTAGCATCGTTTTCCTCATCTACTCTGTCTTTCATTAGCCAAATAATATCAAATCTAGTAGCTAGAGGGATAGGAAGTCCTGTTTGATTAAATGCGTACATTAGATTTTGATTGGGTCCAACATCAAACGTCCCTTTCTTAGGATTTGCAGCTGAAAGAACTGCACACCGGGCACGCAATTGGGTTGTTATACCTCCTTTACTCACAGAAATTTGTTGCTGTTCCATTGCTTCGTGAAGAGAACCCTTGTCCTCGTTACTGATTTTATCAATCTCGTCGATACAGGCAATCCCCAAATCTGCGAGAGGTAATACTCCAGCTTCCAGAGTAAATCGACCATCTCCAAAAGAGTCTCGGATTGCAGCAGCAGTTAACCCAGCAGCAGAGATATTTCCTCCAGATGCAAATTTTGCTCTAGGTGCTAATTTTGACATGTAGGTCAACAACTGAGATTTGGCTACACCAGGATCACCCATCAGTAGAATATGTATATCACCTCTATTTCGTGTTCCATCTGCGTTAATCCTAGAGACACCTCCAAATAATTGCATCAGAAGACTACGCTTTACCACCTTCAATTTATCCGTCACGTCAATGATTGACGGAGCGATCGACTCTTGCATGATTGCCATCAAGTCTGGGCGCGCAGCAACTTTCTTAATCTCTAATTTTTCCTCTTCTGATGGCTGAATGTCTGTAAAAGGCGTAGACTCTCTCACAGCAGAATGAAGGCTGTATACAATTTCAAACATCGCAGATTTACGATTACGATGATATCCTGCTTGAGTATAAGGGATTAGATTTGCAGTAATTCTTTCACCGGGAAGGAAACGATTACATTGAATCCCTTCAATTAATACCTTACCTCTATTTGGTTGTCCGCTTCCTTTTACACGTTCAGGGAGTTCTTGAATTTCGAGATATTGATTATTTATCCATGAACATCTATCGCTGTCTAATGTGAATCTAGTAGAACCTGCACCTGAGGCAGGTAATTCACAACCACTACAAATCAATGGCTCTTTAAGTTCTAATTCATTTTCTTGGGTAACCGTGGTAGCTCCATTGCAGGAATCACATAACCAAACTGCTTCGTATATTCTTGGACGGATTTCGGAGACTTTTGTTATTACTACATTCACAGATCTGAGTCGATTAAGGTCATCAGAGCCAATATCCCTTAGATCATATTCTACATCAGGTGGTAAATGTTCTAGGAGAATATCTGGCTCAATATTTATTCCATTCTCTTTACACCTTTGAGAAAGAATTCTCTTCCCCATCAAGATTGCCCGCTTTGGCTGATTGAGGATTTTTTTCGCAAATTCCGGATCCCAAGATTGTATATCATTAAATCGTAATTTAAATTCAATAGAATTGTTTGTCAAAAGCTGAATCTGTTGTGACTTTACTTCTTGAAAAAAGGTCTCCCATCGAGAACTGAAATCTTCAATCTGGAGCGCCATTTAGTTCACCGAGGACTTTGACGAGAGAATCGACCGTCTATGAATCAAGCGGCTCCAGTCCTTTGAACCCCCTGTTTTCTAGTGGAAATCAGGGGTTTTCTCAGTTGCCTTTTCTTCAAATTCAAGACTTCTAATGGAGAATTATTAACAGAGAATTTACGAACTGGAGGTATTTAGGAGTATCATGGAATGGACAAGAAGTGGAGAAGACCTGTTTGTTAGAATCGACCCTAATGAGGAAATACATTCAACATTGCAGAAACTTGCAGATGAGGTTGGTTTTGATGCAGGAGCAATTACTAGTGGTATTGGAAGGACTCGTGATAATTTGTATGGTTACATGAACGAAGAAGGAGTTTACCAAAGAAGACCTTTAGATCCCCCGTCTGAACTGGTAAGTCTCTCAGGAAATATTGCAAGAACACAAGAAGGTAAAGCTTTCACTCACATTCATTGTTGTTGGTCGGATGATGATAACAATGTCCATGCAGGACATATGTTTCATGCAACAGTCCACGTTGTAGCTGAAATTCATATTCGGATTTTAAAAGATGCAATAATGACTCGATGCCCTATTGCTAATCTAGAATTATTGGGCTTGCAATTTTCATGAAAATTGATTAAAACATTGGAGTGGAAATTGGAATGTCAAGTCCGACCATCGGTGAGATGGTTCGTAGGATTTGTTCAGAATATCGAGTCACTTCAATCCCGGATTCATCGCGTGCTTGGAATGGTCCTCAAATTATCTCTGACCTGGATCGTCCATGCCATCTAATTGTTACAGCCACAGATGCGAGTTTAGCAGTAATAGAAAAATCAGTTGAATTAGGTGCAGATATTCTCATCTGCCATCATGGATTGACTTGGACCAATGGCACCATTCCATTACCATTTAGTGATGATATTGAAGCGGCCAGGACTCGATTAGCTATTGAGAATAAACTAACTATCATTGGACTACATTTACCAATGGATGCCCATCCTTCCTTGGGAAATAATGTCATTATTGCAAATGCGATTGAAGCCGATTTTCAAGAGTATTGGTTCACTACAAAAGGCCACCCTAGTCCATTATTCGAAGGTTTTATTGAATCCTCTGATGGCGCTCTGTGGCCTGAAATTACGGTGTTAGAAGATGGTAGAAAATCTATCGAGATTGGCATAATTGCCCGAATAAAATCTATTTCTAGACTAGAAATAAAACATAAATTACAACAATTTATTGGTTCTGAACAAACATCGGATGAAAAAGTTCGATGTTTCCCCGAAGATAGAGATTTACAATCTAACCTAGTCAAAACAGTTGCAATTTGTACCGGCGCAGCTGGTGGAGCAGTCTTTGAAGCCAAGAATTCAGGTGCTGACATTCTCATAAGTGGTGAGGGCCCTGCACACGCAGCAATTCACGCCCATGAATCAGGAGTTGGTTTACTCTTGGGAGGTCACCATGCAACTGAAACCGTTGGACCAAAAGCACTAGCAGAATGGTTGAATACTATATCACGGGAGAATAACCTAAATTTTCAATCTTCTTTTATTTCCTCCCCAATTGGATTATAATTATCCAATTTTCAATCCGAAGGATGATGAGTTAAATGCTCAAGGCAATAACATGGGCGAAGGAGTTGATTACGCCAGTTCTGGTGTTGATATTGATTTAGAAGGGGCTGCAGTTTCTTCTCTAATCGGAGCATTGGGCCGATCTGTGAGGGTTCCAGGGACCGTTGGAGCGCCGGTAGATCTTCCAGGTGGATTTGGGGGACTTGTGGAATTTGGTGATAATTATCTTGCCTTAGCTACAGATGGAGTTGGTTCTAAATTGTCAATTGCTACAAAATTGAAACAATGGTACGGAGTTGGTATTGATTGTATGGCCATGAATGTCAATGATTTATTGTGTGTGGGTGCTGAACCTATTGCATTTGTGGATTATATTGCAGTCCCAAAACCGGATCAGGAAACTCATGCAGCCATAGGTGCAAGTCTTTCTGAAGCATGCAAAAGAGCACGAGTAACACTTGCAGGGGGCGAGACCGCCAGTCTTCCAGGAATAGTTACTGAGTTAGATTTGTCAGGAACAGCCCTCGGTTGGTTACCCAAAGGAAATGAGATTACAGGAGCAAATCTCAAAGAAGGTGATATCCTAATTGGTCTTCCATCTTCAGGTGTTCATTCAAACGGTTATTCCTTGGTTCGAAAAGTAATGGAGATATCGGGTAATTCGTGGAACGATCCTTGGCCTCATCCAATCGATGAAGGAAGAATAGAACGATTTAATGATGGAGAAATAACGTTTGGTGAAGTGTTTCTGAATCCCACCAAGATTTACGTCGACCCAGTAATTGATTTAATTCAAGACGGCCCTTGTACATCTGATAACATTCATGCCATATGTCACATTACTGGAGGTGGACTTTCTAATCTCCTCCGTCTTCATGATTCATTAGGTTGGCACATACATTCTCCTCTCCCGATTTTATCTGAATTCAAATGGATTGAACAGACTGGAGGAATTGATAGACGAGAAATGTTTAGGACTTTCAATATGGGCTGCGGAATGATAATTGCAGTAGATGCTGCTGTTGCCTCAGAAGTTACAATTTGGCTTCAAAACAAATTAGAGGGGAGTGCTATAATCGGCGAGGTTGTATCAAACGGACACAGGGTAACTCATCAAGAATCGGCGGTTATCTTCGAACATTACTAATTTTCATTGTTTGAAACTTACCGGAATTTCGTGGATTTATGCTTCCCTACAATTTGTGTAGCCCATCTTCGTATTGATGGACTGATAGCAACAATGGCACTTGTTCTTTTGAAAAATGAGGATATTTCTGGAAGAGTCTATTCTATCAGACTGGCACGAATATGTTAACCAGATATTCTCTTGATCGTTACATTTCATACGGGAAGTGCCATATCAATGAGCCCTTTCATCGAATCATGGAAGAGGAAGAGACGACATTGTTGCTTGAAGGAGCAACCCCTTCTGTACTACCATTACCCTCCGAAATTGACGAACATTTTGGTCGTGGCCCTGGTTCCAAAGGATTGCGCAAGGTCTTCCATAATTCAGTAATGACTGGAAGTAGAACAAGATCCGTTTTACTACTCCATCATATTCTCTCTAGTTCGTATTTTCCCGATGGGCAAATTCGAATATTGGATGGGTTAGGAGCATCAGGAATCCGTTCCAGAAGATGGATGACTGAACTTCCCCCTGAAGAATCTCGTCGATTGGATTTACATGTATGTGACATTCTTCCTGAATCTTTGGAATGGATAGCCAAGAATATTCAACGGTTTAGTTTAGATAATCAAATTAAATTGATTGAGGGAGATTTGAGATCCAAGGTTCTTGAGGGAGGTTGGCATTGGATAGACATAGATCCATATGGGTCTCCTATGCCTTTTTTAGATCCAGTAATTCAAGCACTTTCAAGAGACGCAATACTGGAGGTAACAGCCACTGATACTGCTGCTCTAACAGGCTCTAGTAAAGGTCCAACAATGCGACGCTATGGAGCATTTGTTCGAACTGATAAATGGGCTCACGATTCAGGATTGCGTGTTTTGATGGCAAATGTTGCACGAATTGCTGCTCGCCATGATCGCTTCATTGAACCATTATTATCAGTATGGGAATCTCATCATATTCGAGTTTCTGTGGCAGTTAGAAGGTCGAAACAAAATGCAAGTTCTGTAGAGAAGAATATTGGTTGGCGTATCATTAACCCAAACGCCTCAGAAATTCAATCGAGTATTGATGCCGGTTTACATCCTCATGGATGTCCGGAAATGAGTCAACCATTTTGTTTCTTACCATTCCGTCATCCAGTAAATCATCAAGATCGACGAGTATCAGGTCCATTGTGGACCGGCCCCCTCGCATCGCGAGATGTCCTTTCACAACTAAATCCAGAAGTGGCTCAGAAGTTGTGTGTTCCAACTAAAAAATCTCTTACGAATTGGGGTTTTCCAGTTGAAATCCATGATCAATTAATTGAACAATCGAATCAATCTATTCATCGGTCGTTACTTCGTTTCTCTCAAGAAGCCAACGTTGATCAATCCTCTTCGTTGTTAATTGTTGATAGATTGAATCCACATATACCTTTGCGTGGTCCGCCCTCTCCCTCAAAATTAGCAGAAGCTCTTACTGAATCGGGCCATCCTTCTTGTGTAGCATCTTATTCAAATCCCGCAATTTTGACATCTGCTCCGTGGAATTTAATTTACGATACTGCATTAGAAATAGCCAATGAATCCCTAAAATGAAGAACTAACCTCCGATGTAAGACATCTCTATTTTTGGAAGGATAATTGTTCCAGGTTTAGGTGTTTTACTTCTCAATTCTGAATACCGGTCATTCCTCATTCCCCAAATTTCAGAAATTACATCCTCAACTCGTCGTGTCTTATTTTCGCCTCTTAATATTGATTTTAAATCCGTTCCATTGGATGCAAATAGGCAGGTGAATAAACGTCCATCTGCCGATATTCTAGCACGAGTACAATCTCCACAGAAAGGTTGAGAAACGGATGAGATGAAACCAATTTCAAAATCACCCTTTCCTTCGACTTTCCATCGTTGAGCAACTTCTCCTCTATGAGTCGAATCGATTGGAATTAAGTTCATATTTTTCTTAATGTGATTATGTATCTCTGAACTTGGGACGATATCATTGTATCTCCATCGATTGTGATTTCCTACGTCCATGAACTCAATGAATCTAAGAGAAACAGGGAGATTCTCAAATTTTTTGATTAATCTGTCAATATCTTGTTCATTAATACCTCTCCGGATTACGGTGTTTATCCTCACTTGGCCAAGCCCACAATTAATCGCCTCATTTATGGCATCTAAAATCGAATGAAGCTTTTCTCCGGGCGTTTTGGTAATGCGTTCAAACACCAATGGGTCCAGTGAATCTAAACTGAACGTGACACGATCTAGTCCTGAATTTCGTAATGACAATCCTCGTCCAGAAAAGAGCAGTCCATTACTGGTCATCGCAATTTCCACAGGGTGTTTAGAAAGCATTTGAATTAGGTTTTCCAGTCCTCTTCTTAGCAGTGGCTCTCCACCAGTTAAGCGAACTTTCTTCAATCCTAGTGGGACCAATGATTCTACCACTGAATTAATTTCTTCAAATGACAACAAATCCCTTCTATTCATGAACTGATGTTTTGAATCAAAAATTTCTGCTGGCATACAATAATCACATCTCATGTTACATCGATCAGTAACTGATATTCTCAAGTCATGAAGAGGCCGATCTAACTGGTCAGTCAGCCCTTCCATAATCAACTTGGTGAATAGACACCGCATGAATAATGTCCTCAATTGATTGAAGTAGTACCGAACTGTCGCAAATGTATGAACAAAGGCGTGACGATAGCGGGGGGTGTCGTTACTGGGATATTTTTACTGGTTACAATACTTGGTAGCGTTATCGCGGGTTCCACTGTAGATGACCTTGAGAACTTTAACGATGATCCATCTCCGTATTATACTCAGTCTGTTGATGGAGAAGTTACCTTCACTTTTATCGATGAAGATGGAGCGGGAAGCGTTGCCTTTGAGGTTCTTCTTGATCTTGATTATGTTGATGAAGACAAGGATGGTATAATCGATAATTGCAATGGCTTCCAAGTAACAGTCACCGATGAAAACGGTATTGATGTGACAGAAAATGTTTCTAAGATAAACTGTCAATACGATCAATTCTATGCAGAGGATCCAATGCATGAAGGAAAGGTTATTCACAGTTATATTTGTGATACTTACTTTAGTTCCGATGATTGTAGTCTCAATTCTGACTATAAGGTTACAGTGACACTGAGAAACTCTACCGAGACTAAGAATTTCGTTCTCTTCGATAACGATGCATATTCGATAGCAATGCTAACTGCTCTTGGTGATGATATTGGTGCAGCACTTGGAGGCGGAGCACTTGCTACCTTGGGATGCTGTGGAATTCCCATTGGCTTGATTATTCTGATTATTGGACTAGCACTGGGAGGTCCTCAACCACCCTTCCAAGGTTACAATGTAGGAACACAAATGCCCATGGCAGGTACTATGCCTTCCAATCAGATGGGGAGTGCAGTTCCTATGCAAACTCCAGTGCAGAGTATGCAACCACCACTGAGCAGTGATGCTACAGGTACTAATGTTCCTGATTTGGCAGAGGCTTATACAAACCAATTTTCTCAACCCCCTACAGAGTAAAATAAATTATCGAGGTGAAATTATGATTTCAATCACTGAAAAAGCAAAAGAAATGCTACTTCAATTTCAACAGAAGGCTGACGATGATATCCTCCGAGTTCTCAGAGTTGAGATTATTGGAAGGGGCGAGAAAGGATTTCGATATGATCTGAATTTAGTTGATATTGAAGAAAAAGAACCCTCAGATGTCGTATGCGAAGTAGACGAAATGACAGTTTTGATTGCAGAAAGGAGCTCCCAATATATGGATGGTGCAACTTTAGATTTTGTAGAGACTCTGATGGGCGGAGGGTTTCAGTTTGAGAATCCTAATCCAATGTGGGTTGATGATATATCACTTGCAGTTGCTGAAGTGATTCAAACGGATGTTACTCCGATGGTTGCTTCTCATGGAGGCACTGTAGAATTGCTTGGAGTTGATGGAGATAAAGCAGTGATAGCTTTTGGGGGGGGCTGTCAAGGTTGTGGAATGGTGGATGTTACTCTAAAGCAAGGTATTGAAGTTGCAATCAGAAACAAAGTCCCATCTATTTCCTCAATTGTAGATGCAACTGATCATGAAGCAGGAACAAATCCATTTTATTGATTCTATACTTTCTTTGTTGGGCCTTGAATCGTTTCTGTATTATTTGTTAAACGGTTAATTGCAATTAGTGCTGAATTTCTTCCAGACAAAATTGCTCCTTCTACGCTACCATGCAACATATGGTCTCCACATTCGATTAAATCTTCTCCATTCTTTGGAAGATTGGTGAGTCTTTTTCCAGAACTAGAAATAGGGAGAGCATGAGTAATATGTTGAACTGCAAGAGTCTTCCAAGTTGAAACTGTACCGTCTCCAAACCATTCTCCTAGATCATTTCTTGCTGCTTCTTCAACCGATTCTCTCGTCTCAAATCCCATTTCTTTAGCTCTGTCTCCAACAACTGTTGCAGTTACTAAACTCCGTCCGGATGGTGCATAAGAGGGTTGAATATCAGAAGGTACAGCCACATGCGATACAATAGAAGAAGAATCAATGAGATTAGTATTGAGTAAGATGTGTTTCGAACGCATGGGTGATGAAGGAGCATCAAAGTGAATTGTCCAAACATGTTTTCCATCTTCATCTGTGGGTTCAGCAAATGCTTTGATAACAAGATCAAAACGATGTGCTTCTCCTCTGAATCGAAGAGCTTTCTCTTCAATTCGGCTAATTTCCACACCTAACCTAATGTTATCTTGTCCAATCTCTTTAGCAATTGATAAAGGAACAGAATGTATACCCTCTTTTGGTAAAACCATTTTTCCTTTTGCCATCATCCTAAAGATAAAACGAAATAATCGTTCAGATGTTTGCAACTTGGATTCAAGGAAAATTCCTCCAAATAGTGGCAGGAAAAATCGATTTATTGCATTATCACTTAGTTTTCTCTTTTGAAGAAAATCAAGGGTAGTTCCGTCCCCTCCATCAAATAATTGATCAATTTTTCCTTTTGTAATTGATAATCTCATCAAACCAATTTTCAATAAGTCCTTGATAGATAAAAATCCATTTAATGAAGTTAAAACGCCTCTTAGGGGATCTCTCCAAGGATCTGCCATTAATTTCATACGAGCCTTCCCATCTTTGACTAGAACAACTCTTGCTCCTGGTTTGAATGGTTTACAGCCTAATGATTTGTAATCGATTTGTTTGGAAGTTTCTGGATATGCTGTTTGTAATACATGAAATCCGTGATCTAAGAGAAATCCATCAATTTCTGATGTTCGCATTCGCCCTCCCACTTCTGATTCTTTATCGAAGACAGTGACATTAAATCCATTGTTTATCAGAATTTTTGCACATTGAAGACCTGCAATTCCTGCTCCAACGATAGCAATTTTTTTATCATTGTTGCGTGAATTCATCACCATCACTAATTGTCTCCAATATCTAATCCTATTCTAAATTCTTCTAGGTATGGACCCATAGACTGTATTAACATAACATCTGGATGAGTTCTGATAACTAGTCCGTCTAGGTACATCAAAGCTCGAATAATTGGAAAGGCCTCCTCTCCAAAGTCTGCTTTTGCTTTCTCTACCGCAGTACGAACAGTTTTCATCATAATTTGAGTTAAACTCTGTTCACCAACAGGTTTCTTTTCAAAATCGTGGTAGATCTCCTCCATTGTAGAATAGTACTTTTCTAGTTTTACGGACTCTAGATTGGCAGTTGACATTTTAAGGAGGGCATCGAATGCTTGAGGGAGTTCTTTTTTTGATAGATGCTCAAAAAATGTAAACAGAGATCTGTTTACATGTTGAGGAGCATGACAAATCGCTCCATTATCGATGAATACAAATTTACCATCTTCATCAATTATACAATTTCCTGGATGAAGGTCTCCGTGAAAAGTCCCAATTCCAAAAAGAAAAGCCCCATGAATTCTGAATAATTCTAGTAGTTTCTCCCAGTCTAAATTTCGTGCTTCAATCCCTTCTTCGAGTGATTCTCCGTTAATGTATTCTGACACTAGAACATTTTCATTTGAGATGTCAGGATAGTATTTGGGAAATCTCAGAAGGGGCATTGGAAAACTATCTTTTACCTGATTTTGAATATTTCTTAATTCATCAGCCCCAGCAATTTCATTTGTCAGATCTAGTTCTCTTGTTGTATAATCGGCAACGTGATTTAACAATGCCATTGGGTTTCCTACTTTACGTAATTTAGGTGAGAAGAACAAGAATATTCTCAACC
>MDTG01089909.1_pt1 | contig 17648 bp, 15 predicted proteins | sample 811421 | NCBI WGS metagenome assembly MDTG01 (sample SAMN05326645, study PRJNA326480) | marine metagenome | isolation source: seawater | place: Pacific Ocean: South East | collected 2011
ACCCGGCTCGCCCCGGACGGGCTGCTGGTGTGCGAGGTGGGCGCCAGCGTCCCCGCGCTGCTGCGGCGCTATCCCGGCATGCCGTTCCTGTGGCCGGATCTGCCGGAGGGCGGCGAGGGCGTGTTCCTGCTGTGGGCCGGAGACGTCTGAGCGGACCGGCAACTCGCTTGCGTCCCCCCGGCCCTGTTCCCATACTTCGCCCTCGCTTTCTGGGAGCCCCGTCGACATGGCCGGCAATACCTTCGGACAGCTCTTCACCGTCACGACGTTCGGTGAGAGCCACGGCCCCGCCCTGGGCGCCGTGGTCGACGGCTGTCCGCCGGGTCTGGCCCTGTCCGAGGCCGATCTGCAGCGCGACCTGGACCGCCGGCGGCCCGGGCAGTCGCGCTACACCACCCAGCGCCAGGAGCCGGATCAGGTGCGGATCCTGTCCGGCGTGTTCGAGGGCGAAACCACCGGCACGCCCATCGGCCTGGTGATCGAGAACGTCGACCAGAAGAGCAAGGACTACAGCAATATCAAGGACTTGTACCGTCCTGCTCATGCCGACTTCACCTATCAGAAGAAGTACGGCCGGCGCGACTACCGGGGCGGCGGGCGGTCGTCGGCCCGGGAAACGGCCATGCGGGTGGCCGCAGCGGGTATCGCCCGCAAGTACCTGGCCGAGCAGGCCGGGGTGGTCATCCGCGGGCATCTCGCCGCCATCGGCGAGCTGCGTTTCGAGCCGGTCGACCTCGCGGCGGTGGACGACAACGATTTCTTCTGTCCGGAGCCGGGCCGGGTCGACGAGATCGCCGCGCTGGTCGATCAGCTCCGCCGCGACGGCGACTCCGTCGGCGCCGAGGTCCGGGTGGTCGCCAGCGGCGTGCCGGTGGGACTCGGGGAGCCGGTGTTCGGCAAACTCGACGCGGACCTGGCCGCGGCGCTCATGAGCATCAACGCGGTCAAGGGCGTGGCCATCGGTGACGGCTTCGCCGTGGTCGGCCAGCGCGGCACCGAGCATCGGGACGAGCTCAGCGCGCAGGGCTTCCTCAGCAATCATGCCGGCGGGGTGCTCGGCGGCATCAGCACGGGGCAGGAGCTGGTGACCAGCATCGCCCTGAAGCCGACCTCCAGCCTCACCACCCCCGGCCGCTCCGTGGACGTCCACGGCAACGAGGTCGAGGTGGTCACCAAGGGGCGTCACGACCCCTGCGTCGGCATCCGCGCGGTGCCGATCGCCGAGGCCATGGTCGCCCTGGTGCTGATGGATCACCTGATGCGCCACCGGGCCCAGAACCCGGAGCGCTGACGCCGGGCCGCCCCGGCGCCGGCGGGTTCACTCCGGCGGCGCCAGCAGCACGTCCCGGAAGGCCCGTGCCGCATTCGACAGGGTGCGGTCGGGGTTGGTGACGTAGCCGAGCTGGCGTTCGAGCGCCGGCCCCGTCACCTCCAGCGCCACTAGCGGCGGCTCGATCATGCTGCGCGGCAGCACGCTCCATCCCAGGCCGATTCCGACCAGCATGGCGATGGTTTCCAGATAGTTGGTGGCCAGATTGGGCCGCACCTCGATGCCGGCCGCGGCGAACGCTTCCACGACGATGCGTCCGGTGTAGGTGCCGGGACCGGGCAGCACCGGGCGGGCGGCGGCCAGCTCGGGCAGGGACAGGGGACCCCGGCCCGCCAGCTCGTGATCGTCCGCCACCACGAAGTCGAGGGGGTCCTCCCAGAGCACCGTGGCGCACAGGTCCGGGTCGCCCTTCGGGTTCAGGGTCACCACGGCGATTTCGGTGTCAGCGCGCCGCACCAGCTCGTAGGCGTCCTCCGAATCCTCGAAGCGGATGTCGAGCTGCACGTCCGGATAACGGCGCGTGAAGGTGCGCAGGGCGGGGGCCAGCCGGTGCAGGCCGACGTGGTGGGAGGTGGCCAGGCTCAGCTCGCCGGCCACGGTGCGGTCGAGGTCCTTCAGCTCCCGTTGCGTGTCCAGCACCGTTCGGAGCATGCTCTCGGCACGGGGCGCGAGCACCCGCCCGGCGTCGGTCAGATAGATGCGCCGGCCGACGCGGTCGAACAGCCGGCATTCCAACTCGTCCTCGAGGGTGCGAATCCGTTTGCTGACGGCGGGCTGGGTGAGGTGCAGCCGTTCCGCCGCCCGGGAGAACGAACCGGTGTCGGCGACGGCGAGGAACGCCTGGAGCTCGTTGAGATTCACCGGACCCTCCGCCGGCCAGTGCCGGCGGTGGTGGGAAGCGCCGATGAGCCGGGAGTTTGATGCCCCTCCGGTCGACGTCTTTTTGGATATCCTTCTGGAATTGAAAACATAACTGGAATGAATTTGAGTTATCGGATGCCGCCTTCTACCATGGCGCTCCCCTGACGACAACGCCCCGGGAGAACCCCTTGGCTCCGACAACCCTCTACGACAAGGTCTGGGACGCCCACGTGGTCGGCCAGCGCGCCGACGGGCAGACCATGCTCTACATCGACCAGCAGCTTCTGCACGAGGTCACCTCGCCCCAGGCCTTCGAAGGCCTCGAGCTGGCGGGCCGGCCGCCCTGGCGGGTCGGCGCCAACCTGGCCACGCCCGACCACAACGTGCCCACGGAGCGGCGCGAGCTCGGTCTGGACGGCATCGACGACCCGGTCGCCCTCGAGCAGGTCATCACCCTGGACAGGAACTGCAAGCGCTACGGCATCACCGAGTTCGACATCACCGACACGCGGCAGGGCATCGTCCACGTGATGGGCCCGGAGCAGGGCGCGACCCTGCCGGGCATGACCATCGTCTGCGGCGACTCCCACACCTCCACCCACGGCGCGTTCGGCGCCCTGGCCCAGGGCATCGGCACCTCGGACGTGGAGCACGTGCTGGCCACCCAGTGCCTGGTGCAGAGCAAGGCCAGGAACTACCGCGTGCAGGTCGACGGCCGGCTCGGAGCGGGGGTGACCGCCAAGGACCTGATCCTGGCCATCATCGGCCGCATCGGCACGGCCGGCGCCACCGGTCACACCCTGGAGTTCATGGGCGAGGCGGTGCGGGCCCTGTCCATGGAAGGCCGCATGACCATGTGCAACATGGCCATCGAGGCAGGCGCCCGGGCCGGCATGGTGGCGGTCGACGACACCACCCTGGAGTACGTCCACGGCCGGCCGTTTGCGCCCAGCGGCGACCTCTGGAACCAGGCCGAGGACTACTGGCGCACCCTGGTCTCCGACCCGGACGCCCGCTTCGACGCCAGCCTGACCCTGGACGGCTCGGCGCTGGAGCCCCAGGTGAGCTGGGGGACCTCCCCGGAGATGGTGGTGCCGGTCAGCGGCGCCACGCCGAATCCCGACCGGCTCGACGATCCGGCGGCCGCCGAAGGCGTGCGTCGGGCGCTGGCCTACATGGGGCTGGCCCCGGATCAGCCGATCACCGACATCCGGCTGGATCGGGTGTTCATCGGTTCCTGCACCAACTCCCGGATAGAAGATCTGAGGGCCGCCGCCGCCGTCGTGCGGGGCCGCAAGGTCGCCGGTACGGTGAAGCAGGCCATGGTCGTGCCCGGATCCGGGCTGGTGAAGGCCCAGGCCGAGGAAGAGGGGCTGGCCCAGATCTTCCTGGACGCCGGCTTCGAGTGGCGCGCGGCCGGCTGTTCGATGTGCCTGGCGATGAATCCGGACCGGCTGATGCCGGGGGAGCACTGCGCCTCCACCTCCAACCGCAACTTCGAGGGGCGCCAGGGCTACGGCGGCAGAACCCATCTGGTCAGCCCCGCCATGGCGGCGGCCGCGGCGGTCGCCGGCCACTTCGTCGACGTGAGGGAGCTGTCATGACGCCATTCACCGTGCTGACCGGTCTCGTCGCGCCCCTGGACCGGGCCAACGTCGACACCGACCAGATCATCCCCAAGCAGTACTTGAAGTCCATCCGGCGCACCGGCTTCGGCGACTACCTGTTCGACGCCTGGCGCTTCGAGGACGAGGGCGACATCGGCATGACGCCCAACGAGCGGACCATCAACCGGTCCTTCGTGCTCAACCAGCCCCGCTACCAGGGCGCGCAGATTCTCGTGGCGGGGCCGAACTTCGGCTGCGGCTCGAGCCGCGAGCACGCGGTGTGGGCGCTCAGCGAGTACGGCTTCCGCTGTGTGATCGCGCCGAGCTTCGCGGACATCTTCCACAGCAACTGCTTCAAAAATGGCTTGTTACCTGTTGTTTTACCTAAGGAAACCGTCGACGAGCTGATGGCCGGCGCGGCGGATGGAGGCTTCGAGCTCACCGTCGACCTGCCCGCCCAGACCGTGACGCTGCCGGATGGCCGGAGCATCGGTTTCGACATCGACCCGAACCGCAAGCGGATGCTGGTGGAAGGCCTCGACGACATCGGCCTCACCCTGGCGGAGGCGGACGCCATCCGCCGGTTCGAAACCGGGCACCGCCAGCGCATGCCGTGGCTGTTCATGGAGTGACCGGTCTCGCCCCCGAAGGAGCGGCCTCCCGGCCGCGATGCCCCAGGGAACGGCGTTCGGGAGAAGGATCGCGGCCGGGAGGCCGCTCCTACGGGTGTGACGGATCTAATTCGCATTGTATGGATAACGCTTGAAGTGACTGAAACAAAAGAAATTCTAGTTCTCCCCGGCGACGGCATCGGCACCGAGGTCGTGCCCGTGGCCCGGGAAGTGATGGAGTCGGTCGCCCGGCGCTACGACGTGCCCCTGCGCTTCACGGAAGGCCTGGTGGGCGGCATCGCCATCGACCAGACGGGCAACCCGCTGCCGGGTGAGACCCTGGCCAAGGCGGTCGAGGCCCGGGCGGTGCTGCTCGGCGCCGTGGGCGGCCCGAAGTGGGACGACCTGCCCACCCTGCAGCGTCCCGAGCGCGGCCTGCTCGGGCTGCGCTCCGAGCTGGCCCTGTTCGCCAACCTGCGGCCGGCGCTGCTGTTCGCGCCCCTGGCCGCGGCGTCGTCGCTGAAGCCCGAGCTGGTGGCCGATCTCGACATCCTGATCGTCCGGGAGCTCACCGGCGGCATCTACTTCGGCGAGCCCCGCGGCATCGAGACCGTCGACAACGAGCGCCGGGGCTTCAACACCTACGTGTACAGCGAGCACGAGATCGACCGGATCGCCCGGGTGGCGTTCGACCTGGCGCGCAAGCGCGGCGGGCGGCTGTGCTCGGTGGACAAGGCCAACGTGCTCGAGGTCACCCAGCTCTGGCGCGAGGTGGTCACCCGGGTCGGCGGCGACTATCCGGACGTCGCCCTGTCCCACATGTACGTGGACAATGCCGGCATGCAGCTCGTGCGCGAGCCCAAGCAGTTCGACGTGATGGTCACCGGCAACATGTTCGGCGACATACTGTCCGACGTCGCGGCCATGCTGACCGGGTCCCTGGGCATGCTGCCGTCCGCCTCCCTGGCCGCGGATGGCAAGGGGCTTTACGAGCCGGTCCACGGCTCGGCGCCCGACATCGCCGGCCAGGACAAAGCCAATCCGCTGGCGACGATCCTGTCCGTCGCCATGATGTTCCGATACAGCCTGGATGCGCCCGCGGCGGCCGACGCCATCGAGGCCGCGGTCAACGCGGTGCTCGATGCCGGCTACCGCACCGGCGACATCGCCCGCGCCTCGGCGGACGTCGAGGTCCGTCTGGTGGGCACGCGCGAGATGGGCGATCAGGTGCACAAAGCTCTGGAGGAATTGCCATGAAGGAAGTGAACGTTGCCATTGCCGGCGCCACCGGCGCCGTCGGCGAAGCCCTGCTGGAAATCCTGGAGGAGCGGAAGTTCCCCGTCGGCCGGCTGCACCTGCTCGCCAGCGAGCGCTCGGAAGGCAAGCGCCTGCAGTTCCGCGGCAAGTCGGTGACCGTCGAGCGGCTCGACCGCTTCGACTTCTCCCAGGTGCAGATCGGGCTGTTCTCGGCCGGCGGCGATCTGTCGGCGGAGTTCGCGCCGAAGGCCGCCGAGGCCGGCTGCGTGGTGATCGACAACACCTCCAAGTTCCGCTACGAGCCCGACGTGCCGCTGATCGTGCCGGAGGTGAACGCGCACCGGCTCGACGAGTACACCAACCGCAACATCATCGCCAATCCCAACTGCTCCACCATCCAGATGCTGGTGGCGCTGAAGCCGCTGCACGACGCGGCGCGCATCACCCGGATCAACGTCGCCACGTACCAGGCGGTCAGCGGCGCCGGCACCAGCGCCATCCGCGAGCTGGCGGGGCAGACGGCCAACCTGCTGAATGCCAAGGAGATCTCGGTCGAGAAGATGCCCAAGCAGATCGCCTTCAACGCGATCCCGCAGATCGACGTCTTCCAGGACAACGGCTACACCAAGGAAGAGATGAAGATGGTGTGGGAGACCAAGAAGATCCTCGAGGACGACGACGTCCAGGTGAATCCCACCTGCGTGCGCATTCCGGTGTTCTATGGCCACTCCGAAGCCGTTCACATCGAGACCGAGAAGAAGCTCACGGCCGCGGAGGCCAGGAAGCTCCTGTCGAATGCCCCCGGCGTCACCGTGCTCGACGACCCGGCGAGCAACGGCTATCCCACCGCGGTGACCGAAGGCGCGGGCTCCGATCCGGTCTACGTCGGCCGCATCCGCGAGGACATCTCCCACCCCCGGGGCCTCGATCTCTGGGTCGTGGCCGACAACGTGCGCAAGGGCGCCGCCCTGAACAGCGTGCAAATCGCTGAACTTCTGCTAAATAAATGGAGTTAGGGAGAAACCTCCCGGGGCCGGCGGCAGCCGGCCCACGGCAGGCTCTCCAGCGATAGATTACCGGCAGAAACAACTGTCATAATTGGTACTTACTGCAATTTTCCGCCGCGGCTTCTGCGTTAGTTTCCCTAAGCTCTGGCACAAGGATGTGGTTCGCTCACGCATGTGGATGACATGTGGCTGATTGGAGCAATGGATCGAGCAATGGATTGCGGTGATGGCAACGGGGCGGCGCGCGTCCTTCGGTGCGCGTCCTGGACTCCCGGAATACCTGTCTTGGAAAGGGGCTAGCCTATGTTTGGTTACCTGCTCAGTCGCGGTGACGACGGGCGTCGTGCGTCCGGCGGAAGCTGGCGCCGGGTCGGCGGAGGGCTGATGGCGTCGGCGCTGCTGGCCGCGGCGTCGTCCTCCTGGGCGCTGGGCCTCGGCGACATCGAACTCGACTCCGCGCTCAACGAGAAGCTGGACGCCCAGATCGAGCTGTTCGACGCGGAGGGTCTGCAGCCGACGGAAGTGATCGTCTCGCTGGCCTCCGCGGACGATTTCGAACGCATCGGCGTCGAACGTTTCTTCTTCCTCACGGACCTGCGCTTCGAGGTCGCCTTCGGCCCGGAAGGCGTGCGTCACGTCCAGGTCACCAGCACCCAGCCGGTGACGGAGCCTTATCTCAATTTCCTGGTCGAGGTGCTGTGGCCGAGCGGCCGGCTGCTCAAGGAGTACACGCTGCTGCTCGACCCGCCGACCTTCAGCCCGGCGCCCGCGCCGGCGGTGGCGGCGCCGAGCCAGTCGCGCCAGCAGGACAGCGGCGCAGGCCGGGTTCAGCGCGAGCCGCGCCAGGCCGCGTCGTCCGGCACCCGGGTGCAGCTCGCACCGGGCCGCGGCGGCGAGCCGTCGCCCCTCGACGACGGCGTGGTGGACGGCGAGTACCGGATGACGGATCGCAACGACACCCTGTGGAGCATCGCCGCCCGCACCCGGCCGTCGGACGCGGTCAGCGTGCAGCAGAACATGCTGGCCATCCAGCGGCTCAATCCGGACGCGTTCCTGAACGACAACATCAACCTGCTCAAGGCGGGCTATACCCTGCGCCTGCCGACGGAACAGCAGGCGCTGTCGCTGACGGATGCCGAGGCCGGCCAGCAGGTGGCCATGCAGAACGAGGACTGGCGCGCGCTGCAGCGCGGCGAGGCGCCGCGCAGCCGGGGCGACGCGCCGGCCCGCCAGGTGGCCGCCGAGGACGGGTCCGGGTCGAACCTCCGGGCACCGGTGGATGCGACCCCCCGGGGTGACGCGCCCGCCGCGGAGCGCGGCCCGGATGGCCAGCTCCGCATCGTCGCCGGCGCCGGTGAGACCGCCGCCGGCGGTACCGATGCCGAGACCGCGGAGGCCCTCAACGCCGCGCGGGAAGAGCAGGACCGTCTGGGCCGGGAGGTCGAATCGCTGACGGAAGAGCTGAGCCGCGAGAAGGAACTCGCGAGCAACCAGATCGCGGTGAAGGATCGCCAGCTCGAGGTCAAGGACCAGCAGATCGCCGAGATGCAGGCCGAGCTGGAGCGCCTGCGTCAGCAGGCCGGTCAGCAGGGCACGACTACGCAGAGTCAAAACCAGAGCGCGTCCGCCGCCAAGGCCTGGTGGCAGTCCCCGTTCGTCCTGTGGGGTGGCGCCGGCGCTGTGGTTTTGCTTCTGGTCTACGGCCTGATCGCCGCCCGGCGCCGCCGGGCCGAGGCCGACGACTTCTATCCCGAGGTGTCCGAGACGGGCGCCTTCGACCAGCCCGCGGCAGCGGCGGCCGGCACCGCGGCAGCGGCAGCGACGGTGGCCGCGAGCGCCGCGGTGGAGGATGACGAGGACGAGCGCGTGCTCGAGTTCGACGACGACGAGGCCCCGGCCGCCGCCGACGTCGACGCCGGCGACGACGCCGCAGCGGACGCCGGGGAACCGGCCGCCGTCACCAGCGCCGGTTCGGAGACCAGCGACGTCATCGGCGAAGCGGACATCTACATCGCCTACGGCCGCTATCCCCAGGCGATCGGCCTGCTGCTCGGCGTCCTCGAGGAGGATCCGGGCCGCAACGACGTGCGGCTGAAGCTGCTGGAGCTGTACGCCGAGACCCGCGACCGCGAGGCGTTCGACACGCACATGGCCGAGCTGGTGCAGCGCTGCGACGACGAAGAGGCGCTGCTCACCGCCAGGGAACTGGCGCAGCAGTTCGGCGACGAGCCGGCGCCGGCCACCGACGTGCCGGACATCACCTCGCTGGACGAGGACGATGACGCTGGCATCGAGATGTCGGAGAGCGGGTCGGCGGAGGACGCCGGCGGCTTCGACCTGGTGGACGACGACGCCGACGCGCCGGACCAGGCGGAGGATTTCGAGCTCGAGCTCGACGAGGTCGACGCGGACGAGGCTGCCGTGTCCCGCACGGCGGCGGCACCGGGCGACGCTCTGGGCGGCGACCTCGGGATCGACTTCGACCCCGAGCGGGACCGCGACGACAACGGTGGGGCGGTGACGGAGGATCTTGACGCCGGGAACCTCGGCGATGCCGACGACATCGAGCTCGACCTGGACGACGAGGCGCTCGGCGACGACGCCTTCGATTTCGCCGACGAGGGCGACACCGCCAGCACCAAGCTCGATCTGGCCCGCGCCTACATCGACATGGGTGACCAGGACGGGGCCCGGGACATCCTGAACGAGGTCGTGGCCGAGGGGAACGCCGAGCAGCAGCAGCGCGCTCAGGCCATGCTCGAAGAGCTCTGATCCGGGCGCCGGGGCTGCGATGCGTATCGCGCTCGGCGTCGAGTACGACGGAGCCGCGTTCCGCGGCTTCCAGTTCCAGACCAACGCGCCGTCGGTGCAGGCGGCCCTGGAGGCCGGCCTGGGCCGGATCGCCGACGAGCCGGTGCGGCTGGCCGCGGCGGGACGCACCGACGCCGGCGTCCACGCCACCGGCCAGGTGGTCGGTTTCGACACCGCCGCCGAGCGGCCCCTGGAGGCCTGGGTGCGCGGCGTCAACGCGGTCACGCCGGCGGGCGTGAAAGTGCGCTGGGCGCGCCGGGTCGACCCGGCCTTTCACGCCCGCTACAGCGCCGTCGCGCGGCGCTACCAGTACGTGTTCCACGACGATCGCGTCCCCTCGCCGCTGCTGGCCGGGCGGGTCACGCCGGCGCGCCCGCTCGACGCCGACGCCATGCACCGGGCCGCCCAGTGGCTGCTCGGCGAGCACGACTTCTCCAGCTTCCGGGCAGCGGGCTGCCAGTCCCTGTCCGCGCACCGCTGCGTCCATCGCCTGACGGTCAGCCGCGCCGCGTCCTTCGTGGTGGTCGACATCACCGCGAACGCGTTCCTGCTGCACATGGTGCGCAACGTGGCCGGCGCCCTGGCGGACGTGGGGACCGGGGCCCGGGCGGAATCCTGGCTGCGCGACGCGCTGCTGGCCCGGGACCGGGGCGTCGTCGGCGCCACCGCGGCGCCGGACGGACTCTACCTGGTCGACGTGCACTACCCGGACCAGGACTTTCCGCCGGGCCGGCCGGCCGGCCCGCTGCAGGCCCTGGGAGGCTTGGACCGGTTCTGACGAGTCCGGTACACTTGCGCGTTTCCCGAGCGGCGCGTCGCCCGCCGCGGTTGCCGCCGAACCCCGGCGGCGCACGACGGGCCCCTGGCAGCCCTCGAAGCGGACCCTCCGCGCCGACTCTCGCAGCGGATGCCTTCGGCGGACTCTCTGAGCGGACCCTCTGAGCGAGCAATGACCACCAGAATCAAGATCTGTGGCATCACACGGGACGCCGATGCCGATGCGGTCGTGACCGCCGGGGCCGACGCGCTCGGCCTGAACTTCGCGCCCCGCAGTCCGCGCTGCGTGGCCGTGGACGTCGCCGCGCGCATCGCCGATCGGGTGGCCGGCGCGGTGACGCGGGTCGGGCTGTTCGTCGACCCGGCGCCCGACGAGGTACGCCGGGTGCTGGAGGCCGTGCCGCTCGACGTGCTGCAGTTTCACGGCGACGAGACGCCGGAATTCTGCGGTTCGTTCGGGATGCCGTACATGAAGGCCCTCCGGGTCCGCGAGCCGCTGGACATGGCGGACCTGGAGCGCCGCTTCGCCGACGCCTGCTGCCTGCTGCTGGATGCCTTCGTGCCGGGTCAGCCGGGGGGCACCGGCCAGCGGTTCGACTGGTCGCTGTGGCCGGCGGGTTCCGCGCTGCCGCTGGTGCTGGCGGGCGGGCTGACGCCGGACAACGTGGCGGAGGCGATCACGAGGCTGGCGCCCTGGGGCGTGGACGTGAGCGGCGGCGTGGAAGGCCCGTGCAAGGGCCAAAAGGATCCGCAGAGAATCGAAGCATTCGTTCGAGAGGTGAAGCGTGCGAGGAGCTAACAGATACGATCAGCCGGTGAACGGCCATTTCGGCGAGCATGGCGGCCGGTTCGTGGCCGAGACCCTGATGCACGCCCTGGAGGAGCTGGAGAGCCTCTACGAGGCCGCCCGCCAGGACCCGGAATTCCAGGCGGAGCTGCGCAGCGACCTGGAGCACTATGTCGGCCGGCCGACGCCGCTGTACTTCGCCGAACGCCTCACCCGGGAACTGGGCGGCGCCCAGGTGTACCTCAAGCGCGAGGACCTCAACCACACCGGCGCCCACAAGGTGAACAACACGGTGGGTCAGGCGCTGCTCGCCAAGCGCATGGGCAAGCCGCGGGTAATCGCCGAAACGGGGGCAGGCCAGCACGGGGTGGCGACGGCCACCATCGCGGCGCGCCTCGGGCTCCAGTGCCGGGTCTACATGGGCGCCGAGGACGTGCAGCGCCAGAGCCTCAACGTCTACCGCATGAAGCTGCTGGGGGCGGAGGTGGTGGCCGTGGAATCCGGCTCGCGCACCCTGAAGGACGCCATGAACGAGGCCATGCGCGACTGGGTCACCAACGTCGACGACACCCACTACATCATCGGCACCGTGGCTGGACCCCATCCGTTTCCGGCCATGGTGCGGGATTTTCAGTCGGTCATCGGTCAGGAGACCCGGGCCCAGAGCCTGCAGACCTTCGGCCGGCTGCCGGACGCCCTGGTCGCCTGCGTCGGCGGCGGCTCGAACGCCATCGGCATGTTCCATCCGTTCATCGACGACGCCGACGTGCGCCTGATCGGCGTCGAGGCCGGCGGCCTGGGACTGGCGACGGGCCAGCACGCCGCGCCGCTGTCGGCCGGCAAGGTGGGGGTGCTGCACGGCAACCGTACCTACCTGATGCAGGACGACGACGGTCAGATCGTCGAGACCCACTCGGTGTCCGCCGGTCTCGACTATCCCGGCGTCGGCCCGGAGCACTCGTTTCTCAAGGACATCGGCCGGGCCGAGTACGCCGCCGTCACCGACGACCAGGCGCTGGCCGCGCTGCGGCTGCTGAACCGCTGCGAGGGCATCCTGCCGGCTCTCGAGTCGAGCCACGCCATCGCCTGGGTCGCCGAGCACGCGGCCGCGCTGGGTGCCGATCAGATCGTCGTGGTGAACCTGTCCGGGCGCGGCGACAAGGACATCATGACCGTGGCGAAGCTGGACGGGATCGCGCTGTGACCGCTCCGGGCAGGCTGGACGCACGGCTGGCGGAGCTGCGCCGGGCGCAGCGCAAGGCGCTGGTGACCTTCATCACCGCCGGCGACCCGGTGCCGTCGGCCACCGTGCCGGCGCTGCACGCGCTGGTGCGCGGCGGCGCCGACGTGCTGGAGCTGGGCGTGCCGTTCTCGGACCCGGAAGCGGAGGGGCCGGCCATTCAGCGCTCCTCGGAACGGGGCCTGGCCCAGGGCATGACGCTGCGGGGCTGCCTGGACCTCGTGCGCGCTTTCCGCGAAGACGACGATGCGACGCCGGTGGTGCTGATGGGCTACCTGAACTCCGTGCTGGCCATGGGGGAGACGCGGTTCGCGGAAGCGGCGGCTGAAGCCGGCGTCGACGGGCTGATCATGGTCAACCTGCCGCCCGAGGAGGCAGGCTCCCTGCAGGCGGCCCTCGATCGCCAGGGCATCCGGCTGATCTTCCTGGTCGCTCCGACCACCACGCCGGAACGCGCGCGCCGGATTCTCGATGCCGCCTCCGGCTTCGTCTACTACGTGTCGCTCAAGGGCATCACCGGCGCCGACCACCTGGACACCGCCGCGGTGGGGGAGAAGCTCAAGTGGCTGCGGGGCCTCACCGAGCTGCCGGTGATGGTCGGCTTCGGCATCAAGGACGGCGCCTCGGCGCGGGCCGTGGCCGCCCATGCGGACGGCGCCGTGGTGGGCTCGGCGCTGGTGCGCATCATGGCGGAATGCGCGGACGACCCCGCCAGCATCGCCGGTCGCCTCACGGACCAGGCGCGGGAGATCCGCGCGGCGCTGGACGCGCCCGGTCGATGATCCGGCGGCGGCGCGCGGGGCTGGCTCACCCATGAGCCAGGCGCGTTCGCTCGCCGAGTGGCTCGCCTATGCGGAGTCCGTCCACCCGGTCGGCATCGACATGGGCCTGGCCCGGGTCGGCGAGGTCGCGGCGCGGCTCGGCTTCGCGCCGCCGGGCCATCGGCCCGCGCCGAAGTCGGTGATCGTCGCCGGCACCAACGGCAAGGGCTCCACCTGCCTCGCCATCGAAACCCTGCTGCTGGGCGCCGGGCTGCGGGTCGGGACGACCCTGTCGCCCCACGTGCATCGCTTCAACGAGCGTGTTCGGGTCGACGGCCGGGAGCTCGACGACGCCACGCTGTGCCGCGCCTTCGCGGCCGTGGAGGCGGCGCGGGACGGGGTAGGACTGACCTATTTCGAGTTCTCCGCGCTGGTCGCGCTGTGGTGCTTCCGCGATGCCGGGGTGGACGTGGCGGTGCTCGAGGTGGGCCTCGGCGGCCGGCTCGACGCCTTCAACCTGGTGTCCGCCGACGTCGCCGTGGTGACCAGCATCGGGCTGGATCATCAGGCCCATCTCGGCGACGACGTGGAGACCATCGGCCGGGAGAAGGCGGGCGTGTTCCGGCCCGGCCAGCGGGTGGTGCTGGGCGCGGACGTCAGCGCGTCGGTGCCGGCCGAGGCCGCCCGGCTCGGCTGCGAGGCCACGCGCCTGGGCGTCGATTTCCACGTGGAGGCGGACGCCGACACCTGGGTGTTCCGCCGCGGCGACCGGCGGCTGTCCGGTCCGCGCGGGCCGCTGGCGCCGGCCAACTGCGCCCTGGCCGTGGAGGCTGCCGCGGCTTTGACCGGGCTCGACGGCCCGGAACTCGTCGCGCTCGGCGGCGTGACCTTTCCGGGACGCCTGGAGACCTGGCGCCTCGAAGCCACTCCGGGGGCGCCGCGGCTGCTGGTGGACGTGGCGCACAATCCGGCGGGGGCACGCTTCCTCGCCGATCAGATCGCTCAGCGCGGCCTCGGGCAGCGCCTGGTCGGCGTGCTCGGCATGCTCGCCGACAAGGACGCGCCGGGGGTGGCGGCTGCGCTGGACGATCGGGTGAGCGACTGGATCTGCGTTCCGACCCGCGGCGCCCGCGGACGGCGGGCCGATGCCCTGGCCGCCGCCATCGCGCCGCGGCCGGCCCGGGTCGCGGCGGATCTCCGGACCGGGCTCGAGATGGCGCTTTCGTCGTCGGCGGGCCGGGATGGTATCCTCGCGCTCGGGTCGTTCGACGTGGTCGAGCAGGTGCGCGATCTGCTGGGCGCGGGGTTCGCGGGTGCCGTGGCCGAGACCGCGGCCACGCGTGCGGCGGCCCGGAAAGCTGCCAGGGAACTGCCGAGTTGAGAGAGGAAACCCGCTACCGAGTCACGGGCAGTCTGTTTCTGCTGGCCCTGGCGGTGATCTGTCTGCCGATGCTGTTCGACGGCGCCGGGCTGCCGGCCGAGGAGCTGCCGCCGCTGGACTTCGACGAGCCCCTGCCGGAGCCCGAGATCGCGCCGGTGCCGGCCCCGGAGTCCGATTTCGTCGAACGGGTCGAGACCCTGCGCGAGCAGGTCGACGAACAGGGGTTTCTGACCGACAGCGGCACCCGGTTCGGCGAGCCCGTGCTCACCGACGCCAACGCCGACACCGACGTCTGGGCCGTTCAGGTGGCGAGCTTCGCCGACACCGACAACGCCGAGAACTTCCGCGGCAGGCTGCGCGGCGACGGCTACGAAGCCTTCCTCTCCACGGTCAGGACGGACGATCAGGTGCTGAGCCGGGTGGCGGTGGGGCCGCTGCTCGACCGGCAGGAGGCGGAGTCGCTGCAGCGCGAGCTGTCCGCCCGCTACGACACCCAGGCCCGCCTCATGGCCTTCTCGAACTGAGCGCCGCGCGGACACCATGGCAACCGTCGACATCGTCATCCTAATCGTCGTGCTGCTGTCCGCCGTCATCGGGCTGGTGCGGGGGCTGCTCAAGGAGGTGCTGTCCCTTGCATCGTGGGTGGCAGCCTTTATCCTCGCGCTGTACTTCGCACCGCCGGTGTCCGACCGGCTGGCCGGCCAGCTCGCCGACGAGTCGGTGAGGCTGGTGGTCGCCTTCATCGCGGTGTTCCTCGTCACGCTGATCGCAGGAGGCATCGTTCAGTGGCTCGCCGGTCTGCTGGTCAAGAGCACGGGCCTGTCGGGCACCGACCGCTTTCTCGGATTCGTCTTCGGCAGCGCCCGCGGCGTGCTGGCCTGCGTCGTCACGCTCATCGCGCTGCGCCGGTTCGCCGAGGCCGGCGACTGGTGGGACGGCTCGGTGCTGGTTCCGCAGCTCCTGGCCTTCGAGAACCAGGTGCTGGACTGGCTCGGCCGCGCCCAGGACTGGGTGGTCGATCTCGGCGCCCGGGAATCCGTTCTGCCATCCGGCCGGCCATGATGCGGCGGTCACCGCGCCTGCAGTCCGCCATCCTGCATTTCCCCATCAGGAGCTTCGAATAACCTCATGTGCGGCATCGTCGGAATCGTCAGCAGCTATCCGGTCAACCAGCAGATCTACGATGCGCTGACGGTGCTGCAGCATCGTGGCCAGGACGCCGCGGGCATGGTCACCACGGACGGGCGCAAGCTGCACCTGCGCAAGGGCAACGGCCTGGTCCGGGACGTGTTCCAGCTTCAGCACATGCAGCGGCTGGTGGGCAACATCGGCGTGGGTCACGTGCGTTATCCCACGGCCGGCTCGTCGAGCTCCGCGGAAGCGCAGCCGATGTACGTCAACTCGCCCTACGGGATCTGCCTGGCCCACAACGGCAACCTGACCAACGCCGAGACCCTGCAGGCCGATCTGTTCCGGGACGACCTGCGTCACGTCAACACGGACAGCGATTCCGAGGTGCTGCTGAACGTGTTCGCCCACGAGCTGGAGCGCCAGCGGGCCCACGAGCCCGCCCCGGACGACATCTTCGCCGCCGTCGGCCGGGTCCACGAGCGCTGCCGGGGCGCGTACGCGGCCGTGGCGATGATCATCGGCGTGGGCATCGTCGCGTTCCGCGACCCGTTCGGCATCCGCCCGCTGGTGTTCGGCAAGCGCGACGGCGAGCACGGCACCGAGTACATGATCGCCTCGGAGTCGGTGGCGCTGGACATCCTGGGGTTCGATCTCATTCGCGACGTGGCGCCGGGCGAGTGCGTGTTCGTGAGCAACGACGGCGCGCTGCACACCCGGGTCTGCGCGGAGCGGACCGCGCTGTCGCCCTGCATCTTCGAGCACGTGTACCTGGCGCGGCCGGACTCCATCATGGACGACGTGTCGGTCTACAAGGCCCGGCTGCGGATGGGCGAGCACCTGGCCCAGCAGATCATTGAGCGCTTTCCCGGCCGGGACCACGACATCGACGTGGTCATCCCCATTCCCGACACCGGCCGCACCGCGGCGCTGCCGCTCGCCCATCAGCTCGACGTCAAGTACCGGGAAGGCTTCATCAAGAACCGCTACATCGGCCGGACCTTCATCATGCCCGGCCAGAGCGAGCGCAAGAAGTCCGTGCGGCAGAAGTTCAACGCCATCGAGCTCGAGTTCAAGGGCAAGAACGTGCTGCTGGTGGACGACTCCATCGTCCGCGGCACCACCATCCAGCAGATCATCCAGATGGCCCGGGAAGCCGGCGCGCGCAAGGTCTACATGGCGTCCGCGGCGCCGGCCGTGCGCTATCCCAACGTCTACGGCATCGACATGCCGACGCCCAACGAGTTCGTGGCCTACAACCGCACCGAAGAGCAGGTGGCCGCGCTGATCGGCGCCGACATGCTGGTCTACCAGCGCATCGAGGACCTGGTGCTCAGCTCCCGGGAGGGCAACCCGGGGATCACCGAGTTCGACTGCTCGGTGTTCGACGGCAAATACGTGACTGGAGACATAGACGATTCTTATCTGGAGCGTCTATCGTTGAACAGAAGCGACGAGATGAAACAGCGCCGTGACGCCGCCCACACGAACGATCCCAGCGATCAGACCGTCATCGACCTCCACAACCACGCGTAACGTGAAGGAGCAGATCGAGGCGGTCATCGCCGCCCTCAACGACGTCCTGCTGGGCAAGGAGAACCAGATCAAGCTGGCGTTCGCCTGCCTGCTGGCGCGCGGACACCTGCTGATCGAGGACCTGCCGGGCATGGGCAAGACGCTGCTGTCCCATGCCCTGGCCCGCACCCTGGGTCTGTCCTACAACCGCATCCAGTTCACCTCCGACGTGCTGCCGTCGGACATCATCGGCACGTCCGTGTTCGAGCGTGACAGCGGCACCTTCCGGTTCATCGAAGGCCCGCTGTTCGCCCAGCTCGTGCTGGCCGACGAGATCAACCGGGCGACGCCGAAGAGCCAGAGCGCGCTGCTCGAAGCCATGGAGGAGCACCAGGTCACCGCGGACGGCGAGACCAGGCCGCTGCCGGATCCGTTCTTCGTGATCGCCACCCAGAATCCGGTGACCCAGGGCGGCACGTTTCCGCTGCCGGAATCCCAGCTCGACCGGTTTCTGATGCGCATCGAGCTCGGCTATCCCGACCCCGACGCCGAACGGGCGCTGCTGCGTGGCGGCG
>MDTG01113875.1_pt1 | contig 17646 bp, 13 predicted proteins | sample 811421 | NCBI WGS metagenome assembly MDTG01 (sample SAMN05326645, study PRJNA326480) | marine metagenome | isolation source: seawater | place: Pacific Ocean: South East | collected 2011
AGGAATTGTATATGGATCGCAATGATCTATATGTTCATGTGTAATTAAAATCCAGTTTATATTTTTGAGTGCTTCCGGCTTATAAGATATAGGTACTTGTCTTACTAAATCTTTTGAATCTAATTCCTGAACAGAGTTACTAAGATAAGGATCGATCAAGATATTTAGATTTTTATGCTTTATTTTTAGACCAGATTGGCCAAGATATTCAATATTCATAAAAAATATTTAATATTTTATTAAATTGTGAAATTTAGATCTGATGAATTTATTCATAATTAAATTATGTTTTTATTTTATCAAAGATTTAAATTTTAGTTTTTAGAACATCTTAAAATCCAATCATTTGATATTTTTTTTGAAATATCATCTCCTAAAATCTTTCTTAAGATAAATTTCTTAATAAATTTAAAATCCATCAATAAGAATATCAATTTAAAATTCTTTTCTCCAATATAGATATGAAGTTTATATAACTTTTTATAGAAATTAATATATCCTTTTTTATTAAGGATTTCTTGAACATATTTTTTAAATTTTTCAGCATAAACTTTATCATGATCTAATGGATCATAAATTAGATTATTTTTAATCCTTATATTATGAGAAACGTTTGCGCAATGTGCAAGTATTTTTTGCTCTACTCCATAATCATTAAATGATAACCTATTATTATGTTGCCTAATATAAGTACCAATATAATCTATGCATCCAATTTTATATTTCTCGGATATTCTTAACCAAAGATCATAATCTTGTGATTTCTTAAAAAATGTTCTGTAGTTTCCTATTTCACTTACAGCTTTTTTATTAAAGAAAGCTGACGAATGAGGGAAAAATAGTTTTTGATAATTTAAATTTTTAATCAGCTTTTTTTTATTAATTGGTACTTGATGATTTCGAAGAATTTTTCCTTTTTCATTAATTATTGCGAATTTACTGCCAACTAACTTGAGATTTTCCTTTAAAGCTTTATTTAATTGCTTTTCTAATCTTAAAGGGCATGATATATCGTCTGCATCAATTCTCGCGATCCAATCGTTTGATGCAATATTAATACCTTTGTTTAAGCTTGCAGTTAAACCCATGTTCTTTTGAGAAATATATTTTATTCTTTGATCAAGTGTTGAATATTTCTTTATAATTTCAAGGCTTCTGTCATTCGATCCATCATTTATTATAAGAAATTCGAAATTTTCATATGTTTGCTTAAGAATACTCTCAATACATAAACTTATCCATTTATCACCATTAAAAACTGGCAGAAGAACGGTTATCATTCATGTATTTATATTATGTTTTCATTTTAAAAAGAATTTATTTCGACGGCTAGGGATGTTTAGGTTAATATACATTCAAGAATTCCATAGATATTTATTCAAGTTTAAATGAGAAAAAAAATACTTTGTCTTTCAAGAGCCCCTTTAGATTTCAAAGGTGGAATCCCAGAGTATTGCAAATATATTTATAAAAATTTGGATCATAATATAACAGTAGCGAATTATTCTTTAGATAAAAAAACAAAGATAAATATTTTAAATTCTTATACAAATATTAACGAAATTACATTTCCTTCAGAATTTGTATTTGGAACATTTGCCTTATCAATTAAATACTTTCTTTATTTGTGCATTAATTTTAAAAAATTTGAGATTGTACATTTACAACATCCAGATCCTTTCTCTTCTTTAATTGTAATTTTTTTGAAATTGTTAAATTGGAAAGTTAAGTTACTTATTACTTGGCATGCCGAAATTTACAAGACTTATTTTTTGTTTTCACCAGCATTAATACTTATTGATTTTTTTACATTCTCTATTTCAAATAATTTAATTTTTTTCACTCCTTCACATGTAAAAGATTCTTTTTTGGCTAAGATTATTTTTTTTCGAAAAAAGATTAAACAAATTCCTTTTATTATTGAACATAAAGATAAAAAATTACAACCTAAAAGTTATGACGTAGAGAATAAAAATGATTTTATTATTTTAAGTGTTGGAAGATTAGTAAAATATAAAGGTTACGAGTACGCGTTGGATGCCGTTCGCAAGTCTAATAAAAAAGTAAAATATTATATTATTGGTGATGGCCCTCTAAAGACAAAATTAGATCTACTTATTAAAAACTATAATTTAATGGATAGAGTTTTTCTATTAGGGAAAGTTAGTGATAAAACAAAAGAAGATTATTTTAAAAAATCTGATATATTTCTTTTCCCTTCAATTTCAAAATCTGAGGCTTTTGGAATAGTTCAACTAGAAGCAATGTCTCATGGTTTACCAATCATAAATACTAAATTAAATAATGGAGTTAATTACTTAGTACCGGAAGATATTGGAATTACAGCTAGTATTAAAAACTCTGAAAATTTAAAAAATGCCATTAATAACTTAAAAAGTAATAATAGGCTATTTTGTCAGAAATCAATCAATAGTATTAATAGATTTCAGCAATTCTTAAGTGAGGCAGAAAAGAAAAGTTTTTCTAATTTAATTAATTCTCTCTAAAAAATTTTATCGGAAGTATGTATTATTTATTCTATTTTTAAAAGAGACTGGCACTTTGTAATCTAAGAATTTATAAATGTCATTTTTTTTATAAATAAGATTATCTTTTTGTCTCAACAAAGCACCAACTATACCTTTTACTTTTTTTAAAAAAAAACAACTAGGAAATAAGTTCAATATAAATGCAATAGATAATATAAATAAGTAAGGAATTTTTACTGAAAAATATATTCCTTTTATCTTTTTGTTTTTAATAAATAAATTTATTATTTCTTGATAAGTTATGTTCTCATTACCATGGATATCGAAAATTCTATAATTTTTTGAGTCAGCATAATTTATAAGAAGAAAAATTATTGCTGATAAATCTTTAAAGTGCACAGGGGATCTCATACCATTACATTTTGAAGACAATGGGAAAAAATGATATTTACAAATAAATTTGGAAATAACATTTATATTTTTATCTTGTTTATCTCCCCAAATCATTGTTGATCTTAGAATGTAGTATTTAGTTTTATTTTTTGAATAATTATAAATATTTTTTATTAAAAGTTCTCCTTTTTTAAAATGTAAATACTCATTTTTATCTATACTTTTTTTTTCCAATTTACTATAAATACTTGAACTAGAAAGGAGTATAGTTTTTGATGGGTATATATTCTTATCCTGAACTCTCTTTAGAAGTATTGCAGCCTTATCAATAGGTGAAAAAGATATTATTGTATCACCAGATTTACAATTATGAAGAAAATTATGATATTCAATTCCCTCTTCTCCTTTTTCATTCAGCATGCTTATTCTTGAAGAATATAATGAGTAGTTTAATCTTTCTTTTTTTATTTTTTTTAAAAGATATAGAGCGCTTGGATGAGATGCTCCTAAGATGTGTATTTTGGTCATATCTTTTTACTTAAAATTGAGTTTTGAAAAGAATCATTTTTAATAAATTTATAAATGTATATTTGACTAATAATAAAGTAAGGCAGAGCTCTAGGATAACCAATTGAGAAATATATGAGGTAGCTTAAGGGATTAATTCCTATGATTATATAAAGCAAATTTGAAAGTTTAAAACTATTAAAATTTCCCCAAGCATATTTTAAGCCTGAAACCACAAAATTAAAGAAGGGAATTAAAAATAGTAAAACAAAGAAGATTCCAGATTCACTGAGAAAATAACCAATTGATGAATAGACTGGAACAGATGGTCTTCCAGGACTACTAATAAGTTGGCCTAAACTTGCAAAATTTAAATTGAATATAAATGAGGAAAGATTATTATTGAAACTTAAAAAAGAAATCATTTCAAAAATGCTCTCACCTCTTGTAAACCTATAAAAACCAGCTCCATTTCCTAAAATTGGATTCTGAATAAAGTCAAAGATCCCTGTAAATAGGGATAGTAGCCTTATAGATAAACTATGATCTAAGTTTACTGAATATTCTAATTTGCTAATTAAATATCCTGAATAATAGGTGAAAAAAATAATTGAACTTAAGATGAATAAATTTAAGGTCCAATTAGTTTTTTTAATTTTTAATTTAATTATCAAATAATAAAAGAATTTAATTAATAAAAATAATAAAAATGGAACTATAAAAGATATTATATAACTTCCTGATATATGAAGTAAGCAAATAAAAGTGAATGCATAAATTAATAATTTTTCAATTGAAATGTATTTGCCTTTAAAATTTTTTATCTTGATAATAAGTATTGGTAATAAAATTATTAATAATGCTGGGAAATGTGATGCCTCTTCAGAAAACCCTAATATTGTATTTAGTACAACATCTCTTAATCCTATAACAGTTCTAACATCTCTTAATGTAGTTATTGAAAAAATCCTTAAAGGCACCTCAATAAATAAAATAAAACCAAACATAGGAGCTATACCCCTTACAATTCCATCTGTTAATTCTTCTATATTAAATTGAAGAAAATATAGAATATAAAAAATATAAATAATTCCTAAACTAATACTTTCGATTATATTAAAATTATCTCCATAAATAACTAGATTTATAAAATTAAGTAGAATATATATTAAAAAAAAATAAATCCAGAATTTAAATAATTTAGTTGGTTTAATAATTTTTAGGGAAAAATTTTGGTCAATAACTTTTAAAAATATAAATAGTATTATTGGTAGAAATGCTAGTGGATAATTGGATTCATCAGGCAACATTGCGGATAGTGTTGAGATGAAAACTACAATGCCTATTTGGTTTGTTTTATTAATAATTTTCATTTTAAATTTAATGATAATTGAGTTAGATTTTTATATTTCTTAGAAAATAAGTTGAAATTTTTAGACAAATCTTTTATATATTTCAAATATTCTTCTTCACAAAGATTAGATGCCCAATTAATACATTTATAAAAAGATTGGAAATCTTTTGATGAAAAAATATGATTTTTCTTTTCGGATAATTCTTTGAAAACAACAATATCAGAACAAAGAGGAATTTTTCCTGTATTTAAAAATTCTTGATAAACAAATGGAAATGCTTCAGATCTAGAGGGAATTATGGCAAAGTTAGAATTATTTATATAAATTAATTTATCTAATTTGTTATAAATTGAACCAAGAAAATTAATCTTATTGGGACTTTTTAAAATAGGCATCTTTGAAATATATCTTGGATTTACCTCTCCAATGACATCAAGCTGAATATTAAATGATGACATGTTAACTAATTTTATTAAATCGCTTAAACCCTTTACTGGAGATAATGAACCCACATAAATCAAATTAAATCGGTTTTGTTTTTTGACGAAATTTATTTTTTTTATAATTGATTTTTTAATTATTGGAAGGTAAATGCTTTTTTCATGATTAATGATTGAAGAATTTTTTTTCTTAATAAATGATTCTCTTAACCATGGGGCGACAAATAATAATCTTTTTCTCAAAAATACCTTGAAAATCAGTTTAAATATCTTTAAATTGTTAAAGTCATGAGCTAAAAAATAAACTTTATTTTTTAAAAGAATTAATATTAAGCCAACTGGTAACAAATAAGATGAATGTAGGATAATGATATCTTTATTTTTTGAATTTTTAAGATAAATACTAATATTTAAGAAAGTGTCAATTATGAATAAAAAACCTGATTTACTCCTTAAATTTGATGTATTTGCATTAATTAAATTTAAATGCTTGTTAAAATTTTTATATTTAAAGGTGTAATGTTCTGAATTTATTTTATTTTTATAATCCGATTTGGACCATTTCTCTATGTAACGATAAATCCCTCCATATCTATTATCTAATGTTATGTGAAGAATTTTAAGATTCATTTGAAATAATTATCATTAAGGATTCTTAATATTTAAAGATATGTTTGATATAAAGTTTTTTTGTATTGTAATTCATAGTATATACTTCTTATAAATATTAATATTTAATATATTTTTGTTAGTACTAATATTGTCTTAATATCCAAATGTCCTTATTGAGTATTTCTATTATAAATTTTTTAATTTTAATATTAACTTTTCTTTTTTATAAAAATTACTTAGGTAATTACTTTCTAGACTTACCCAATGCTAGAAGCGCTCATTCAAGTCCTGTTCCTAGAGGAGCAGGAATAGTATTTTCTTTATATTCATCAATTTGTACCTTGTTAAGTGGCTCATATTCAACTGTAATTTGTTTGCCTTTATCAATAGTAGGTTTTTTAGATGATAAATTTTCTATATCTTCAAAAAATAGATATCTTTGCCAATTACTTACAGTTATAGTAATTATTTATTTTTCTTCATTATTTCAATTAAGCTTTAATCTTTTTTCATTACTTTTATTCCTCATTTTATGTGTTGTTGGTACTGGAGTTATAAATTTTTGTAATTTTCTTGACTGTCTTGATGGTTTACTTGCTTCTACTTCATTGGTTGTTTTTTCGACTATTTCAATGGAAGATACTACTTTGCTTCCATTAGTTTTTTCACTTTCTATTTTCCTTTTTTTTAATTGGAATCCTGCAAGGATATTTATGGGAGATGCTGGTAGTACTTTCTTGGGAGCAATCCTATTTGGAATCGCAATGAATAGTAATAGTCCATATCAGTTTATCTCTAAATTATTATTACTTTCTCCAATATTTCTAGATGCAGTATCTTGCATTATTTTGAGATTTATAAATGGATATAATATATTTAAAGCTCACAGAATGCATTTAGCTCAAAGGCTTTTTCTCGCTGGATGGTCTTCTTCAAAAGTTTCTTTAGTATACAGTTTTGCTACTGCAATAATGTGCACTTTATATTTGCGCACTAACCTTTTTTACATGATTTTATTCTTTATTTTCCTATTTATAGTAGGAATAGTTTTAGATAAAAATTTTGCAAAGCCCTTTCCCATGAAATCAATCTTTAATTAAAATAAAATTTTATATAAAAAATTGTTGCTAAATACCCTTATAATGAAAAAAAAAAATAAAATAATTCGAAATAAAAAACAGATTTTGAAATCTTTTACAGATTTATTCAGTTCAATATATAAATCAAAAACCTATATTAGGAGATCAATCCTATTACTTTTAGATCTTATAATTGTATGTTGTTCATTTTTTATATGTAATTCTTATCTTCTTACAAATAAAAATTCTGTAGAGAGTTTCTATAATTTACCTTTAATATTAATATTATCCTCCATTATTTATCTTTCTACTAATCAATATAAAGGAATTCTACTTTACAGAGGTAGTTACTTTTTTTATGGTCTAGGTATAAGAAATATACTTATTACTTTATTATATTTTTTGATAGTTGAAAAAGGTAATAATTCAGAAACTAATTATTTTTCCTTCTTTTTATTATTAACATTAACTCAATCTGGTTTCAGACTTTTATTTAAAGATTTCCTGCTCAAAATAGTACCTAAGGTTAAAAAAAAGAAAAAAATTGTTATTTTTGGGGCTGGAGAAGCAGGTGCTCAACTAGCAACTTCTTTGTCTACATCAAGCAGTTTTCAAATTATTGCATTTATTGATGATAATAAGCAAAAAATTAAACGTTCTATTTGGGGTATTCCGATAGAAGATAGATCTTTTCTGGTGAAAAACAAGGAAATTATAGATAGGGTTTTATTTGCTATACCTTCATTAGATTTAACTGAAAGGAAAAAAATATTTAAAGAGATTTCAGTTTTAAATTTGTCAATGTTTAAAATCCCTTCAATTGATGAAATTATTTCGGGAAAAGAAAAAATAAATAATTTAAAACCAATTACAATTGATGATATCCTTGGAAGAACGAGAGTTAAACCAGATAAGAAACTTTTAGGAAATACAATAAAAGATAATATTGTTTTAATAACGGGCGGAGGGGGTTCGATTGGCAGTGAAATATGCAGACAGATAATTAGACTTAACCCTGAATTAGTTATTTTGTTAGATAATTGCGAGTTCAATCTATATAAAATAAATGAAGAGTTATTATCAAATGATGAATCGCAGGTAAAAGTATTGCCTGTATTAGGCGATGCTCTAAATAAAAATCTATTAAATTATTTGTTTAGTAAATACAAAATCGATACAGTTATTCATGCTGCTGCTTATAAACATGTGCCTTTAGTTGAAGAAAATCCTATAAGTGGAATACAAAATAATGTTTTATCAACTAAGATTTTATGTGAATGTGTTTATTTAAATAAACCAAAATATTTTTTATTAATTTCTAGTGATAAGGCAGTACGTCCCACTAATTTGATGGGAGCCTCAAAGCGTCTATCAGAGCTCATAGTTCAATCTTATGACCATAAAATAAAATCTACAATCAATAGAGAACAGAAAACTATTTTTTGTATTGTGCGATTTGGAAATGTATTGGGTTCTTCAGGTTCTGTAGTGCCTCTCTTCCAAAAGCAAATAGCTAATGGAGGTCCTTTAACTATTACTCATCCTTTAGTGACTAGATATTTCATGACAATTTCTGAAGCATCACAGTTAGTATTACAAGCCTCATCTCTTTCAAAGGGTGGTGAAATTTTTCTTCTCGATATGGGTGCGCCAATATTAATAAGAGAATTGGCTGAACAAATGGTTATTTTAAGTGGTAAAGAAATTAAGGATAAGCATTTCAATAAAGGGGATATTGAGATCAAATATACTGGTTTGAGAAAAGGCGAGAAACTTCATGAGGAACTTCTTATTTCCGGAACATCTTCTAAAACAAAGCATCCTCTGATATTTTCCTCTAAAGAGAGATTTGTTGCTGATGAACAATTTTTTTCCAAGTTAGAAAAACTAGAAAAAATAATAAATAATATGGAAGAAGATGAAATAAGGAATTTTATTTTTAATTTAATTACATGATTTAATCTTTCAATCTTATTCAAGATAATAAATCTTAATACTGAATGTTATAGAATTCAAGAAAGAAAAGATTGATTTGTGAATAATGAAAAAGTTTTAGTTACAGGTGCTGCCGGTTTTATTGGATCAGCAGTTTCAATGAAACTATTATTAAATGGGTATAAAGTCTTAGGTATTGATAACTTAAATGATTATTATTCTACTAATTTAAAAATCCAAAGATTAAATCTTTTTAAGAATCATATTGAAGAGCAAAAAAATTGGCGTTTTGAGAAAATTTCAATTGAAGATGAAGAGAGTATTGAAAATATTTTTAAAATATTTCAGCCTAATATAGTAATTAACCTGGCAGCCCAAGCTGGAGTAAGATACTCAATTGAGAACCCCAAGTCTTACGTTAATTCTAATTTAGTAGGTTTTGCCAGTATTTTAGAAATGTGCAGGAAATATCCTGTTAAAAATTTTATATATGCTTCGAGTAGTTCTGTATATGGAGGAAATAAAAATAAACCTTTTAGCGAAATTCACAAAGTTGATAATCCAATAAGTTTGTATGCGGCTACAAAAAAATCAAATGAGCTAATGGCACATGCCTATAGTCATCTTTACGGCATACCTTCAACTGGACTAAGATTCTTTACAGTATATGGACCTTGGGGACGACCTGATATGGCTCCAATGATATTCTCTAAGGCAATATTAAGTAGGAAACCTATAAATATTTATAATTTTGGCCATATGTCCAGAGATTTTACATATATTGATGATGTTGTGAAGGGGGTTTTTGGATGCTGCAAAAAACCTGCATCACCTTACGAATTAAATAAAGTTCAAATCATAAAAGATTTTCCTTTAAATGCACCTCATAGAATTTTTAATATTGGTAACGGTAAGCCAATCAATTTGATGAGATTTATTGAAATATTAGAAGAAAATTTTGGGATAAAAGCTATAAAGAATTATGAACCAATGCAACCTGGAGATGTTGAGGAGACTTACGCTGATACTCAAGAACTTTTCAAATGGATAGGTTTTTCTCCAGAGACATCATTAGAGGAGGGACTTAAAATCTTTTCTAAATGGTATTTAAATTTCTACAAAGAAAATTTTAAATGAAAAGAATATTAGTTACTGGTGGAGCAGGATTTATTGGAAGCCATACTTGCTTAACTCTTTTAGAAAATAAGTTTAATTTAGTTGTTGTGGATTCTTTCACAAATAGTTCAAAAAGATCACTTGAAAAAGTAATTGAATTATTAGAAAAAAAATATAGCGATGTTAAAAAAAGAATAAAAATATTCAATGGCGATATTAAAAATGAAGATTGGTTGAATGAAATTTTTATAAATTGTAAAAAAGAAAACAATTCAATAATGGGCGTTATACATTTCGCCGGTTTAAAAGCAGTAGCAGATTCGGTTAAAAATCCACTAGGTTACTGGGAAGGAAATTTAGTAAGTTCATTATCGCTATTAAAAGTTATGCAAAATAACAAATGCTTCATAATTGTTTTTAGTAGTAGTGCAACTATTTATAGGGCTACAAGTGAATTGATAAAGGAAGACTTTGAAAAGGAGCCAATCAATCCCTATGGTCAGACTAAATTATCCATTGAAAAAATGCTGCATAATTTATATGAAAGTGATAAAGAGAAATGGAAAGTAATAAACCTTAGATATTTTAATCCTATTGGAGCTCATTATTCAGGAATAATTGGAGAATCACCTTTGGGAATACCAAACAATATTTTCCCAATAATTGGAAAAGTTGCTATCGGTTTGATTTCAAAACTTAGTATTTTTGGAAATGATTGGCCTACAAGAGATGGCACTTGTATAAGGGACTATATTCATGTAATGGACTTGGCTGAGGGTCACGTAAAAGCTCTTAATTTTCTACTTGAAAACAAAGCTTGTTTTATAAATATTAATTTAGGCACTGGTAAAGGGACTACTGTTCTTGAATTAGTTAAAGCTTTCCAAAAGACAAATAAAATAACAATACCTTATGAATTTGCTGAAAGAAGAATTGGAGATAACCCTATAACCATTGCTGATAATACAAAAGCTTTAGCAATTTTAAATTGGGAAGCAAAAAGATCATTAGATGATATGTGCAGAGATGGCTGGGAATGGTTTAAAAGAAATCCTAAAGGTTACTAATAATATGTGATAATTTTTAGAAAAAAAAATTCCAGAAATTTTTATTTATAATCATCCTAAACCGTCTCCCACTCGCCATAAATTAATACCTGCTTTCTTTACTTTTTCATATTTAATAATAGACCTTGTATCGAAAACCCACGATGGTCTTCTCATAATAGTTGAAGCCTTTTCCCAATTGATTTCTGCATATTCGTTCCATTCAGTAAGGATTAAAACGGCATCAGAACCATTAATTGCTTCAAATATATTTTCTTTGTAGTACCAATTACCTTCTTGATTATCAAATTTATTTTTTTCTTCATATGAGAGAGAATCCTGAGGTTTAATATTTAAATCTTTTTCTATTTGATTAGACTCAACTTTTGGGTCATGTATATTCAGTATTGCTCCTTCTTCTAAAAGATCTTTGCATATCGAAATAGCTGCTGATTCACGAGTATCATTAGTGTTGGCTTTGAACGCAAAACCTAAAATAGCAATATGTTTGCCAGAAATAGTTCCAAAAAGTTTTTTAACTACCAATTTAGAAATTCGATGTTGATTCCAGTTATTTAGTTCTACTACTCCCTCCCAAAATCTCGCAACTTCAGGTAAACCAAAATATTCTGATAAGTAGACAAGATTCAAAATATCTTTTTTGAAGCAACTTCCACCAAAACCTGGGCCAGAGTCGAGGAATTTAGACCCAATCCTGTTATCCGAACCTATTGCTCTAGCAACTTCTCTCACATCAGCTCCTGTAGCCTCACATAAAGCACCTATCGAATTTATGGAACTAATTCTTTGAGCTAAAAATGCATTTGCTGTAAGTTTCGCAAGTTCACTACTCCAAATATTTGTTCTCAGAATTTTTGTATTTGGAACCCAATTTAAATAAATATTTGCAAGAGATTCTATGGCCTCCTTTTTTTCACCCCCAATTAAAACTCTATCTGGATTCTTTAGATCCTCTACGGCTGTCCCTTCAGCTAAAAATTCAGGATTTGATAATACGTCAAATGTTTTTTTATTTTCTCTTAATTCGCTAGATGCTCTTAATATTGATTTTATAACTTCTGCAGTCCTTACCGGTAAAGTACTTTTCTCAACAACAATTGTATGACCATTAGCGCTTTCTGCTACTTGCCTCGCACATGCCTCTACCCATTTCAGATCACTCGCTTTGCCAGCCCCCAAACCCTTTGTTTTAGTAGGGGTATTCACTGAAATGAAAATCATATCTGCACTATTTATTTTTTCTTTCACTAAATTTGAAAAATGAAGATTGATCCCCCTACATTTCGCAATTATTTCAGCTAATCCAGGCTCATAAATTGGTAATTTGTTTAAATCTTGGTCATTCCATCTATTAATTCTTTCCTTATCCAGATCAACCACTTCTACATTTATATCAGGACATTTATCAGCAATTATTGCCATAGTTGGTCCCCCTACATAACCTGCTCCTATACAACAAATATTCTTAATTTTAATATTCATACCTTATTAATTTTGAACTTTAAATAAATTAACTTCTACTATAATCCCATATAATCTTATAAATTTATAATTTACTTAAATAGTTTGCAGAATTTAAGTAGTATTAAATTTAAAAAACTTAGTTACAGAAATAAATTATACTTAAATCTAATTTGATAGATATTTTTTGTTTTTTAAGAATTTATTTTCTTAGCAATTGCAGTATATACAGTTTTGATCTTCGTAAAAAGAATAAATATATTAAGTAAAAAAGAAATATGATTTATGCAATATATACAATTAATTAATTAATCTTTTTATTATATCGTTAACCATTTCATACTGGTAATTAACTTGAATCCATCAACTAATTAATTGCTTTAATTTATCTCTGAAATTGTAATTATAATATGGGCTTATTTTGTAATTCCGTTTCATAATTATATATAGCTAATTTAATACCTTGTTTAAGAGTAATTTTAGCTTCCCATCCTAATTTATTTATTTTCGAAACATCTAATAATTTTCTTGGAGTGCCGTCTGGCTTGGAAATTTGCCAAATTATTTTTCCATTGTAATTTAATTCTTTTGCAATCATCTCTGCGAGGTTTTTAATACTTATATCTTTTCCAGTCCCAATATTTATAAGTCCATCTAAGTTGTTAATTTTATAATGCTCTTTTTCGGTTTTGAAAGGTACATTTTCTAGAACAAATATGCAGGCCTCTGCTAGATCATCAACATAAAGAAATTCTCTTTTTGGGTTGCCTGTTCCCCAGCAAACAACTTCAGATTTATTATTAATCTTTGCATCATAAAATTTTTTTATTAATGCGGGCATTACATGACTATTGTTTAAATTATAGTTATCACCAGGTCCATAAAGATTAGTTGGCATTAAACTAATTGCATTAAATCCATACTGTTTTTTTAAAGCTGAACATAATTTTATACCTGCAATTTTGGCTATAGCATAAGCCTCATTAGTTGATTCGAGTGGACCTGTTAAAAGATATTCTTCTTTTAATGGTTGAGGAGCAAGTTTTGGATATATACAACTGCTTCCAAGAAATAAAAATTTTTCAACTCCACTTCTCCATGAATTCTCAATAATATTTGTTTGAATTTTGATATTTTCCAAAATAAAATCTGCAGGATAGTTGTTATTAGCTTCTATACCTCCTACTTTGGCTGCCGCTAAAATAACAACATCAGGTTTTAACTTGAGGAGATAATTTTCAACTTCTTTATTATTTAACAGATCTAATTCTTTTCTCGAAGGTAAGAGTAAATTTTTATAAGATTTTTTTTTTAAGTATCTTGTAATAGCACTTCCTACCATCCCAGTATGGCCGGCTACGCATATTAAATCATTCTTTTTTATAAAGCTCATTATTAATTTTAAATTTTTAAATTAGGAGGATTTTCTTTGGAAGAAGTGACATTAAATCCCTGATTTAAAATTAATATCTCTTTTTTAGCTTGTGCAAGATCTTCTTTTATCATTTCTCTTACTAATTCTTCTAATGTGGTTGATGCTTTCCAACCTAATTCTTTTGATGCTTTAGAAGGATCTCCAAGAAGGTTATCTACCTCGCAAGGACGAAAATATCTTGGATCTATTTTGATAACTACTTTTCCATTATCAGCTCTTAAACCTATTTCCTTTAATCCATCTCGCTCCCAAATAATACCTTCTGAGTTTTTGTCTTTATTCCATCCTAAAGCCTTTGCTGATAATTCAATGAACTTTCGTACCGATTCTTGTCTTCCAGTTGCGATTACATAATCAGTTGGCTTTTCTTTTTGTAGCATTCGCCATTGCATTTCAACATAGTCTTTTGCATGTCCCCAATCTCTAAGAGAATTTAAATTACCTAAAAATATACAATTTTCTATTCCTTCATGAATTCTTGATAATCCTCTAGTTATTTTCCTTGTTACGAATGTTTCCCCTCGCCTGGGACTTTCATGGTTAAAGAGAATACCATTGCAAGCAAACATCCCATATGACTCTCTGTAGTTTATTGTTATCCAATAAGCGTATAGTTTTGATACGGCGTATGGGCTCCTTGGATAAAAAGGGGTAGTTTCTTTCTGAGGAACTGCCTTCACAAGACCATAGAGCTCACTGGTGCTTGCCTGATAAAATTTAGTCTTATTAATTAATCCCAATAATCTAATAGCTTCAAGAATTCTTAAAGTTCCTAAAGCATCGCTATTAGCAGTATATTCAGGTGATTCAAAACTTACTGAAACATGACTTTGAGCGCCAAGATTATAAATCTCATCAGGTTTTACTTTTTGTATTATTTTAATTATATTTGTGCTATCGGTTAAATCACCATAATGAAGGATTAGAGAGGGATCAGTATTATGAGGATCTTGGTAAAGATGATCTATACGTTGGGTATTAAAACTGCTTGATCTTCTTTTTAACCCATGAACTTCATATCCTTTTTCTAGTAAAAATTCTGCTAGATAGCTCCCATCCTGTCCTGTGATGCCTGTTATTAATGCTATTTTCTTTTCGGCATCCATACAATATTTTTCCGTTTTTTATTAACTTTCTTATCCTACCAAAACATGTTTATTTTTAAATTAATTGAATAGATTTTCTGGTGAATAGTCTTTTTTCAGAAAATCTAATTTGAACGACCATATTTATCATCAAACCTTACAATATCATCTTCACCTACATAGGAGCCACTTTGAACTTCAATAAGTTTTAAGGATACTTTGCCCGGATTTGATAGTCGATGTTTAGAACCTAAAGGTATATATACGCTTTGATTTTCAGATAAAATCTCCATCTTATTATCTATTTTTACTTGTGCGGTTCCACTTACGATAATCCAATGTTCTGATCTATGATGATGCATTTGAAGAGATAGTGTTTCTCCTGGGTTCACTTGTATTAATTTAACCTGCCATCTATTTGCTTCCACAACTGAAAGGTAATGCCCCCATGGTCTGTAAACTTTTGCATGTGTATTGCCTTCAGGGATTTTATTTTTTTCTAAATGATTCACTACATTTTTTACTTTTTGAGATGACTTTTTATCAGATATTAAAATTGCATCTCTTGTCTCTACTACAATTAAATCATTTAAATCAATACCAACTATTAATCTATTCTCGCTTCTTATGTAGGAATTCTTTGTGTTTTCTAATACAACCTTTCCTTGTGTGCAATTTCCTTCAAAATCTTTTTTTGAAGTCTCCCATACAACTTCCCAACTGCCAACATCACTCCATCCTACATCTAAAGGAATTACGATCCCCCTAGTGGTTTTTTCCATTACAGCAATATCAATTGATATATCATCACATTTTTCAAAAGAAGCTTTATCTAATCTCTGAAAATCAAGGTCAAATATACTTTTACTAATAGCATCTTTACAGGATAATAAAATTTCTGGAGAAAACTTATTTATCTCTGTAATTATCTCTTTGGCTTTAAACATAAAAATTCCGCTGTTCCAAGTGAACCTATTATCTTTAATTAATTTTTGGGCGGTTTCTTTATCAGGTTTCTCAATAAAACGTTCAATATTAAAGCCATCTATTTTATCTCCAAATGGCTTTGTAGCTTTTATATATCCGTAACCAATTTCAGGAGAAGTTGGGACAACTCCAAAGGTTACTAATTTATTCATTTCTGTAAATTTTAAACCTATATCAACTACATCTAAAAACTTTTCAACATTATTTATTTCATGATCTGAAGATAAAACTAATAAAGTTGGATCCTTTTCTAGTTCAAGAGACTTCAATGCTGCAAGAGTAATTGCAGGTGCTGTATTCCTTCCAAAGGGTTCGAGCAATATTATAAAATCATCAAAATTTAGTTCTCGCATTTGTTCAGCTACAATAAATCTATGTTCTTCGTTGCATACTAAAATCGTCTTTTTAAGATTTTTTAAAGTTGAAATTCTTTTGATCGTTTTTTGCAATAAGCTAAATCCATCTTTTTTTCTTATAGATAAAAACTGCTTTGGATAACTTTTCCTAGAAAGAGGCCAAAGTCTCGTACCAGATCCACCACACAAAATTAAGGGAACAATAAAACTATTTGACATTATTTAATTTCTTTAGGAATATAGATATTTTAACTTATTTGTTAAAAATTATTTTTATAAGTAATAAAAACTTTAAGCTGTGATTTTAAATGCATTATTGTTAATTTATTAAGTTTTAGTTTTAATAATTAAGAGCTGAAAATAGAAAAATACTCATAAAGTAAAATGAAGAAAGCTTAACAAAGATAAGAAAAAATATTTCAAATATTTCCACTAAAAATATAATATTAAAATAAATCTTAATCAATTATAAGAGAATGATATACAATTAGATTTAATTTCTTATATAAAACTCATTTATAATCATTGATTATTTTGGTTAATCATAATATTCAAATTTTGATAGATTTTTAATGCTATTTAGGACAGTTCCATTGTTAAGAATCTTAAATAATTTTTAATTAATTTAAGATACCTAATCTTTCACCTTTATAGCCAAATTCATTATTAATAAAATTTATCCAATCTTGATTTCTTAGATACCAAAGAGTAGTTTCTTTGATTTTGTGATCAAATTTAAAAAGTGGTTTCCAACCAAGTTCTTTGAAGATTAAAGTGGAGTCAATTCCATATCTGAAATCATGTCCAGGGCGGTCATCAACAAACTCAATAAGAGAAGAGTAAGGACTTTTTTTCGGTTTTAAATAATCTAATAAATTACATATTTTTTTACATAAATTGATATTGCTTTTTTCTTCACCACCTCCTATACAATAACGTGAGCCAGGTTTTCCTTTTAATGCCATGAGCAATAGTGCATTAATATGATCTTCTACAAAAAGCCAATCACGAATATTTAATCCATTTCCATATATTGGAATGGGCTTTGAATTTATAGCATTAATTATTATTGTTGGTATTAATTTATCTGGGAATTGTCTTGGTCCATAATTATTACTGCAATTACTAATTAATGATGGAAGCCCAAATGTATTAAACCAAGAATCAACTAAGTGATCGCTTGCTGCTTTAGTAGCTGAATAAGGACTCATTGGTTTGTAATTTGAACTCTCACTAAATAACCCTGATTTGCCTAATGATCCAAAAACTTCATCAGTGCTTATATGTAAAAATTTAAAATTAGATTTCCTTTTGATTGGAAGACTATTA
>MDTG01031133.1_pt1 | contig 17645 bp, 11 predicted proteins | sample 811421 | NCBI WGS metagenome assembly MDTG01 (sample SAMN05326645, study PRJNA326480) | marine metagenome | isolation source: seawater | place: Pacific Ocean: South East | collected 2011
ATAAGTGAACACCCGCATTTCGTTATTAGCAAAGGTATGCTGTTTAAGCTGCTCAAAATCTGCAATGGTTAATGCTTTTGCCGTATTGATCAGTGCATCGGTGTCAAAGCTGCCAGTTCGTATTAATTTAGAATACTCACCAAACGCTTGATAATAAGGGAATTGTTTTTGGGCGTTTAATAAATCACGTTGGTAACGATCAAGCGCTTGAGCAAAACCTTGCTCAGTTACTTGCACATCAATATTTGTCAGTGCTTGCGCGAGTAAAACATTTTGTTTATCGGTAAAACCACTCATTGAAAGGATAAGTCCGTTACTTGCTTCAAGGCCAACACTCATACCTGCCACGGCAGCTTCGGTACTTAGCTTGCTTTGTTGTAAATTAAATAAGTCAGACCATACTGAATAAAGTACTTTAGCTTTGATATCCGTCAAAGCATCTGGGGTATTTAAGTAAACTTCGACCAAACCTTTCGGTTGCTCGGCAAAGTTTTGACTCGCTTGACGCCATACTTTTACGCCATTTTTATCATATACCAGCTTAGGGTGTTTTTGCTCTGCAAATTGTGCTGTTTTAATCGCAAAACTCTCTGGTAATAAACGGTTTACCGTGGGTAATGCTAAGGTAAACTGACTAGGCTTACTCCAGCTGGCAATTTCAGCATCACTGATATCTTCAATGCGGTATTTACCATCGTAAAAATGCAATTGTGAATCGGTTTCTTCTTGCTGTGAGGTATACCAAATACGTAGAGTATCAGCATTGAGTTGCGCAAGTACGTTGTTGATCGCAGCTGCATCAAACTTAGCATAATAAAAAGGCGCATTAATAACGTGGTTTAGTGGATAATCTTGCATGCTACCAGTTAAATTACTGACATAGCCAAATTCATCGCCTTTTTCTAAAAATTGAAATTCATTATTAAGTGAAGTGCGAATTTCATTAAAGTATTTACTATCTACACCTTCTTTTTTGATCAAATCAATATATTGCATTATTGTTGCAACGATCGTTTCACGGTTTTTCATGCCTTCGTCTGTTAATTGCACATTAACCGTCAGCGCACCGTAATTACCATATTGGGTTGGTGCTGCCCCGGCTGAAAGTTGTGAAACCCAGCCTTTATCACGCAAAATTTGCGCCGGGCTACCTTGCATTTCATTGCTTAATAAGTATGCTACAAAACGGTTAGGTTTAACGGCAAACTCATTGCTGTTATCGGTAATAGTAAAATCTAGTTGTAACTCTTTTACGTCTTCATTCGGCGCGTAGTGAACGCGTTTTCCACCTACGTTATCAAAATCTAGCTTTGTGGTAACAGTTGGTTTGTCGATCTTTTTATCTTCAATATCAGCGAAGTATTTTTGTGCTTTCGCTTCCATTTCCGCAAGTGGTAGATTTGAAATCATTGCTACTTTCATAATGTTAGAAGAGTAGTATTTATTATAAAAATCAACGGTTTCTTTATGTAGAGAGCTACCGTCTTTATCACCTAATGTTTCAAGATTACCGATTAAAAAACGATTAGCTGGATGATCGCCCATCATTTGTCGGGCAAGCTTAAACTGACCAAAAAAATCCATCTCGCGACGCATTGACCATTCGGCGTTTACTGCGTTTTTTTCTTTATCGGTGTATTCTGGGTAAAGCTTAGGGGATTTAAAAAAGTCAGCAAAACGATCCAATGCTTCATCGTAAGCATCGTTATTTACTTCAAACATGTAATTAGTAATATCTAACCATGTATAAGCATTGTGGGCGCCGCCGTTTTTAGTCATAAAATCAGAGTAACCCTTGGTATCTGGGTAACGATCTGTGCCTAAAAATAGCATGTGCTCTAAATAATGCGCCATTCCCTGCTGGCTGATTGGATCATGTAATAAACCAACACCCACACTCAATGATGCGGCTGATTTTTCAGCAGTTGGATCCGACACTAAAATTACTTCAATCTCATTCGCAAGTTTAAGGGTTTTATATTGACGAGTATCGTTGGGACTTATTACCAGCGTATCTGAAAGTAATGACGTTTGCTGCTGTACCGCTGTGGTGGTAGTGCCGCAGCCACTTAATACTGCTAAAGCAATAGCGCTTAAAGTAATTATTTTTTTCATATTGAGAATGTGATCCATACTTATTTGTTGTTTGAATGATCGGTAAAATTCAAAACCCTTGCAATCATTTTTCTAAATACTTTGTAACACATTGTGAATTATAAAGACAAACTGCTAGGCTTAAAGCTAGGTTATTTATCAAATGAGACTCTTAATGGAAAAATATGTATTACTCGCGATGTTTTCTCAGGTACTACTCACTTTTACGGTAATGGTAGTCATGGGCCGCCGCCGTTTTAGTGCGGCGCGTAACAAAACGATTACTATGCAAGATTTTGCCACTATGCAATTAAATAATGCGGGTGATGATGTACATATTGCCGGTAGAAACTTTATTAATCAGTTTGAAATACCAGTGCTATTTTTTGTAGCCTGTTTAGCTGCTTTACAGCTCAATGCAGCGGGTTATGTATTTATTACTTTAGCCTGGGGTTTTGTGATTTCGCGCGTCATTCACAGTATTATTCATTTAGGCAGCAATAGCGTAAAACCTCGCTATTATAGCTTTTTGCTTGGCTGTTTACTGGTTTTAACTATGTGGGTGTTATTAGTAATGCGGGTATTTGCACTCTAAAGCGTTACGTTTGCTATCGGGACACATAACCCGATAGCAAGTATATACCTTTAAGCTGCGCGGCGGCGTTTAAAGCCAAGCAATAATAATGGTAGTAACCAGCTCATACTACCACTTGAGCTATCCCCATCATCAGGCTGAGTTGGAGTTGGATCGTCAATTAGCGTATTTTCTTTTGGAGATAAATTTACTGACGAATTTGGATCATTATCCAGTACCACAACACTATTGATCGACACTAAATTAGCAATAGTCAGCGTAGTATCTGCACTTGCACATTGGTCTTTAGTGAGATTAACTACCGGTATTTCACCGCAATGCACTAAAGCAGAGATCTTATCAAGCACTGCATAACTATCTGCTGTAATCTGACCAAATACGGTAAAACCGCCATTTTGCTTATCTAAATTTGCACTATTATCTTTGAGATTAAAAAACCATTGACTGGTGGCGCTATTTTTATCACCGCCGACTTTTGCCATGGCAATCGTGCCTTTTACATTCGATAGTTCTGGCTCATTCACAACAGCTGGTGACGTTGTGATCGCTTTAAAATCATCGGTAAAAGTAAAGCCTCCGCCTTGAATAATAAAGTCCTTGATTGAACGGTGGATCACGGTTTGGTTGTACGCATCACTTTGTATATAACTTAAAAAGTTCTCGACCGTTTTCGGAGTCTGTTGATCAAACAAATCGACCTTAATAGCGCCTTGTGAAGTTTGCATTTCAACTACAGTGGCATGGCTTGCAAATGAGGTTGCGGTTAACAAACCGCACAGTAATAGTTTTTTCATTATTATATCTATCCTGAAGAATGTTGTGGTTATGTGAATTTAATGCAAATAATAAAGAACTCTTGTGGAGATTACGATAGCAAAACGTACCTTTAAACAAATCAAACCGAATTGATTACATTTAAATTACATGTAATTACATTATCTTGTTATTCACTCACGTTATAAATAAATTTTGTTTAAAACGAAATCGTCTTAATAGCCGAGTTTATTTTGTTAGTATTATTTATAACAATAAAACACACACAACAGGATTAACAACTATGTCGTATGAAGAGCAACACATCTGTGATTTTGGCTTACACCAAGGAGAGGCGTACACTAAGTTACCGGCAAGCTTTTTAAACTGGATGGTGGGTAATAACCATGAAAAATCAGCATTAGCAGAACAAGAGTTACAGCGACGTCAATTAGCGGCAACTGGAAAGTTAAATTTCCAAGATGACATTAAAATAGAATAATTACGTTATTTTGCAATAAAACTAGTTTAAACTATGCGCTTAATAAATAGCACAACACTGACAACACGGGTCATATTATGCGCATATTACTTTCATTTTTCCTATTACTAAGCATTACTGCATGTAGTAATCATCAAACCTCCGTTCAACAAGCTGACACAGCAGATATTCACTATCTCACCATTTTACATACCAATGATAATCATGGCCGCTTTTGGCATAACGAAAAAGGTGAATACGGTATGGCTGCACGTAAAACCTTAATCGACCAGTTACGTGCTGATGCGCAGCAACAAGGTCACGCAGTGCTACTTCTATCTGGTGGTGATATAAATACAGGCATTCCAGAATCAGACCTGCAATTTGCAGAGCCTGATTTTAAAGGAATGTCATTAATTGGTTACGATGCGATGGCGATTGGTAATCATGAATTTGATAATCCACTGAGTGTTTTAAAACAACAGCAGCAGTGGGCAAATTTCCCGCTTCTTTCGGCTAATATAATTGATAAAAAAACCGGTAAAAATGCCTTCGAATCCTATAAGATTTTTAACAAACAGGGGCTGAAAATCGCCGTTATTGGTTTGACAACCACAGATACCGCTAAAATAGGCAACCCGCAGTATATCGGCGGCCTTGAATTTCAAGAGCCCGTTGCAGTAACCCAAGCTTTAGCTGAGAAAATCAAAGCACAATATCAACCGGATATCACGATTGCAGTAACTCATATGGGTCATTATGTTGATGCGAATTATGGCATAAATGCACCTGGCGATGTTACCCTTGCCCGCTCTTTACCGGCTCATACCCTTGATATGATCATCGGCGGTCACTCACAAGAACCTGTGTGCATGGCAAGCGAAAATAAAAATGACGATAACTTTAAACCCGGTATGACATGTAAACCAGACCAACAAAATGGTACGTGGATAATGCAAGCTCATGAATGGGGTAAATATGTCGGCAAAGCCGAGTTTAAACAAGAAAACGGCGTATTAACCTTATTAGATTATAAATTATTGCCAGTTAACTTATACGTTGATAAAACGCAAGCTGATGGTTCAATTAAGCCTGAGCTTGCCAACGAATACATCAAACCAGACGCTGCCTTAAAAACATTTTTAGCTGATTACCAAGCCAAAGGTGCAAAACAAATTGAAGGTGAAATTGGTTATGTTGATGCAAAGCTTGAGGGCGATCGCAATAAAGTTCGTTATCAACAAACCAACTTATCGCGCGTTATTGTGCAAGCACAAATGAATGTTGTTGGCGCCGATTTTGGTATCATCAGTGGCGGTGGCGTACGTGATAGTATTGCTGCAGGTGCAGTTAGTTATAAAGATATTTTAAAAGTACACCCTTTTAAAAATCGCATCGCGTATATTGATTGGCAAGGCCAAGAGCTTTGGGATTACCTTGAGACTGTAACTAGTTTCCCACCGGATTCTGGTGCTTATTTGCAATACCACAAATTAAGCTTCGAGCGTAACGATAATGCGCTGACTAAAGTGATGATCAACGGCAAAGCTTTGGATAAAAACAAAACCTATCGCATGAGCATTAATAGCTACAATGCATCTGGCGGTGACGGCTACCCGATACTGATAAATCATAAAGGATTTGTCAGCACTGACGAAACAGATGCACAGGCATTAAAACGCTTCTTTATTGAAAATAGTCCAGTCAAAGCCATTGAATTTGCTCCTAAATAATCAGAGCTTACCTCACACAGTTTAAGTATTAGCAGTGTGAGGTTTTTATTCTGAACTAACTCACTAACCAGGTTAAGGTTATTTGCCTATCACCTCTATATCATCTGCTTTGATATTCGATAAACCATAACTATGTAACCGTGACCGAGAGCCTTCACCATGTGCCTTAGGAGGGTAATATATTTCCTTCAGCTGTGAGTGTTCAATAAGTACCTCATCCAATGCAGCCCTAATTTCACTCAAGGTTTTTTCTAGACTGTTAGTAAAATTAGGCCGTTTACGAATAGTATGGCCAAGTTGTGTTAATCGGTAAAAATACTTATTAGCAAGTTCAATTAACTCATCCGGCACATCTTTGTTTTGATTAAGTGTCACGTCCGGATTCTCAACGCAAAACTCGATTAAAGCCAAGTAAAAACACAGTGGTTTGTTAGCTAAGCCAGCTTTTATCTCAGCGTTATCATTAATAGCCAAAACTTTGGCTTGCAAATCAATCACTAGTTTCACTTGCACATTAATCAGTGGAAGTTGCTCTACTTGTTCTTTTAATGCTAAGTGTTTCAGCGATGTTCGGTTAATAAGTTCAGCCCACTTAGAAAATAAAAAAGCCAATAATAACAATACAATAAAGGTATAAATATCGCTTGTATGCCACCAACGCGTCTCAATTAAAAATGTAATCGCAACTTTTTGATCACTTGTTTCAAGATACTCTATCCGACTTTCGCGGCCATTATTTGTTAATGCCAGTGAGACATCATTGATGGTATTAACTTGAATTGGCTGTTGTATCAATTGCATATTCAAACGTTGTAGATAACCAACAATAGCATCATGATTACCCGAGTGTTTCAAAAAACGATTTGATAAGTCTAACCGAGGTAAATCTAGTGCAATTCGGTTTTCAATATCAGCCATTATTAAATCGTTATGTTGCGCCTGCTGCAGATAACTAGAGAGTTTAAACGTCAATAGCGCCGCACTAAAAATAAGCAGTGTCACGCCAAACAAGCGCTTATTATTCATCACGTTGCTCTCCTAAGAATTCAGCTTTACCCGCTGAACAATGCCAGTATGGTTCAACATGATTAAAATAAGTCGACACTTGCTGCTTAGATAATTGGATTAATTGAGATTGGATAGCGCACAGCAAATCAGTGTTCTCATGCTGCATTTTAAAGTACCAACGTGTGCCTATTACATTATCGCTGATTGGAGTTATATAATTTTTAGAAAAATGCGCCTGATCTGCTTCCTTCCAAAAAGAGGCTATTAAATCAACCTGTCCATTGGCTAATAACTCCCTAAGCTCATTATGTGAACTGGCGTAAGTAATTTTTAAATTTTCAAGGTTGATCCCTAAATCTTTAAACTTTTGTTTAGGTAGTATATGCCCCGATCGGCTTGTAGGATAATCAAGTAAGCCAATCCGTTTCCCCAAAAAGTATTGCTTGTTAATTTTTGGCTTTTCTTTAGCTGAAATAAAAAACGCAGTATAACTTGGAAAGCCAACCACAGGCTGGTAGTTATAGGTCGATTCAGCTTTGAAGGCTGACATAATGTTGTTTTTTGCTAAAATTAAATCAGCAATACCTTTACCAATGAACTCAATGCTATCGGCAGTACGGTAACCCCATAAAGCGATCACTTCGCCATATTGTTTTGCTACAACGGGATCTTCACACAGGTTTTGTATTAAAGAACGAGCGACCTTTTGCGACGAGGCATAGATAATTAATTGCGATTGGTTTTCTGTTGCCCTCGTCTGACAACGACTAGATGTTTCAATTAAAGGCTTCAAGGTACCCGTTGATGTAACCACACTCAGCTGGCCACTGAGCCAAACCAACAAAAAAAACAGTAACAAAACAGTAACAAAGAAGCTGTGTTGCAAAAGCAGCTGTTTAATTTTCAAAAGTTCAACAATCCAAAACGATTCATCCTCCTATTTGACCAATTTAAATTACTTATTACAACAAGTAATTTTACCCAAAACAGTTAAGCTTATGAATTAAAAGAACTATCAATGGGAAATTATGAATTTCTTTGAGTCCTTCCTATTTATCTCAAAATCAGGACAATTCGCGCCATAGAAGAGGCCGCTCTTGCCAAATAAGATCATTGAGGAAAACACAAATGTTACGCAAAATTACACATGGATTTAGTTATCTTTTAGTCGGCGCAGTACTTTTATCATCACAAAATGTATTGGCTTGGGGACAAAATGGCCACAGAATTGTCGGTAAAATTGCCGAAAATCACATAACAGACGCAACTAAAGCAGAGCTTAAAGCACTTTTAGAAGGGCAAAGCCCAGCGCAAATTGCTACTTGGGCTGATGAAATGCGCTCTGATCCGAGTCCTTTTTGGCAAAAAAAATCTTCTCGTTGGCATTACATTAACGCGCCAAGCAACTCATCTACATTTACTCACAACCACGATGAAAACTTAAATAAAGATAATGTAAGCAACATTCTTGAAGGGATGTATTTTGCCATCGATACACTACAAAACAAAAACAGCTCAATAGATGCCAAACGTTTTAGCTTACGCTTTCTTGTTCATTTAGTTGGCGATAGCCATCAGCCGTTTCATGCCGGACGTGCAGAAGACAGAGGTGGTAACCGTGTTAACGTTACCTTTTTTGGCCAGCCAACCAACCTGCACTCATTGTGGGACACTAAATTAATCGAAAATGAGAACCTATCATTCACTGAATTCGCGCAGTTTATTGATACTGATAATGCAGAAATAATTACCGAGTACCTAGCCAGTTCACCAGAGCAATGGGTAACAGAGTCACACAATTTAGCTGACAAACTATACAAGCTAAATAATGACGAGATTGGCTTTAGCTACATTTACGAAAATACACCGATTATTAAAACTCGCTTACAACAAGCCGGTATTCGATTAGCAGGATTATTAAATACGTTATTTGATAGTTCAGCAAAACCGTTAGCAAAGGCACTTAAGATGTCAGCTAACACAAACAAGTAATAAACCTTAACTTTCCACGGGAATCAACAAAATGAATAAGCTTCGCCTTTCGAAATTAACTGGGGCTGTGATCCTAGCCTTAGGTGTTTCTACAAGCGTAATGGCAGCAGATACCTCATCCGCTATGCGTGGTAAAATTACTACACCTTCTGGCACTGCAGCTGCAAATGTGAAAATTAAAGTTATTCACCAACCAACTGGCACTGTAAGCGAATTAACAACCAATGAAAGCGGTACCTTTATTGCCAATGGTTTACGTGTTGGCGGCCCTTACACTGTGTTTATTGATTCAGACCAATTTACCGATACCATGCTTGAAAATATATATTTAGAACTGGGCGATACATATCGTCTTAATTCTCAGCTTCAAGCAGCTAACATCGAAAAAATTGAAGTATCAGGCTATAAAATTATTCAGCAATCTGGTGGTTCAAGCAGTACCTTTGGCGAAGATACAATCAGTAACATGCCAAGCTTTAACCGTGACATTAAAGATATTGCCCGTCTAAATCCTTTAGCAAGTATCAATGGTAATGGCGAGTTAACTTTTGCGGGGAGCAACCCTCGTACTAACGGTCTAACTGTTGATGGTATCGGTCAAAACGATGACTTTGGTTTAAATTTTGGTGGCTACCCGACGTCTCAACCTCCTGTTTCACTTGACGCAATAGAGCAAGTTTCAGTTGACGTATCGCCTTTTTCAGCTTCTAAAGGTAACTTTGGCGGCGGTACAATAAACGCCGTAACGAAGTCTGGTACTAATGAATTCAAATTTTCAGGTTTCTATGAAACATCTACACCTGATATGGCCGGCGATGTTCAAACAATTAACGAAGAAGATACAGATGAAGCCGGTTATAAAACTTATTCAACAAATAAAGTAAAACCTATTCAAACTGAACAACGTTTTGGTTTTAATGTCGGTGGCGCAGTTATTAAAGATGAACTATTTTACTTTGTAAACTACGCACAGTGGTCAAGTGAGCAGGATTTAGAGTATGGCTTTGAAGATTCAGGTGCAGCGAATGAATTCAATATAACCGAAGACAGCTACAATCGCTTTATTGCTATTTTAAATGACGAATATGGTTTAACCGATTCATTAGCGGGGGCACCTGAAGACACCAATAAAAATTTATTGGTTAAGCTTAGTTGGAATGCCAGTGATGAGCATCGCCTAGATTTCACGTATCAATGGCAAGATGATCAAGATGAGCGTAACTTTAGTAAGGGTGGTAATAACATTGTATTAAAATCAAATACATATGCATATGTTACTAAGTTTAATAACTTTGCCACTAAGCTTTATTCTGATTGGACTGAAGACTTTTCAACAGAGATTGGTATTGCCTATAAAGATGTAACCTCTGACAGTGTTACTCGCTCTAACTTAGGTAGCATCACCGTAGAAGAAGATGGCAGAAATGGCCCTAGTTTTAATTTTGGTACTGATAGATATCGCCATGCTAATAAATCTGAAACTGAAAACTTAACACTGACACTTGATGCAACTTATCTAATGGACGAGCACGAAATAAACTTTGGGGCTCAATATGAGTCACTTCGTTTATATAACTTGTTTGCTGAGAACTCATTAGGTACATGGAAATTCACTAGTCTTGATCAATTTGCTAACCGCGAAGTGAGTGCATACAACTTCTCATATCAAAATGCGTACACTAATAATTCAGCAGATACCGCCTATGATGCAACACGTAGTCAATTAGCTTTATATATTGAAGATACCTTTTACTTAAATGATGACTTAGAAGTGACAGCTGGGCTTCGCTATGAGCGCTTATCATCTGATGATAAACCAACTCTTAATGAAAGCTTTCTAAACACCTATGGTTATAGTAATCAAGAAAACCTAGATGGTTTAGATATTATTCTACCTCGAGTTGGCTTTAAGTATTATGCAACTGAAGCATTAACTATCAACGGTGGAATTGGTCGTTTCCAAGGTGGCATTCCAAATGTCTGGTATAACAACTCATTTCAAAAAGATGGTATTACCCTCGTTTCTGCACCAAATAGTGTAATAAACGACTACTACCAAAATAACCCAGCAGATATCACTCAGGTCCCTGATGTTATAAAAAATTCGTTAGAGAAAGGCGCTGGAAGCACCGCTTACATTGATCCTGACTTCAAGCTACCTTCAAGTATTCGTGCCCAAGTTGGCTTTGAATATGAGTTTGATTCTGAACTATTAGGAAATGGCTTTAAATGGCAGGCCGAAATTGCTTACCACAAAAAAGAAAATGAAGCTGTATGGCATAATACCTCTATCCGTCCTATCGGTTTAGCTGCTGACGGCGAGCGTGTAATTAATGAAACCATCTACAGTGGTGCATTGAAAGATAATGTTGATATTGCAATGACTAATTCAACCGACGATGGTCGCTCTGTCATTATCTCTACTGGTATTGCTAAAGAATGGGATAACGGTTTATTTGTTTCTGCAAGTTATGCTCATCAAGATGTTACTGAGTCTTCTGTTGGATCAGCGTCGCAAGCTGAAGGTAACTATAAGCATAATATTACGGCTAATCGTAATCAAGATGTGGCAGCGCGTGGCTTTTATGAAGTTGAGCACAGTTTCAAAATTAACTTAGGCTACAATGCTGAGTTTATTGCCGGTTATGCGACTAAATTTAATATGTATTTTGAACGCCGTTCTGGTCGTCCATTTAGTTATACAATGAATATGTATAAAGATGCTCACTTAGGCGACACAAGTTCTTTATTTAGCAACAGTGCTTATTTGGCCTATATTCCAACGGGTGCTGATGATGCGAATGTCAATTGGGCTGATTCTGAAATGAATTGGGCACAATTAGCAGAGCGTTTAGATCGCGCAGGTATCTCTCAACGCGGCGGCATTATCGGTAAAAATACTGGAACGCAGCCTTGGGTTACCACCATGGACATCAGCATTAAACAAGAAATCCCTGGCTTTGCTAACGGCCATAGTGGCGAGCTATACCTTATGATTGATAATTTCGCTAACCTACTTAATAGCGATTGGGGTATAGAAAAGCGCTTAGGCTATTCAGACCAATCAATTTATGATTTTGGTGGTCTTGATGACCAAGGACGCTATATTATTGATAATAGCTTCGGTGGCGCTGATGTAAGAAACTATAGCCAAATAACGAGCTCATCAACATGGCAAGCTAAGATTGGTATCAGCTACAAGTTCTAATTTTTAAAACTCTATGTAAAACCCGCTTTTAGCGGGTTTTTTTATGCATAAAGCACTGGGTTTCATACTTTTGTCATATTTAATGAGTAGATTGACTCATGGGTACTAAATTGCTCGAAAAACCGCAGTTTTGTTCTAAACTACTTTTATTACAAATTTATGTGCAATGTAACTTATTTGTAATGAAATAATAGGGTACAATTTAGCTGCTTGGAAAATCCGAGCAAATTAATACCAAAACTAAAAATATTACACCTTACACGGGAAATTAATAATGAAAATTCAACTACGCAAAACAGCACTTTCACTTGCTATCGCAGCTTGTGTTGGCGTAAGTGGCGCAGCGTTTGCAAATGAAACTGCATCATCTGTAAAAGGCCAAATCACAGGTCCAAATGGCAACCCAGCCACTGGTACTCAAATTACTATTATCCACTTACCTTCTGGTTCAACAAAAACAACAACAGTAAATGAACAAGGTAACTTCTCTACAAAAGGTTTACGCGTAGGCGGCCCATATAAAATCATTGTTGATTCTGATAAATATGAAGATACTCAACTTGATGATGTTTATTTAACACTTGGTCAAACTTACCCAGTAACTGTTGCACTTCGCTCGCAACAAATGGAACAAATCGTTGTTAGTGGCGCGCCAATTAGCGCTCAATCAGGCAGCACAGGTCCAGCTGCTTATTTCACTTTAGATGATTTAGAAAACAAACCAGCTATTAACCGTGACTTAAAAGATATTATTCGCGCTGATCCACGTATCTATATCGATGAAACAAACGCTGGTGCTATCAATTGTGGCGGCGGTAACCCACGTTTTAACAGCTTAACTGTTGACGGCGTTCGTATGAACGATAACTTTGGCTTAAACTCAAGTGGTTACCCTACTGAAAGAATGCCTTTCTCGTTTGATTCAATTGCACAAGTTGCAGTAGAACTTGCACCATTTGATGTTCAATATGGTGGTTTTACTTCATGTAACATTAACGCCGTAACAAAGTCAGGTACCAACGAAATCACTGGTGGTTTCTTCTATGATTATACCAATGACTCAATGTCAGGTGACTCAATTGAAGGCGAGAAACAAGAGCTTGGTGATTACTCAGAAAAACGTTACGGCTTTAACGTAGGCCTTCCTCTTATTGAAGATAAGCTATTCTTATTCACTTCTTATGAGAAGCTTGAAGGCGCACAAATTTTTAATTATACGCCATTTGCTAACGGTCGAATTGATCAAGCAACTATTGATCGCGTTACCCAAATTGCTATCGATAAATATAATTATGACCCAGGTACTATGGTACCTAGCATGCCAGTTGAAGATGAAAAAATCTTAGTTAAGCTAGATTGGAATATTAACGAAGCTCACCGTGCAAGCTTTGTTTATAACTATAACGACGGCTTCAGCCTAGCCCAGTCAGACGCAGATTCTAGCGAAATCGCTTTATCTAATCATTTTTATGAGCGTGGTGCTGAGCTACAATCTTACGTAGCATCAGTATATTCAGATTGGACTGATAACTTTTCAACTGAAGTTCGCGTAGGTTACTCAAAACTTGATAATCGTCAAAATTCACTTGATGCAGCATCTGGTTTTGGTGAGTTTAGAATCGATACTGGTGATATTGATATTTACATGGGTCCTGATGACTCTCGCCAAGCGAACAAACTTAAGTATGATAATTTATCACTTAAATTAGGTGGTACATATTACCTTGAAGACCATGAGCTATCATTTGGCTATGAGCGTGAAGAGCTTGATGTTTTCAACTTATTTGTACAGCATAATGAAGGTGAATACCGTTTTGGTTCTATTGAAGAGTTTGAAAGCGGCTTTGTAGACAGAATTTACTATGGTAACGCTTCAAGCCAAAATCCTGATGATGCCGCGGGTGAATTCAAATATGCACTGAATACAGTGTATTTCCAAGATAAGTTTGCACTTATTGATTATGATGTAACATTTACTGCAGGTCTTCGTTATGACTGGTATACCAGTGATGATACACCAACTTATAATGCTAACTTTGAAGAACGTTATGGCTATTCAAATAGCCAAAATCTTGATGGGGTTGACTTACTTCAACCACGCTTAGGTGTTAACTGGATATATAATGATCAGTTAGAATTGCGCGGCGGTATTGGCTTATATTCAGGTGGTAACCCTAACGTATGGATTTCTAACAGCTATTCAAACGATGGTGTTCGTAATGTTCAAGTTAATCAAAGAAATATCCAAATCCTTGGTCCTGATGCAATAGCATTCAATGGCGCAGGTCAACCTGGTTACGATATTCCACAAGGCTTATATGATAAAGTAGGCCAAGGTGGTGCTGATGCTGATGTAAATGTGACGGATCCTAACTTTGAAATTCCATCAGAATGGAAATTCTCACTAGGTGGTACTTATATCACTGAAAGCGATTATGTGTTTAATGTTGACTACCTTTATACCGATAAGCAAGATTCAGCCATTGTTAAAAACTTAGCATATGAAAAAACTGGTGTAGCGCCAGATGGTCGCCCAATTTACAATGGTGGTTCAGACTTCTTGTTAACCAATGTTAAAGGCGATGATGCTTACTCGCATATTCTGTCTCTTGCAATGAACAAGTCATTTGATAATGGCATCGATTTTGCTCTTTCTTATGCATATACAGTGTCTAAAGATGTTAACCCGATGACTAGCTCTGTAGCATTTTCTAACTATCATTACGTTGCGGTGTCAGATTCTGAAAACCCAGGTGTGGCAACATCTAACTATGAAATTCCGCACCGCTTTACGATGAGTTTAGCGTATAGCCATGAGTTATTTGATGGTTACGAGACTAAGTTCAACCTATTTGGTCAAGCACAACAAACAACACCTTACTCATATGGATTTGACTCAAGATCAGGTGGTATGGGATACAACGATGCTGCTCGTCAATTATTATATGTACCAACACTTGACGACAGCCAAGTTGTTTATGGTGCAGATTTTGATCAAGCAGCCTTTAATGAGTGGGTTGAAAGCGAAGGCCTAACTCGCGGTAAAATCAATAACCGTAACAGCATTGATGGTGATTGGTGGGTTACGTTCGATTTCAAAGTTGAGCAAGAATTTATGGGCTTTACTGAAGATCAAAAAGGCTCAGCATACTTTGTTATCAAAAACATCGGTAACATGCTAAATGACGATTGGGGCGTGCTGAAAAGCGGCAGCGCATTACAAAACGCTGTAACGACTGAAATTGTTAATGGTCAATACGTTTACACCAGCTTTAATGATCCAGCAGGTGCAAGTGTAGAAACTAAGCCGTCACTTTGGGAAATGCGTGTAGGTGTTAAATACACATTCTAATTTGCTAAAGTAACTTACAAATTAAATTAATTTTAAAGCCCATCTTTTGATGGGCTTTTTGTTTTATTCATCTAATTTACTAGTTAACTTATCTAAACAACTAAGCAAGGTTTGATACTCGGCTTGAGTTAAAACATCCAACAGATTCTTCTCCCACGCTAAAGCAGCTGGGGCTAATTGCTGATACAAGCCCAACCCTTGCTCACTCAACGCTAACAAGCTGGCGCGTTTATCTGCTGGATCGATTAAACTCACTACATAGTGTTTATCTATCAATGCCTTAATAGCACGCGATACCGTGGATTTATCCATTGCTGCTTGCTCGCACAATGCTTTCGCGTTGCTTTGTCCAAACTGGGCTAAATTAAACAAAATACGCCACTGAGGAATGCTTAAATCACTTTGCTGTTGATACACGAGTGCAAACTGTTCACTCATTTTACTGGCTAAGTTAGCCAGACGATAAGGTAAAAATGTCTCTAAATCGAGTGCCATAACGGCTATGTCCTCTTAATTTACAATCATGTTTAAGTGTCCATAAATATGTACAGTGACAAAAAGCACGATGTTTGAATTTAGTCTCACTTGAGAGTATCTTACAGTAAAACATAAAGGAGTCGAGTGATGACCAGCGAATTAAAATATATGACAGGATTTGGCAATGAGTTTGAAACCGAAGCTCTGCCTGGCGCATTGCCTATTGGGCAGTTTAGCCCGCAAAAAGTAAAATACGATTTATACGCTGAACAATTTAGTACCACCGCATTTACCGCGCCGCGTGCTGATAACCGCCGCACTTGGATGTACCGTATTCGCCCATCGGTTGTCCAAGGTGATTACAGCGCAATTGATAACGGTTTAATTCGCACCGCCCCAATTACCGAAGTCCCGACTCCACCTACAATGCTTCGTTGGGATCCAATTGATATTCCAACCACACCAACCGATTTCATTGATGGTTTGATCACTATGGCTGCAAACGGCAGCGCCAATGGCCAAACAGGAATTGGCATCCATGTTTATGTAGCGAATAAATCAATGACTGATCGTTATTTTTATAATGCCGACGGCGAAATGTTATTTGTGCCGCAGCAAGGTCAGTTACTGCTGAAAACAGAATGTGGTAATTTAATGATTAAAGCGGGTGAAATCGCAGTGATCCCGCGTGGCATTAAATTCCAAGTCATTTTGCTCTCTGATACTGCTCGTGGTTATATCTGTGAAAATTATGGTCATGCTTATGTGTTAGCTGAGCGCGGCCCAGTGGGAGCCAACGGCTACGCTAACGACCGTGATTTTCAATACCCTGTTGCTGCCTTTGAAGATAAAGAAGGTGAGTTTGAGTTGGTTGCTAAGTTCAACGGTAATATGTTCCGCTGTGATATAGGCCACTCCCCTTTAGATGTTGTAGCCTGGACGGGCAATAGTGCACCCTATAAATATGATTTAGCACGTTTTAATGTAATGAATACAGTGAGCTTTGATCATCCGGATCCGTCTATTTTCACAGTACTGACATCCCCATCAGGCACAGAAGGCGTTGCTAATATTGATTTTGCAATTTTTCCTCCACGCTGGATGGTGGCAGAAAACACTTTTCGCCCACCCTATTATCACCGCAATATTATGAGTGAATTTATGGGCTTAATTGAAGGCGTGTACGACGCCAAAGAGCACGGTTTTGTACCAGGAGGCATGAGTTTACATAATTGTATGTCACCGCATGGCCCAGAAGCTGATGTATTTGAAAAGGCCTCTAACGCAGAGCTTGAACCGCAACGCTACGAAAATACCCTCGCGTTTATGTTTGAATCACGTTACGTTATTTCACCAACAAAATACGCATTAGAAGGCAAAGAGCGCCAACCTAACTACACTGACTGCTGGCGTACTATTAAAAAACACTACAATGGCCCACAAGGATAATTGAACCATGAAACTTTATACATATTTTCGTTCATCTGCCGCATATCGCGTGCGTATTGCGCTTAATTTAAAAAATATTCAGCATGAGTTAGTAACTGTTAACTTACTAAAATCTGAGCAACAAGCACCTGAATACCTAGATAAAAACCCGCAAGGGTTATTACCTGCGCTGGAAACCAATGACGGTGTACTCGCACAATCGATGGCAATTTTAGAATACCTTGAAGAAACACACCCCGACACACCACTATTATTTGGTGATGCCTGGCAAAAAGCCCAGATCCGTAATTTATGTTATGCCATTGCCTGCGATATTCATCCTATTGATAACCTACGGGTACTGAAATATTTAAGCGGTGAACTTGGTGCTGACGATGCAATCAAAAATACCTGGTATCGTCATTGGGTAGAGGTTGGTTTTGAAAAAATTGAACAGCTACTTGATCATACAAATGAATATTGTGTGGGTGATAAACCTAGCCTTGCTGATGTGTGTTTAGTGC
>MDTG01055290.1_pt1 | contig 17645 bp, 22 predicted proteins | sample 811421 | NCBI WGS metagenome assembly MDTG01 (sample SAMN05326645, study PRJNA326480) | marine metagenome | isolation source: seawater | place: Pacific Ocean: South East | collected 2011
ATCCCTATCGTCTGGTGTAATGCAGATTGTTTCATCAATGTCAACAAAAATGTTCATTAAGTTCCTCGCAATTTTTTTCTAATGTCAACTTCGCTTTTGGTCACTTGTTTATCTGGTGTGCCTAAGATTTGGTCTATGTCTTTAATTCTTTTGTATAGTTTATCCATGCCAACGACCTCTAAGCTAGACTTTTGGTCAGTTCCCCACATTTCGTGTGAAAGGGTAATGTGACGTTCTATAACCTTTGCGCCGAGGACAGCCGCTATAACTGTTGGTTCTAGATCGTCTTCGTGACCAGAATAACCAACAGTGCATTTGTATCGCTCTTGTAGAAATGGTATTAGAGAAAGGTTTAGTTCACTTCGCGGGGTTGGATAACTTGAATTAGTGTGCATCAAAACAAAATTATCTGTGTGTTTGGTTACTAGTTCAACTGCGGAGTCAACCTCTTGCAGAGACGACATCCCAGTGGACATAATAATTGGTACTCCCGATTTAGCACTTTCTTCCAAGAGTTCAGAGTTTGTGATCATAGCAGATGGAATCTTAATGTACGGCAGGTTATACTGCAACAAAAAATCCAGGCTGTTTAAATCCCACACTGACGCTGACCAATCAATTGGCTTTTCAGCACAGTAATCATTAATGTAGTCGTACTGTTTTTTTCCAAATTCTACACGGTGCTTGTACTCAATGTAGGTCATTTCTCCCCAGGGAGTAGACCTTAGTTTGGATTTTTGATGTTCTGGGACACAGATGTCGGGATCTCTTTTTTGAAATTTAGCGCAATCCCAATTACAAGCACTAACCGCGTCAATAAGCTTTTTGGTAATCTGTAAACTGCCATTGTGATTAATCCCAATTTCTCCGATGAAATAAGGTTTTTCTAAGTTTTTAAAGTCTACCATGCTGTCCACCCTCCATCAACTTTTATTTCCGTTCCTGTTGTGTAACTTGATTCTTTGCTAATCAAATACTTTACTATCCCAAACAACTCATCTGGATTCATCATCCTTTTTAGAGGAGTCCTTAAAGAATATTGTACCACAAATTCATCAGGTTGTTCAAACAATACACCGCCAGGAATAACAGTATTTACTCTTATTTTTGGGGCTAGGTGCGTAGCAAGGTGTTTTGATAACATAACAACGCCTGCTTTAGAAACACTGTATCCTATGTGTTTTTCTGAGCCGTTATACATGTCACTATGAGGTGATACCACTCCATAGGTTGAAGAAAAATTAACAATACTTCCGCTATCATTATTTCTAGCAAATTCACGACAGACACTAAACAAACTGGTTAAATTTATTTTTAAATAATCGTTAAACGAATCAAGCGAAATGCCAAAAAGATTTTGTTTTACGTCATTATCATCAACATGGTGGTTTAGAGCAAAAAGGTTAATAAGCGCGTCGGCTGGATTATCTTGAAAGAATTGTTTAACAAAAGACTCGTCAGATAGGTCATGACCTAATGCCAAATCTAATTCGTGGCAAGTGTGACCTTCAGCTTTCAGCATTTTCAACAAAGTTGAACCTATCAAGCCACGAGATCCTGTTATAATAATTTTCACTTATAGTACCTAATTGCTTCCCTCAATGCGAGGGCTTTTTGTTTTGCTAATTCCAGATCCCTGTAATTTGTCTTAAACTGCATAATTTTTGGTTGTACACGTTCAGCGACCGGACAAAGACCGACAGGATAAGATAAGCCTTTGTACTGTGCTTGGTTCCGATATGCGTATTGGTTGTTAACGACCAAGGGCTCCAAATAAGGAATTGACCACGCTCCATAGACGCCATCACCACCAAATTCTATGTATTTCTTTCTAAATTCTTGCCAAGGTACACCGATGAGTTCATCACCTTCGTATTTTACCCCAAGCGTATAATAAGAGTTTTCATAGCCATCTGGCGTTACTTGTGGTATCAAATAAGGAACTTCTGCCATTTCCTCTAAAAAGATTTTAGCAGATTCTACACGCAAGTCAACTAAATGCTCGTGTTTTTCTAGTTGGGCAAGCGCAATAGCTGCATTAAACTCAGATAGTCGGTAATTCCAGCCCAATACATCGTGTCTTTTATAGTTTGGGTTTTGAAATGTTTCTTGTCTTAAACGTACACGACCTTCTTCGGCTTTTAAGTTTTTAAAGCCGTGTCCACCAATTTTACGACACATCATTGCAAGATGCTCATTGTCTGTTATGATTATGCCACCTTCTCCACAAGAAATGTGTTTTGTATTTTCAAAACTATAGCTGGCAATATCACCGATAGTACCTGTCTTTTTATCCTTGTACTTGCTTAAAAAGCATTGTGCGTTGTCCTCAATAACAGCTAAGTTGTATTTTTTAGCTAGTTCGTTGATTGGATCCATGTCACAAGGCAAACCGTAAATTGAAACAGCCATTATCGCCTTGGTCTTGGGTGTAATCTTTCTTTCTATGTCTTCTGGATCAACTGTAAACGTATCTGGATTTATGTCTGCGTAGACAGGGATTGCATTAGCATGTATTGTTGCTGTTGTATTCATAATCACAGTTAGTGCAGGAGAGATTACCTCGTCTCCCTCTTGTACACCACAGGCTTCTAGGGCAGCATGAAGTGTTGAAGTTCCTGAATTAAATGCTACAGCGTACTTAGTGCCAAAGATTCTGCACATTTCCTGTTCTAGAACTTGATTCCAGTTACCGGCTGTGGATGACCAATTTTCAGAGTTTAATACCTTTTTTATGTATTCAAGTTCTTTACCTTGATATTTCGTGGGGTTTTGTTTCATTTTATCACCAAGTTAGTTTTGTTTATTTGATTCTCGCGCCAAGTTTCTTCAAGAAAAAAGTTTATGTCTTTAACACTCTCATTCTTGTCAAGATAAATTAGCACATCCCTAGTTGTAAAATCCTTACGGTCAAAATGTTTGATAACGTTTGAAAAGAATTCCAAGTCTTCTTCGTAATCAAGTGTCATTCTCACGTCTTTCCTTTTGTATAAGGTTGGAACGTTTTCTAGTTTTTCTACTGTGCAGATATCCGTACTGGTAAAGTAAACCCACATCATTTCTGTGTCATCAGTTTGCTTTATCTCACAAGCTTTTGTTAAGGCGTTGACGCTGATACCATAAGTAAATGAGCCACAGACCACTTCATCTGATTCAATAAATTCTGATTTGTTACGGAGTTGTTGTTCAAAAGCCAAATCGATCAGTTCGGCACTACAGAAAAGATCATCACCGTCTGCTGTAACAAAGAAATCAACGTCGTAAGACTTTGCGGCTCCGCGCCAGCGTTCAAGTTTATCGGTTACACTTCCTCTAAAACACTTTATCCCATTTTTTTTAGCTATTTCGCAAAGAGCGTCGTCTTCTTGCTGTAGAGTGGTACACAAAACAATTAAATCAGCCAGTTTTGATTTTTTTGCTTGACGAATTACATATTCTATTGTTTTCATACCGTCAATTTCTATGTGTGCTTTGGCTGGGAGCCTAGTAGAAGCACTCCTCACTGTTATAAAAATAGCTTTGTTACTCACTTTGTCCTCCCGCTCTGACAAGTTTAAAGTTGGGATACGGTGGTGTAAAGTTAGCGGCGGTTAAATATGTGAAATTAACATTCTGAAATTCAGAAATGATTTTAGTGTGAGAAGATTTAATTTTGTTCTTCACAGTTTCAGTAGAACATTCATCAAAGTCGTATTCATTCATACCCAAGAAATACTGTGACTCGTAAAAGTCTATTCCTATGGTATAAACCTCAGTAGCGCCGTAGTTAATAATCGCATTTAGAATCGCGATGTCTGATGAGTTTTTTACTATGTTCATGTAGGGCTCTAGCTCGTCAGATTGATAACCAGACTCTACATTGTGGCTTTTTATTGCAGCAGAAATTCTGCCTTGACGCCACCATTCATGTGAACCGTTGGGCTCCAATCTTGAAATGTAGACTTTTTCAACATTAAAATTCTCTAAAAGATATTCATCTACGCCAGTTTGGCATATGTTAACTTGTTGAATCAATGTTTTGTTTTTCAAAAAATTGGCTAACTTTTCATTTTCGCGAACAAAAGTGTTAAACTCGTTTACCAGAAAAACATAATCGAATTCTTTTTTTAGATTTATGTTTTCTATGTGTTCTAACGACGATCCCCTACCACAAACTAAAACTCTCACTCAATCTCCTTAATTTGGTCGCTGATCCATTCGTATGTTTTTTTCATTCCACTTAAGAGTGGTTGTTGGTAATCCCAATTTAATTTCTCACGGATAAGTGTGTTGTCACTGTTTCTTCCCTTAACCCCTACAGGACAAGGAAAGCCGTATTTATCGAAGAAGTCTTGACCTTGTATGTTATTTATTATAACATCTTTTCCAGAAATGTGAATAGCCATTTTAGCGAAATCATTAATTGCTATCATTTCTTCTGAACCGATGTTTACCGGACCATTAAAATCTTTACTATCCATTAATCGGCGAGAAGCCTCAATACACTCGTCTATGAAAAGAAAAGAACGAGTTTGTTTTCCGTCGCCCCACACTTCAATTGCTTCCCCATTAGTGGCGTGAGCGACCTTGCGACAAAACGCAGCGGGAGCTTTTTCACGACCGCCGTCCCAAGTTCCCTCGGGTCCAAAAATGTTATGGTATCTTGCAATTTTTACATTTAAACCATGGTTTCTTGCAAATGCCATCCACAATCTCTCAGAAAACAATTTTTCCCAACCATATTCTGAGTCAGGGGCAGCAGGGTATGCCGAGTCTTCTTTACAATTTGGATTGTCGGGGTCAAGCTGATTTCGTTCTGGGTACATACAAGCTGAAGAAGAGTAAAACACCTTTTTCACTCCCTTTTTTACACACTGTTCTGCTATGTTAAGATTGATCATCGCAGAGTTGTGCATGATGTCAGCGTCGTTTTCTCCCGTAAAAACAAAACCTGCACCGCCCATGTCAGCAGCAAATTGATAGATTTCGTCTAAATCTTCTGTTACTACTTTGTCGCAAATAACCGGATCTCGTAGGTCACCAACGATAAATTCGTCTGCCACTTTATGTGCGTTAAAGAACTCGTGCTCTTTTAAATCAACACCACGAACCCAGTATCCTTCATCTTTTAATCTTTTCATCATTGCGCCACCGATGAAGCCTCCAGCGCCAAGAACTAAAATCTTTTTCATTTTTTTACCTTGTTATCCCAATGACATCATTAATGTCATAAATGTAATCGTCCTGATCAAATTCTGTAGAACATAAAACCAGCATCACTTCACTTCCAGTGACATACGTTTGTTCGCCCCAAGTATAAGTGTCAACAAACAATGAGTCGCCTTTCTTTAATGTGTGGAACGTTTCTCCTTCCTTTGTTACCAATCGAACTTTTAATTCGCCCTGTACACATACCAAATATTGTTTATCTCTTTTGTGACCGTGTTTCCCTCTCACTTCCCCAGCGGGCACTCCGTGAATCAGGTACATTCTTTTAGGTTGAAAATTTAAATCCTTAAATTCTACATAACTAAGTGTACCCCTATCCTGAATATTATGTTGTAACATACGGTGTAACCTCTCTGATAATGTATTCCATCTCTTCCTTTGTTAGTTTTTCATGGTATGGAATGCTGGCTGTTATTTTTCCTTCTCTTACGGATTTATCCAGAGGCGCTTCTAGTTCGACCTTGTAAGGTTCCATAAGATGAATTGGTTTGTAATGAATTCCTATTTGGATACCTTTTTGTTTCATGTCTTCAGTAAATTTTTTATTGTCTGCAACTCTGATCCTATACAAGTGTTCACTGGTGTTTTCAAGACCAAAAGCTGCGTTGTATCTTTCTCTAGCCTCTGCATAACGGCTCATCTTATCTTCTAATTTTTGAAAATTCTGATTTGCTATAAAAGCAGAAATAGAATTCATGTACAGTTTCCAGCCGGGAACCAACACCCTTCTTTCCCAACTATTATCTTCCAAAGAAATTCCATTGCGGGATAAAATACGCAACTTATCAATTTTGTTTTTATCATTCGATACAATGAGTCCACCGTCAGCAGAACCAACTGGTTTGGTAGGATAAAAACTAAAAATCATTAAGTCTTCGTCGTTTGCCTGTTCGGTGTATTGGTTTTTTGATAGACGTTGAGCAGAGTCAATAATTTTGTAATCTTCAAACCTGTGCAGAACATAAGAATCACCAACCCAATCAACATCGTCTCGGTAAGACAGTTGATGTCCAGAATGAATGATTGCGTTAGCAACTACTGGTGGTATTACACTCGGTATTGTTATTTTTGTTTTTTGTTCCTGCAAAAGTGCCAAAAAGATTGCTGCGGTGGCGCTGTGAAAGCTGACAGCGTATTTTGCGCCGACATAATCTGCAATGTCCTGTTCAAACTCGTCCACGTTTTTATCGTGTAGCAGGGGTGAAAAGTTTGACGTATCCACAACATAATCATTAATGTGCATTAGTTTAATCATTTTTCTACCTTTATTCTGTTTGTGTCACTTTGTACTGAAGGTGCAAGTTGCCAGCCGTTGATTTGTGGCTCGTACAAGCCTTTGTTTCTTAAATCAAAATTATGTACTGGTTCTTCCATTTTTGTTCTAGTAAACAATTCTAAGGTTTCGATATCACCCCAGCGGTGCTTGTATAGACCGCCATACTCGTTTACATGATTCATCCAGTGCTCAAAGCCCATAGACATTAGCATCTTTACGTTGTAAACATTAAAATTGCCACAATTTAATTCAAGATTTTTTGGGAAGTGTACTTCTTCAGGAGAAGCGTTTAGCACAGTTTCTCTCAACTCTCTGTCTTTAATGTCATTAGGACTAATGTTATTTTGCTCAAGATGCGATAAGTAGAATTTCCAGATGTTCTCTGTTGTATTTTCGTGCCTCCAGTGCTCGTGGTGCCAAGTATAACCTGTTGCGATAGGCTTATCTACTACGAAATCGAAAAAATCAAAGTCTATTTTATCTTTAAACCAAGAATCATCATCAATTCTCATCGTGTAATCATACTTTTCCATTTCTTTGATCAAGCAACCCTTCTCACCGAACTTGTGCAGGTTTGTTGCAAAGTGTTCCATGTGAAGATAACCAAGACGTGATGGTGGAAACGATGCTCTCACATACGGAAGGTAGGTTCTATTGTAAAACAATTCTGATTCTGGAATGTGATCTGGTACTCCATACTCTATTTGATGAAACGAAATGTTCTCAGAGATGTTGTTACGAATGTCATCAATAAACTCTTGAGTGTAGATGTCATCAAAATGATGGATGTAAACCGGATAATCGTATTCGTCATTCCAATTTGTGTAAAAAAATTCTAACGCTTGTTTTAGCAAGTATGTTCTTGACGATAGAATGTAGATTGCTGCATTATGCTTACCCATTTTTATTCTCCAATTTGTTTTTTAGTGTTGAAATCATGAACTCACCACGGTGATCCCAAGTGTGCTTTTCGACAACTAGGTTATAAGCGTTTTCTATTACCTCGTTGCGAGCGGCATCATTGTTTAAATAATACCTTATTTTTTTCTCTAGTTCTTCCAAAGAATCAAACATCACGCAATGTTTACCGTCTTCCAAGAGATCATCATAAACTACGTCCATACGGTTACAAACCAAAAGTGTGGTTTTTGATGCCATTACCTCGTAATACCTCGTTCCAACTAAGTCGGCGGGACCAGTGGTACTTAACCAAATCTTTGTTGCATTGATTCTTTTCGCGTAGTCTTCCAAAGAGTCATGGCGATGAGACGTAAAAAAGAAATCAATGTCATTCCACTGTTGGCTTTTTTCGTAGATCTTGGTTCTCCAATCAGCGGTTTGTTCCGGTCTAATAACCCCAGAAAAGCCGAAGTCGTTTGTGTATTCGACGTTATAGTCTTTAAACACGTCTGTGTTAACGGCAAATGGCAGTTGATAAAAAGGAACGCCTGTTTTTTCTTCGTAAAGTTCGTAATCGTGATGGACCGTGAAAGCAGCGATGGGATTAATTTCCTTTATCCACTCAAGCTTTTTGTCAAGACCAGCGTATTCCTTATTCAAGATTATCCCAACAGGGATGCCACATTCTTTCAAACCACTTACGTGTTTAGGTTTGTTTTCTGAACAATCAGTCCAGCCAAAACCAAAACAGATTAAATCCGGTTTTTCAGGGCAGCGGCTCAGAACCTCCTGTATGTCAACGCTGGGACCGCCTGATGGAACCCAGTGAGAATACTGGTAAAGTGTACAATTCCTGCTTAACGCTGATTTCATCTCATTATAGTATGAAAACGAATTTCCGTGTTGTCTTTCAAAGTAAAGGACTTTCATTGAAACCTACCTCTCATAACAACTTGATGAGTTGGGTTATTGCTCGCGGTTTTGCCGGGGGAATAGACCATGTATTGCGGGGCTGATTTGGTGATTTTTAAAATGTCTTGATAGCAACCAAACCTCTCATCAAAATCGTCGAAGATCCAAACTGGCAAACTGTCTTCTGTTTGAAACTTCTTTAAGTTTTTGATATCCTCTATTACTGCGCCTTTTTCATGAGAGCCGTCAATGTAAAAAAGATCAACCTTGACATTCTCTGCCTCTAGCTTTTTAGCTAATTCGGCGCTTGTGCCTAGAGTAAATGATGCAGTGTCGGAATACATTTCTCCGAAACCCTTGTGATACTTGTCGGCGACATCACAACTCCATACATTGCCACCGTTTTGTTTGCAGTATTCAGCAAAGCTAAAAAACTGCCAACCTTCGGCAGTACCGACCTCGACGATGTTTTTTGCCCCAAAGCTCTTGGCGATTGTTGTCAAGTAGTACGCTCGTTTGGAAATTTTATCAAAAATTTGCTGTCGTTGAGAATCTGTTAAGTGATAAAACGACGCTTTTTTGCTTTGAATTGGGTAGTTGATTTCATCCCACAGTTTTTGATACTCCGGTGGTATTTGAATCTCATCGAAGCGATTGTTTAGTATTTCAACCATATTAGACATTATAACTCCATACATGTTTTCTAATGACGTTTTGCATTTTTCTTGCTTGTTCCATTTTCATAGGTCTTGTTAAACCGTTATCCCCCTCAAACTCACGATGATGGTAAATTTTTGCTCTAGGGTTATACTGGTATTCGTATTTTTGGTGTATTAATCTTGCGAAAAACTCCTGTCCGCAGCCGCCGTAGCCCTCAAATCTTTCTGAAAACATGCCACAGCCAATCCAATCCTTTCTCAACATACAACAATTGTTTTCTACCAAAATTTTATTTAATGGTTTGGGGCTGCAATCTCCGTAATCTCGGAGGAGCCATTGCATTTTGGGGTGTAATTCGTCGTTTGGGTCGTGGGAGCTTCGGCAGCCTCCGGTCAACACCCCGCTCTTAACTGAATTGCGGTGTTCTTTAATAAAGTCTACATCAGGAAAACTATCATCGTCTAAAACGACCACGGCGAAGCCACGAGTTTCAATAAGAGCTAAGTTTCTAGCTTTTGCTAAACAATATTTATCTGTCTCTCTGGTATCCACTGCTCTGATCGGGAAAGACCAATCGTGTCCGCGCAACATTTCAACCGTGTTGTCTGTTGAACCGTCGATGGCGATGATAACTTCAAATTCTTTGTCGGATTGCTTTTCAAACTCTAATAAATTCTTTTTTAAAACACCACTGCGATTAAAAGTTGCTATTATCACAGATATTAAATTATTGTCTACCATTTTTGCCTCTCGTAATTGTGTGGCATCCAACAAAACCACTCGTTGTTTCTAATGTTGTATCTTGGAAATTTAAGAAGGTAATGTCTTATGTCCAATTTCCAAATGCAATAATACAAGCTTAGTTGGTCACGTCTGCTATACTGCTGTATTTCAGACCACCATTTGTCTCCTAAAGCTATTATAGCAGAGTCGTTATGCTTTTTTAACATAATACTGTTGGCACTCAAACCATGTTGGGGTGGAAATTTTTCTTCTCGGTATTTGTTCATTTGAGCAGTTACTAATGCAGGGTCATCCTTCCTATCTTGCATAATAGTATTTGCCTCGTCGTAGATACAATTGCGACCTTGGTCGTGTTGAAAAAGCATCATACCGGCTTTTGACAAGAAATCAGATTTTTGAAAAAAAGTTTGAAGGTCTGTTTTAATCAAGAAGTTCGCATCTACCCAGAGACTAATGTCATAATCACTTAAGAACTCATGTGGCTTAACTTTAAAAATTTTTGCACTGCGAACCGGATCAGTGTGTATCGCTGGGTGGTGAATTATCTTCCAAACATTTGATTTAATGTTCTTATTATCTGTAAAACAAAGGTAGTCTACATTTGGATTTATCACGAGCGGGTCTTTGAGGGTATCCTTCTCGCCATAAATTGCTGTATACACAACACATTTCATTATTTCTCCTGTTTAAAAGAAGTATCGTATGGAACAGGAAAATCTACCTGCTTTCTAGTTAATTTTTTTACATTTGGAGACCGGCGTAAAGCTAATTCGTAAACTGATTTTCGCTCTGTCCCTATGTGAACTACACCTCTTCGTTCTGATAGGGAAGCCTCGACGATTAGCGGTGCAATAACGTCAACGTAATCCCTACTGGTAAATTGGTCTATGAACGCTTTTTCGTATGGAAATTGTTTTTCGCAAAAGCTTGTTCTTATTACCAGTGTGTTTTCATACGTCCTGACAGCTAATTCAGCCGCTGCCTTAGTTAAGGCGTATAGGTTTATTGGGTTTATTGGATCGTCTACCGAATAAGAACCCTTATCTCCGTCAAACACATAATCAGTTGAGATGTAAACAAGTTTTTTGTTATGTTTCCGGCATGTATCTAAAACGTTAATGGTACCAACGACATTGGCTTCTATTGTTTTTTGTGGTTCTCTTGAACAAACTGGCGGCGAAGTCAGGGCGGCGGCGTGGAAGACAAACTTAACCTGTGGGTTTGAAATGTTTGCTTCTAGACTACGCCTATCAAGTATGTCCATGTCACAGTGAGATGGAGCTAAATAAGGAATTGACATTCTAGTCAGTATTCCACGCACTTCAGTGCCAAGCAATCCAGAACCGCCAGTTATCAAAACCGTCATACTAAATTTTTACCTTTCCCATTAAAATGTCCTTTAACATAACCCAATCACAAGCCTTCGCCCAAAGGGGTTTTGAAAATGCGGCAGGGGCATTTTTTTCAAAGAAATAGTGTCCAGACCAAGCAAATGGATATACTACGAATGGGACGAACAACAACAAAATCCAATACTGTTTATAAAAAACGAAAACTGTAAACAAGATTGTTGTCAACTGACCGACTACATGGAGCCTTCGATTGATTACGTTCTGATGCAAAGAAAGGTAATGTTCATAGTATTCCCTGAAACTCATTTAAAAATGTCCTTGAAGGTAGTGATGTTGTAATACTTTTCATCGTCGAAATCAAAGTCAGGACCAATCTCTTTTAGAATATTTCTAACAGACTCACTAGGTGAAATGGAAGGGACAAAATCTAGCTCTACTTTTGCCTTTGTGTTGTCGGCTTTATAATTTCTAACATCTTGTTTATTCATAATTTTCATTTTAACTTTATGTCCGTGCTTTCTTAACTCGGAACAAATCTCGTCTCCAAGACGCCCAATGGTGTAGTTTCCATAGCAAATGTTGTAAACACCACTAACTGTACTACCAGCCTCGATTGAACGAATGTAAGCAGTACAAACATCGTTAATGTCTACAACAGGTCGCCAGAGACTCGGATTATTAACAATGATTTCTCCATTTTTGAGGGCGCTCTTTGTCATAGCGTTTACAACTAAATCAAAGCGCATCCTTGGTGACCAACCGCCAACAGTACCCTTTCTTAGAGAGATGGGTTTAAAATTATCATCAGCCATCTCCATGATAGCTTTCTCTCCAATCAACTTTGAAATACCATACGGGTATTCTGTGTTTAAATCAGGCTCTTCTTCTGTCATTAGCTTATCAACGGCATAACCATACACACTACAAGAACTAGCGTAAACGAAACGGCGGACGCCTGCTTTTTTAGTTATGTACGCCAAATATGTCGGTACCGCAGTGTTTTCGATGAAATTTTTAGATGGGCTAAAATCTGCCATTGGATCGTTTGAAAGACCTGCCATAAATACAACTGCGTCAAACTTTTTTAGTTCATCGGCGGTCAACTTTAGTATGTCTTTTTTCCATAGCTCGACGTCATCAGGCAAATAGTTTCCAAACCACAGTTCATCGATAACCGTGACTTTATAATCTCTGGATAATAGTTTTGGGGCTAATTGACTCCCAATGTAGCCAGCACCACCGGCTAGTAACACTTTCTTACACATTTTTTTCCTCGCAAGTAAATTTTGGTAGTTTTGAATATTCTTCAAATGTTTGAGCAGCACGATCTTTGTCCGACAAAATAATGTCTTCGGTGTTGCAGTCCCAAGCGATGTTGAGAGTGGTATCCAAGGGGCTAATTCCAGATTCGGCGGCAGAGTTGTATGTACCTGAACACTTGTATGAAACAACAGTATTATTCTGAAGAGATAAAATGCCGTGGGCATAACCAGCAGGAACCCATAATTGTTTCTTGTTTGTTTCGCTTAACCTAATTGAAAAATGCTCGCCATACGTTGGTGAGTCATTACGGATGTCAACAATCACATCTTGAATTTCCCCAGATACACAGCGAACTAATTTACCCATAGCTGGTTGCCACTGGTAGTGGAGCCCTCTCAGAACGTTTTTTCCCGATTTGGATTCGTTATCCTGTACAAATACCTCAGAAAACCCAGATTCCGAAAGATTTTCCACGTTGTATGTTTCACAAAAATAACCACGATGGTCGTGGAAAACACTTGGTGTTATAACCAACACATCATCAAATTTTGTTTTTTCTATAGTGAATTTTTTCATTGTTTATGCCTATTGGATTAAATCAAACATTTGTTCTTTCCAGACTTTTCCAAATAGAATAAAGTCACTCTTGAACTGGTTATCGAGTTTTTGTACTTTGGGATCTGAGTAGTGGTTTAATGATTCATCATGATAGTATTGTATGTCCTTCCCAAAATACATAATTTTTCTTTTATCTTTAAGAGCTTGGAGGCACAGATCTACATCTTGGTAAACTTTTGACAAACTCGGGTTCAAGCCACCAGAAGACAAATACCATTCAGTGTCTATTACAAGCAAAGCGCCAGTAACAAATGTTTCTCCTTTATCACAGTTTACCAGGGGGTGGTCAGCTTGTTTAAACCTTTGGGCGTGAATAGGTGTCCAAACCCCTGGTGAAGCTGGAACCCAGAAAGACCCTCCAAACTGTACTGTGTCTCTCCAGGTACCTTTTTTGTGAGGAAAACTTTTTGAAATGTTTTTTGTGTCCTTTTCTTTGTTAAACGACATGTTAGCTGGTGGATAAACAAGCTTGGAACCAGAAATGGTCGAACCATAATCTCGATGTCTTGACAGCATCTCGTTAAACGAGTTCTTATCAGCGCACCAAAGATCCGAATTCCACAAGATTATTTCTTTCGTCCCTTTTATACTACATACAAGTGCCGCGAGATTATTCAACATAGAAAAGTTGAAACCTTTATCATTATCAACACGAAGATAAGAAACACCATGTTTTTTGCAAGGTGCCTCCATTTCATCTTCAGACCGATCATCAACAACTATTGTATTAACCTTGGCTAAGACCTCGTTTTTGGATAAGTTATCCAAGGTATAGTCTAACAATGCGGGGTCATTTCTAATAGGTATAATTATTGTTGGCTTTTGTGCAGACCATTTCTTTTGTGGTACAAAACGGCAAGTATAATCCACCGAAGCTTTTTTAAACTTGTTATTGGTTGAATCACCTGCTAATAGAGCTAGTTCCTCTTGCTCAATAACAAACTGCTTCGATAAATCTACATTTTTGTGTTTGTCAAAGTCAAATTTATAATATGATGATGTCATCTGATTCTTCTTCTCCATACACTAACTCTGCGAATTGTTGGTTTATAGCATCCTCAGAAAAATTTTCTTTAATTGATTTTGCAAGCTCTGTTGCCATACCAAGGTAAACATGATGCTCGTTTTTCATTTTTCGGAGAGCCATCTTGTAGGAACCTTCTTTGGCAAATGCCCATTGAGAATCTGGTTCAATCACTCCTTGCCAATGTGCCTCTTTTTGCACCGGAAGTACAGTAAAATCAACTTTTAAAAATTTTCCTTTTTTCCTGTTTTTGCCTTTTTTGTTCTTCTCGTTTACATAAAGAAAATCACATTGTCCTGACCACCCAATGGTTAGGATGGGAAGACCTGCAATAGCCGCGTCGAAAAGTGGCAGACCGTAGCCTTCACCATGAGCAATGTTAATAAAGGCTTTAATTTTTTCGTGTCTGTAAAGCCCCTGCATCTCCGTTTCACTCATGTAACCGTGAAGGAGTGTCACAGAACATTTGCGGTCCTTGTAGGGTGCAAGAAGAGCCTGCAAACGCTTATGTGTAAAGGCTCGGTCAATCCTACAATTCTTGTAAGAGTTGGTTTTTACAACTAGACCGACTTCACGGTCAATGTTTTCTTCCACGAACCACTTGATTGTATTTTCAAAGTTCTTTCTTGGACCCCACTGACTTATCAAAAGATAGTTAAAGTCGTGTGGAAGGTCAAGTTCTACCTCTGTGAAACTTTGAACGCGGGCTGGATAATTTACAACCTCAATTGGTTTAGTTAATTTATAGGGGTGTTTATTCCCAAATTGATCCTGTGCCTCTACCACTGTATTAACAAAAACGTCCTTAGAGTGGTTGCTAACAACAATTATTTTGTCCATAAGCTCATTACACTTCTGTAACCACTGTGGAGCCACTTTTGTTGTCTCAATCCCTGCTGTATAGCCAATGTTCACTGGAGCCATACGTTCAAACTCATTTGGGATTGTTACTTGAAGCGAAACATCAAACTGGGGTTGTCCAGCATTAATGTAGTGCGCTGTTTTTTGAATCGTTTTTACAATCCATTCTCTTTCTTCATCATCTTCAATGATGTGATTCGATTTACCCCATTCTAAGTTTAAGAGATAAATGTCAAAAAGGTCTGGTCGGGAGCGGAGTGCTCTTAAGGCAAAACGTGCTTGTTCGCCATATCCAGTTTGTGAGAGGGCTGGTCCCTTTACAATAATTTTCTTCATACTGATAGCTGCTCCCATGCTTCGTATCCCTTACGGGTTTCCCAAGCTCCATTCTCTTCAATAATCTCATCCATGAATTCTACCCAGTTTTTTTCCATCTCAACAAACGAGTAGTTTTTCTCAACATGTTTTCTACCCTTTTCACCAAGTTTTCGGCGTTGTTTGTGGGTCTTGTTGAAAATTTCTTCAAGAGCGTTTACAAAATCATCTTCGTTCATTCTATCCTCGCGGATAAACGGGATGTCCTGTGAACCAATAATAGCTTTGGAGGCTGGTTCAATGCCAACTCCAAATACTTCTTTGCCGTCAGTGATCTGTTCTTGTAAACCACCTGTTTTGTTGACAATAATAGGTGTGCCGCAAGCCATTGACTCAAGTGTTGCGAGTCCGAAGCCTTCGGCATCAGAAATGTTTACCGTTACATCACAAGCGTTGTAGAGTCTTGCGAGATGTTCAGGTGGCATTTTATGTCTACTGAACTTGACCTGACCCTTGTCCATTTCAATTTCTTGAACAATGGCGTCGAGGTCTTGACCATGTTGGTCTTTAGTATCGGTGTGCATAATAAGTACCGCCTTATCTTGCCCAACCTTATTTAAGAACTTCTTAAACCAAAAGATCAGCGAACCAGACTGTTTACGTCTTGCGTTTCTATTATTCCAAAAAACAACAAACTTGTCTGCGTCATCGCCAAAGTTGTCTTGTCTAAACTTTGTTCTTTCTTCCTCTGGGAAAGGCGAAAACGCCGAAGGGACAGCGTGTGGAATGTATTTGCGCTTTACTTCTGGTGCTACTGTAGCAACGATGTCATCTGTAACTTTGCTGATAGTTGCAATGGCGTCGTTGGAAAGATAGTATTTTCGATTGAAATGAGGGTAGGGGTAATTGTCCCAAACATGGTAATAAACCAACGGACAATGAGAACGAATTTCTTCTTCCATTTCCCATAGCCAACCCCAAAAGCGTGGGTCGGTCATTATCCAAACAGCGTCGGGGCGTTCCAACCAGATTGCCTCGCGTAGCAGACTAGCATCACCATAACCCTTGGTGGGATAAATAATAAGGTCATCTCCCCACTCATCAGTTTTCATTGGTTGATAGTTTTGATGCGCGATAGCCCCGCCAAAGCACACGAACTTGTATCGTCCGGTCTTCAGCAGGGCTTCAATAAAGTATCTAGTTTGTGTGCCGACTCCAGATGGTGACATTGGGTGATCAGATAAGACCACAATTTTTTTCTTTTTAATTTCCTCTGACATTATAGTATTCCTAAGTGCAATGTTGAGTATTGAAGAACTCACATCTTTGACAAGATAAACGATTCTTCAAGTGATTTTGCTTATTAACATTGTACAAGGCTTTCTTCAATAAGTTAAGTGCATTTGTTGTTTTTCTTGGACCAGATGTAACACGAAACACTTCTACTTTTTTACCAACCTTTGCAGTGCGTTTTAGTAGCGCAAAGTGTGTTTCAATCATGTCCATAGGAATACCCATCTTTTGCGACCAATAATTTTTGTAAAGCGTAAGTTGGTAGGTTACCATACGATCAGAGCGTTTTTTTGCATCCCAGCCCCACGAACAGGACTTGTAATCAATAATGTGGTACTTACCATCTTTAGTTTTGATGATTAAATCGATGTATCCCTTAAACTTGTAGTCTGCTTCGGTAAAGTCGCCGATGCGTTCCATTAGGGTATCTTCTGCTTTGATAAACTCAAAGTCATCTCCAAAGTAATCGTCAAACGCTTGGTCCAGTTCTTCTACAATAGCGAGACCCTGATTGTAAAAATCAGTGATCTGCTTTACGGTGAACTGTTCACCTGTTCGCTCCAGACGCTTCAACTCTTTACGAAACATTTCTCCAAAGAAAAACTTTTTATCTAGCTCTCGGCTAGACTCAAAATACTTCTCGCAAACGGAGTGAATGGCAGAGCCAAACCCAGTAAAAATGTTACCCTTGAACTTTTTGACCTTATCCTCGTAAATCAGTTTACGGGCATAGGGACAGAAGTCCCATTTGGCGAGTTCAGAAAATGAAATATGAGCCATAATTTTTCTCCTTTCTTACCTATACAATGGCATAGAATAAGGATATTGTCAAGTCTTTTTTTATCTTTTTGCGTCTTCTAAGCCAGTTGTGTAACCACGGAGAAAGTTTTCCTGCGCCACAACCATTAGAAACTCTGGGAACTCATCTGCAAAGATGTTTACAATATCTTCCACTGATACCTCGGGCTTGAGGGGATGGAGTTGTTCACCAACGTAGTTTACAATTAATTCTTTTAATTTAGTATCATTCTTAACAAGAAAATACTTTGGATCTTCTTCACGAAGTTCTTCTTCTGTTTTTACTTTCATTCTTCCTCACAAGACTTTCGCTGCCAAGGTGGCAACTTTGGAACGCTCACCTTTGACTAGTTTGACGTGTCCTGCCAAACCATAAGGTTTTAGTCTCTCAAATGCGTGAGTTAGACCGTTAGAGCGTTCG
>MDTG01172558.1_pt1 | contig 17645 bp, 12 predicted proteins | sample 811421 | NCBI WGS metagenome assembly MDTG01 (sample SAMN05326645, study PRJNA326480) | marine metagenome | isolation source: seawater | place: Pacific Ocean: South East | collected 2011
AACGTTTCGGTGCGATCGGTGCGACGCATCTGCTTCACGTACCTCTAACAGCGCTAAGAACAAAAGCGAATAAAAAACACACACTCTCTTCGAGCGCACGTGATTCAAGACGGAACGAACGGTGATTATGTCGCTGTTCTTCTCCTTTACGCGCATGCTTGGATCATCGACATTTACACCCGTAAAGATGAATGTCGACGCTCGCGGCGAAGGAAGAAATAGTCTCGTGTGCTACTTGTGCGCAGACGCGGGCGAATGGAGATTCGCAAAGGAGGCTCTTGCAGTCGACGTGCGCGCGTCAAACGGAAGATTTTTCGCGCGACGAATACAATTTCCTTTTTTTTGTGGGGACGCCAAACGAACGACAAACACATGTAAAGGCGGGAAAACGAAACGTCGTCGTCGTCGTCGTCTGTATTGTGTGGGGTGCCTTTCCTTCCCCACAACGACGAGGGGTGAAGGAAGGGAACGGACTTGTTTTGTGTCAACACAAGAAGAGAGCTCTTTCTCTTTTTAATAATACATACAACAGCGTGGTATGGCACATGACAACGACAAACACGCGACGCGCACTATTGCACTATTACTTTCTCCGCGTCGTTACGCACTCGCGATGCACTCTTCCAACTTTTCCCTATCCACCGGCACCGCTTTACTCAAGACGTCAACCGCGCCTCGTAAAGTGACGCACACTTCGTCTTCGACTCTCGCGCCGACGCCGCGGAGAGTTTTCGGCAAAGTTATATCGTCTGGGTCGAAATATAAACCAGGTTCGACGGAAAAACAGACACCTTTTTCGATGGCAGTGGAGACTGGAATCAAAGGCGTGTCGTGAGTGTCCATGCCGAGCCAATGGGAGACGGCATGGGGAAAGTATTGGGCATATTTGCCTTTGGAGAGAAGCGAATTTTTTGTGACAGACGCGCCGCCGTTTGAGTGAAGAAGGTCGACGAGGACTTCAACCGTCGCGTCCACGCAAGTCATGTGTAAGTCATATAAGGATACCGGCGTTTGCGAGCGGATATCGCGCTCTAATTTCGCGAGAACCGCGGAACGGACATCGCACACGCGATCGTACACCGCTTTTTGGTAGTCGTTGACAAATGTCGCCGTTTTCGAACCTCCCGCCCACACTCTCGTGATATCCGACACGTACCCGTTCATCTCGCATCCCGCATCCATCAAACACAAATCGTTCGGGTGGATAATTCTATCGTTTTGGTAGTAATGGATAATTGTTGCGCGATTTGAGGCCCCCATCACGGTTGGAAATGCTAATCTATCGGCGCCGAGCGATTTGACCGTATACTCATGCGCATTCATTAAATCCCTCTCCGTAACCACCTCGTTCGTTCTCGACCTTCGCATAGCAGCTAGTATACCTTCCAAATTCGCACTCGCCGATTTCTGTAACAACTTCAACTCGCTTTCCGATTTTCTCCACCTCAACGCTTGCGCCTTTGCTTTCAACGCTTGCGTAGGAAACGCGCCATCGGTGACTACTTTCAACACTTGATTCCCATACGTAGTCGTCGTAAACCGCTCTCTATCCATAAAAATTTGCCTTCTGCTATTCGGTGTCTTCAAAAAATTCCTTAAATATTCCTCCATAGTCTCAATCGCGACCGATTCATCGCACTCAAAAAATGCCTTTGCCACCTCTGGGTGCGCGCGCCATCCATTCCAAGTCTCATCTCGTTTCTCATACCGCCTCGAAAACAAGACATACTTCAATGGTTCATCTTCACCATCTTTTATTAACATCATCGCCGAGTGCGGTTGCATCATCCCACTAAAATACATAAAATCGGAATCTTGTCGATAATTCGCGTGCGGAATAACCGTGTTCGGGTAATGCGAGACGTCTCCGCTTATCAAAATCGCGACTGAATTTTCCGGTAAAAGTTCCCCCAAACGAGTTCGTCTGGATTTATATTCACTTTTAGTAATCCCAGGCGTGAGTTCGTTTACAGAATTGAACAAGTGAGCGTGCGTCGAGAAGGTTGGTTGGCCGATGCGGTTGATGAGTTCGCTTTCTCCTGTATCTTTTTTATGTGCGCTCGACGCGTTGTCGGGAAAATCCGGTTCCACGTGCGCGGAGGAGGAGAAGAGAGAAGAAGAAGAAGAAGAAGAAGCGCCGCTGCTGATTCGTTGTTGTTGAAGAGAGGGAGAGGGAGAAGAGGTGGACGCGAAACATGAGCGCAGCGAACGGCGGAGGATGCGGTAGGACATGTTTTCTTTCTTTTTGCGTCCTGTTTATGACGACTTTGGACGGCGTGAAAGAACTACTTTTCGCTATTATTAAACATGCAAACTAACACATCGAAGCTACTCCTCTAACTATGCGATAACTACCAATTTTCACGTACGAAGACTTTTCTGGCACTTTCCAGGACGCCAAAAAATGCACCTCCACCTAACGAGATCCACATGACTCTAGGACTCGCACCTCGGAACAAGGCTTTCGCGCCTTCCTCTTTGACGATTCTTGTGCCGCAATCCAGGACGCCTCTGAGCGGATTTGTCGTGCATGTGTCGGTCATCAACCTGGTTTTGATGACGTCCAACGGTGTGGTGACGAATCCAGTCACACCTCCGGCTGCCGCACCTAAAGCGGTCGCCTCCACGCGACTGACTTCGCCCAGCGTTCGTCCTCGCCACTTGGCGTATGCAATCTTCGCCTCTTCGTATAAACTAAACTCGATGGCATCGAATGGTAAGTCTCGAATTAAAAACGAACCATAGCCGACGAACAATCCCGCGATACCACTCGCTCGCAAAATTCCTCCTAAACTTTGCACTTTATTCCCAGTTTGCGCTCTCGTCTTGATGACTTCCGTCGGCACTCTCACGACGCTCGACGCCAAACACCCCGTCGCGCCTGCAGTAAACATAGCCACGTAATTTTGCTCTGGCGGTAACGTTCTCTCTAAATATCGTTTTGAGGGTTCGTACGCGAGGAAAAATAACGCTGTGGCTGGTGCGCACCCGGCGATGTTCTTCGAGAGGCCGTTGAACACGCCTTTGAATAGATGCGCGTTGCCTCCCACACCTCCTCCTCCTCGAGCAGCTTGCAAACGCGTTTTGATGGTATCCAAAGGGTAGAACAAAGTTTCCACGAATACTCCGGCGCAAACGCCAGAAACGGTCAGGCCGAGTAACGTTTTCGCTGGTATTGTTTTCGATTGATTACGCGATGGTGTTGATGGATGCGTCATCGCGTGCGGGAGGGAAGACGTGGTCGTTTTTGCACTCGTCGAGGAAGCGGATAATGGAGAGCGAGACGAAGACGCAGAAGCAGACCGGGAGGAATCAAATCGAGTCGACGTCGTCTCCGTTTCGCTCGTGGTCATCTCGAAACGTCGTCACTCCTTTCCCCGTGGCTACGAGTGGGTATCGCTCTCGTTTTGGTGTATCTATCTCCTCTCTTTCGGCTCTTTGTGACGACATTATATTTCTCCACTTTTTTCCTCGAAGGTAGAATGAATGAACGATGATACCAACGCCAACGACGACGACATCCGCGCCACCTCCGTCGTCATGCTCGGCGATTCCATCGAAGACGCCACGCCTTTACTCGATGTTGCCACGTCCATCGAAGACGCCGTCTATTCACAGTTTCCATCGTCTTTATACAAACAAAAAATTCGATTCTTGTGCGCAAACTTAAAACGAAACGAACTTTTGCGCACAAAAGTCCGCGCAGGGACGATCCAAGCGATAGATTTAATCCAAATGACGGACGAAGAGTTCATGACGGATGCGATGAGAGTAAAAATTGAGTCCATCAGGAGAAAAATGGATAAAAGAAGCGAAAGGGCGGTATTTGCGGATGGCATAGAATCTGACAGTTATATCTGTAAAGAATGTAAAAATAGGAAGACAAAGTTTATACATCTGAGCGATACGAGGGATGTTCGCAAAGCGGAGACGTGGGGAGGGTCGAGCGCGGACGATGAGAGCAAAGTGATGGTCGTGTGCATGGAGTGTAAGCACGAGTGGGTGTGTAGCATATTGTAGAAAAATGTTTATTTGAATCTAGCGGCATGTTCTACTATTAAATCTAAGTACTTTTATTTGCATAAGGTGATGAAATCGTAACCGACGATGAATTTGCCGTCTCTTCGGATCGTCCATCGCATGGCGTCGTCCCAAACTGTTGCATTTTCTGGTTTGACACCGTCTAAGGCTTTTTTCATGAGTTTTTGCCAGAACGTGTCGGCGTCGAGTTTACCATTGTTTCCGCTCTTCTTTAAGAGTTTCTTGGCAAGCAAAGACCAAGGCGCACTTTTGGCTTTCTTCTCATCCGCGTCGTCTTCTGGCACAATGTCGCTGTCGAGCGCCATTTTTGTGCCTTCAAAATCGTGACCGACTTCCTTCCCTGAGCTGGTGAGTCCGAGACCTCTGTGCGAAGATTTCGTCGTCGCGGTGAGATGCGCCCGTTCAAAGAGTTTGATTTGTTCATCTTCGGTAAAGCCAAACTTGTTTTTGTTTTCGTTGGTCGTGTTGTTACCCGTGGCATTATATCCTTCGTCATTGTCTTTCCCGCATCCTTCTTGGCAAAACCCAAATGAGTGTCCCCACCAATCTTTTGGTTTAGGAGGAAATGTAAACTTAACCGTCACCTCGTCCAAAGGCGAGCCTTCTTTGGCGTTATTTTTACTACTCTCGTTCTTCTTCTCCTTCTTCGATGATTTCTTCTCCTTCTTCTTCTTCTTTTCATCGTCCTCTTTCGTGCTATCGCCACCTATTTTCTTACCGTTACTACCATCGCTATCGTTTCTATCGGCGTCGGCGGTGGAGCCGTCATCATTATTCGATCTCACTTCTTCCAACCCGCCAAACGCGCCGCCTCCTAATATTGCATTCAAATCCTCATAACTATAATCGCGCATCTTCTCCCTTTCTCGCTTGTGATATCTCCCCGCGTGTCCAACTGCGCTTCTCGGTCGTTCCGGAACGTCCATTTCTTCCTCCTCCTCGTATTCGCTCTCTTTCTTCTTCCGTTTGTTCTTCTTCTCCTTCTTCTCCTTTTTGTCTTTCTTTTTGTCCATCTTGTCTCCATCATCATCACCATCATTCTTATCTTCTTTCTTGTAATCTTCCAACCCTTTCAACACTGACTCGAAATTCTTCGCGTTCCGTGTCCAATCCGCACCGACGACTCCTGTGTTATCTCTTCTATCCGTCCCTAACCCGGCGTTGTGTTCTCGTCTTGACGCGTGCAAATGTTTCTTCAATCCACTTTTATTCGGGCCTAGACCGGTACCTTCTTGCCATCCTTGCTTTTTCAGGATTCGCATGCCGAACGAATGAATATCTATGCCTTGGTATTTTTGATTTTGAGTGGAGGATGAAGGCGCGTTCGTGGTCGTCATCGTAGCGGCGTTGTTAGCGTCTCACACTTTTCTCTTTCAAGGTGGCGGCGGTTTTTCCCCAAGTCTCACACACTCTCTCTCTCTCTTACTCTCCTCTCTCTCTGCGAAGGACACGACGACAGATCTAATTCGCGAAAGGTAAGAAATGCCAGTATTTCCACGAATATCCGTTTTGCCGAAAGGACTGCGAGTGCACTTGCACGCGTGCACACGAATTTATATGACGCATTCGAGATACAAATACAGACTAATGTTGGTAATGCAATACACTTTAATCTACAAGGCGCTATACTAATTTTTTTGTTTCTCTTCTTTCGTCACGAAAAGAGCGCTCGAAGCTTCCTCTCCGCGTCTAACTCCTCGTTCAACTTTTCGCTAAAGCCTGTGACGGCGTCTGCGTCGTTTAATTTTGGCTTTTTCTTTGGCATCACAAAGGACCGCTCAAACGCATTAGAGGCGGCCACTTCGTCGCGAACCAGATTCCGAACGGCATCCTCGGCTTCTTGATCTTCTTCTACGGCGCGTTCATCGAAGAGGGCGTCGTCCTTTCCGTCATGGTCTATTGTGTGCAGAAATCTTTCTTCCTTTCCCCCACTGTTGTCATCTTTGTCGGCAGTTATAGGGAAATGTAAGGAGATTGAAGGATACTCCATCGGCTGCGTCTTTAGAGATAAATACGAGAGTGGACTTTGCCCGCGTTTCTTCTTCTTCATGCTGCTCATTCCGATTTCATTCGTGCGTTTCTTACTGCTCGCAGAGAGAAACGAGTGCATTCTCTCCTTTTGCACGTACGTTTTAACATCACCCGTGCTCGCGTGCAGAGCGAGCGTTCGAGATTCACACAGCGAAAGCGCCGTTAGCACGCAATCGAATCCAGCGCGTTGGAGATGTCGTCTCGCGGCGCCGGTGAACTCCGAGTCTTCCAGTGAGGAAACGTATCGAAATAAAGTATGATAAATGTTCTTATTGTTTTCCAACGAATCTGACGGTGGTTGGGGAAGTTTTGCTCTTTCGAGTTGGTCTGTCAAATACGGAACGTCTTTACGCCAAAGTGGATCCGGGACGTTTTCAAAGAACGTTCTCTTCTCTTTGTTTGTGTACGCGCTCGACAATTCGACATAAGGCCAGAAATCCTCATCTTCCTCGCACAATCGAATTTTGTCCTTGACGTTATCGATGGCTTTGTTGAAACATTCAACGACGATTTTGAAGTCCGTCAAGGATAGATTCTCCCCCACATCTTGTCCGTTAGAAGAATCCGCTAGAACTTTTCGCTCGAAATCTGTAGCGACCGGGGCATATTCGTTTTCGAGCATGTCCACGATCGATGTTTCCACGCGATGCGGAACACCAGTAAACGCCTTTCCGCATCTTTTGACTTGGTTTTCGAGTTCGCGATCGATCTTTTCAATGAACGATGCGTCTTTTTTTTTCATCATAGACTCCTCTCCTCCCGATGCCACCGAGGAAAAGCGCACAAACGCATCATCCACGCGCATAATCAACGTTGACGACGGTAATCCTGCTTCCCTGAATGCTTTCTCGATCAGTTTTTTAGATGAGTGCGTGTCGTAATCTTTACTCGATGCCGCAATGACTAAAAGTGGTGCGTTGCCGCGCTTTGTAACGGCAGCGAATCGTTTCAATCGGTGCACTTCGTTTCTCGAAATTTCCTTCATTTTTGTTCGCGGATTTTCGTATAAAGACGAGCAATCGAGCACAAAACATCCAGCAGAGAGACCAGCGACTTGTTCTTTGTAATTTTGCACCTCTATTTCTTCGTCTTGTTGAGAGCGTGGCGTCCAAGATTTACCCGGAACGTCTTTAATAATCACCCAGTGAAACGGCTCGCGCATCGAAAGCTTTGATGCGTATGACGCTAAAACTGTGCCTTCTTCACTGCTTTTGTTTGTTATAGCTGTGCCTTTTGATAACTTCGCGCGCAACCAAGCCGCGACGGCAACGGCATTTGGTGATCTCGTGCCTCTGTGTACGGAAGGAGGTTCGTATTCAGCACCGCTACACAAAACAAATTTCCAAATGCGCGTCTGTCGGGCTTCGCCTTTTCCAGGTACAAATGCCCGAGTGGTTTCTAAAATTTTCGGCACATCGAGCGGTCTCGCGAATGAGGAAGAGACATCAACGAGTGTCGCCATCTGCACAACAAGTTTGCGAACGTACGCTTCGTCTTTCTCCTCGCGCACACTTTTTGTCTCCTTCGGTATCGACAACTCAACTTTTCTTTTCCCACACAGATCGTTCACCCGAGCTGGTTTCTGTTGAGTAGAATAGGTTGGAGGGGAAAACGTCGAAGGTGACGTTGCCATCATAGACAAGGCTTTCTGTTTCTTCCTCAGTGCGATCCTTTTGTCTTTTCTTGTTCGCCAGCGCCACAAAAATAATTGCAAAATCGCTTTTCTATTCTTCTGAAATCGGCGCAATCGAATCGCTTCCAATCGTTCTCGCTCTTTGCGTTCTTCCTCGGCTTTCTTTCGCGCCAGTTCAGCTTGACGTCTCGCTTCTTCGCGCTTTTTCCGCTCTTCTTCTAAGCGTAGCTTTTCGGCTCTTTCAGCTTCGAGACGTACACGTTCCCTCTCCTGACGCTCACGTTCCAATTGCTCTTGACGCTCGCGTTCTAGCTGCTCTTGACGTTCGCGTTCCAGCTGCTCTTCGCGCTCCCTAATCTCTTTCTCGAGTTTCTTCGCCGCCGCTTCCTTCTCGACACGCTCTTTCTCTACACGCTCCTTCTCAAGACGAATGCGTTCCTCTTCTTCTTGCTTACGTTTTAATGCTGCTTCCTTTTCTATACGTTCTTTTTCTATGCGTTCCCGTTCCGCCTTTGCACGTGCTTCTTCTTTGCGCTTTTCCTCCTCGAGCAATAAGCGGGCTTCTTCTGCTTTCTTCGCTTCGATTGCAGCTTTTGCACGTTTTTGTTCCGCTTCGACTCTTTGAATTTTCTCCCGCAATTCTTTAGCTTCCTTTTGTTTCTTCGTGAGCTCGGGATTTTGCTGTTGTTGTTGTTGTTGTTGCTGCTGTTGTAACAGTTGCTGCCCAACCGGCGGCGCGGAAACCTTATCTTCCGAGGCAATTTCATCATCTCGAACGATAAACTGTCGATATTTATGATTGTTATTCGTTCTCACGAGCGGTGACTTTTTTGTCTCGAAATCTTCGCTCGGGTGCGAAAACGTTGTCGTACGAAACTCGACGCACTTACCATCCTCTTGATGTAAAACGATGCTCAAACCATGGTGCAAACACAACGCCTCCGTTTCCGTTTCACTTGCGCGAAAAATCCGCGCAAGTTCTTTGATTCGAAACGGACCTCTTGCCATGCCCTGGTTGAACCTTTCGAGCGTTTTAGAACGAATCTTGACGAAATACTTGTGCAGAACGCACTTTTGCACGTAATTTGCCTTCTCAACCAACTTAAAAAATTTCGCACAGTTCACGTCAATGTACGCACTTCTGCATTCTAAAGCAAAATTGACAAGCGCATGATTTAGTATCGCATTTCTGGCCGATCTTAAATCGCCAAGCATTTCGTGTGTGGACACGGAATACCTTCCATGCGAATCAATGCGCAACAACAATTGCAACGCAAACATTTCAGCCTCGTGGTCGAGTGGTAACGCTTGCTGCTTTGCCCTATGGTCGTCGTATATGTGACGCAATGTAGTCAACGTTTTCGTAAGTTGCTCGACGTTCAAGTGCGAATTGTGTCCATCTGGAGATATTGCCGTCGCTGCGTCTTCGCACAATTCGTGTTCGGAGATTATCGCGTAACGAACCATCTGTTGCAATGCACTCGCAGCGAACGCGTCATACATTTGCTGTAAACTTAAATCTTGTCGAACAGAGCGCAAACGATCCCATAGAAATTTTGATTTAACGACAAACGCTTCGGGTCTTTCATCGAGAATGTGCCACAGATGCGACATTGTTTTCGCTAAACCATATTTCGTTCTTACCATGTCCGGTTGCACACCGTCTACGATGCGTGTGTACTTTTTACAACACAAATCGACAGATGTTTTGTTTCTATTCGTTCCATCAACTCGCTCGAAGAGTTCCAAGTCGCCTTCTTCACTCCGTCGCTGGAGTTCAGATATTGGGCACATTTCGTTACACGTACCAGTGATGTGTTTTTTAGACGTAGCTTTGTGTAAATCATCCCCAAAATCTTCTACGGCAGCTGTTGCCATCTGTTGCTTCGGCGCCGTCGTTGGTGTGAAAGGAGATGACCCTTGGATCCCACTAAACGGTCCGGTTTTCGGTGAAGGAAGTGCTGATGCTTTCACGCCTCCATCACTCAAAGGAGAAAATGAATGTGTCGCGGTAGCAGTCGGTGCTATACCAGCACCAGCACCAATCTGTGTGCGAGGTGCTGGAATTTTCAATCCTGACGTCGTGAAACCTCCACTTCCACCACCCATTATTCCTGCTCCAAAAGTGGATTGATTCTGTTTTTGTTCTTCTTTCTTCTCTTCTCCTTGTGTTCTTACACTTGTGTTACCAGCACCGAACAGAGAAAAAGGAGATGAAGACATCTGCGGCTGCGCGAGTGGAGACGACATCGATGCGGGAGCAAAGGGAGATGCATTCGCGTTCAGATTTTGCTGCGATTTCGCCACCGGCGCGCCGAAAATTCCACTCGTATTCGCAACCGAACCTCCATTTCCGAATGTGTTACTAGTATTAGCAGGGGCAGACGATGGCGCACCGCCAAACGGCGAATTGTTGTTCGTTGTAGTTGTGTTGGCATTCGCTCCTCCACTTCCTCCCCCAAATGTGGATCCAAATGTGGATCCACTTCCACCACCAAAAGTCGTCGTTGTAATTGTCGCCGTCGTCGTCCCGACATTTCCAAATGGACTATTGTTACTCGTATTTTGCGCATTCGACGCTCCATGTCCTCCTGCGGTCGTCCCGAAACCTCCACCACCTCCACCAAACGGCGACGACGGCACCAAAGTCGTACCAGTATTACCAAAAGCAGAAAACGCTTGTTGTTGCTGTTGAGGCTGTGCGTTACTCATGCTTCCAAAACCCGTCGAATTACCACCGCCACTACTAAATGGAATGTTAGCATTCGTATTCGTTGGAGTCGCGTTCAACCCGAACGGAGAAGAAGATGTATTAAATCCTATTCCTTGCTGTTGTTGTTGTTGTTGTTGTTGAGGTTGAGGTTGAGGTTGAGGTTGTTGATTGAAACCACCCAAAGGGTTGCTGCTGTTCGTGGCGTTCACGTTACCACCCGCGCTGCCAAAAGGGGAAGCACGACTCGTTCCAAACCCTGTTCCTCCGACTGTCGTCGTCGCGGCGACGTTCCCGAACGGAGAACCGTTATGTTGTTGTTGTTGTTGTTGTTGATGATGATTGTTTTGATTCCCAAATGGAGAGGAATTTTGATTCCACTGACTGTTCCCGGCGTTGTTCGCGTTACTCGTGGTGTTGTTCGCATTGCCTCCCCACATCGCGGGTCGCCTCTCCTCTTCGACTCGAGACGTTGTCGCCCTATCTCTCTCGTCGGCGCGCGCGCATTCGTTCCGTCGCGTTGTTGGTGGTGGTGGTGGCGTCTTCTTCTTCTTCTTCTTCTTCTTCTCAAAGCGATTTTTTCTTTCGTTTTCGAAGAGGCATTTTATTCCAAAACAAACTTCAAAACGCCTCTCTCCACCACCGTCCGCGAGGAGCCGCGATGATGCAAAAAACGCGTCCTCCGTGTTCTCGAGGAGGATGTCTCTCAAAACGCTGGCGCGACGAGGAAAGCGGACGGAGACGAGAAACACCGAGACGACGACGATCGTCGGCGAAGAACACCGCTTTTGTCTTGTTGTCGGCGAACGAGGAGGACCAGGAGCCGAGGAACTTTGCGCATCGACACCCGACGAATCAATCTCTCGGCTCGCCCAGTAGATTGGAACGCGTGAACCAAAAACCGCTGTTTACGATTGGTTTATTCGCGGACGCGCAGTTTGCGGATAAAGAAAACGGCAGGTACGGCTCGAGGAATAAATATTTCCGAGATGCCAAGATTCGTTTGCAAAAGTGCCTCGAAGAGTTTAGCGAAAACGCGGAGAAGTTGACGTGCGTGATTAATTTAGGAGATTTGTACGACGGGTACAACGACGACGATCCAGAACATTTATACTTCAGAGACCAGAGCAAATGGCCCGAGGAAATTAAAGAACGAAACTCGAAAGAGTTTGAAGAGATGGTTGAAATTATCAGGATGAGTTTGTTGAAGGATCTGCGACTGGTTTCCGTGCTCGGGAATCATGACATGGCCGTGACGAGGGAGGTTTTTAAGGCAAAGATGAATATCAAAGAGGATTATTACAAGGTAGAATTACCTAGGAATTGGGTTTTACTGTGTTTAGACACCACTGATATGAATCCAAGGTATGTGGAGGAGAATAGCGAGGCGTGGAAAGAGGGACAAGCATGGCTTGCGTCCAAGACTGAGGAGTTTAAGAAACGCAACGCGAAACCTTGGTCGGGTGGTATCGCCGGTCAGCAATTCGAGTGGTTGAAGAATCAAGTCGACCTAGTTGAGAAGGGAGGGAAAAAAGTCATCGTGTGTTCGCACAACGCCTTAGCGCCCGGGTCAGCGCGAGAAGGTATGGTTGCCTGGAACGCCGACGCGATCAGCTCTTATTTTGAAAGCAAATCGGAAACGGTAAAAATTTGCGTTGCCGGGCACGATCATCCGGGAGGGTACATTCAAAGAGGTAACGTTCATTATTGCACGATTGAAGCTATGCTAGAAGCCGATTGCGGCACATCGTACGGATATCTTGAAGTGTACGAGCACGAATGTATTTTACGAGGCATAGGCGCGTGTAAGTCTCGAAGAATGCGGACGTCGAAATGGGGCGAGTTCACCGGCATAGCCAATTTTGGCATGTTAACTGGAGACATTGACGTTGTTTCTGGTAACAAGAGCAACGATAACGCGGCAGAGGAAAAATTAGCGGATTGGATCAACGAACAACTTCAGTCGTCTTCGACTTCGTCCTTCACCGACGACTCGGATGACTTGATCATTAGAAGATAAATTTATTTATACCGGCGCGCATAGAAAGATGGGGCATATGTAGCTTGCGTGTGATTAAGTCCTATAATGTGATTATAAATGTATATAAACATATAGCATTAAATGAGCAAATGACGAGAAACAGAGAACAAAAATACAATGTTTACTCTTCGTCAATCTTCCCCGTAGTCCATTCCATCCATTTGGTCGTGTCTTTCCAGTCAGCGTATTGGAACGCATCTTGGTTTTGAAACGTCGCCCCAGTGCCGTGCACCCCCATACCTTCAGCCTTGTGGCCAAACTCTTCCTTAAAGGCACCCGGCAAGTTGCGTCTTCTCATGTTTTGATCCCACTGACGGTTCCACATGTTATAGCCGCCTCGGAGACCGACGATGTTCACGTATCCCATCTCGTCGAGGAGCTCCAACGCTTGAATCGCACGGTTTCTCCCATCCGAGCACGAAACGATAATCTTCGCATCCTTATCCGGAAAAGTTCGCTCAATTTCCTCTTTGAACGCTTCGTTCTTCGTTTGCACGTACACCTTCTCCCCGGCTTTCGAGTCGTACTTTCTCTTCGCGTTAATCAACGGAATCATATGAAATCGTTCCCCAACTGCCCTGTTCTTTTTCGCCGTCGGATAATTACCGACATACTCAATCTCCGCTTTCGATCGGACGTCCAAAACGTCGTAGTCGTCTGCCGCGAACAAGATCATCGCTTCCATGTTGGTCGCGATCCCTTTATCCGGGTACGCCTCGATGACTTCTTCCACAATTTCATCCTTAAATCCGTGTTCCGGATACGGATACGGCGTCGCCAGCGCTTTCGTTCGCAGGGATTGCGCTCTTCTCGTCGCCGCCGCCGTCTTCCCGACGCGCGCGACGACCGCGGGACATTTCGTTTGCATTGCAGATGATGACATTATTATTATTCGTGTTCTCGTCTTCGTGTCGTAAATAGAATCGAACGATCGATCGGGATTATATGTGGCGCTAAGGAGGACGTGCGCTTTCCTTTTTTGGCCTCTCTTCTTTTTTGTCTTCGAAAAACGTCATCCAGAAAGACGTGGCAAAAACGCGTGGAGTTTCCCTCCCACGAAGAGGATGTTTTTGGGGAACACGAGGCGCTCCCTCCTCGTGGGTCCGGAAATACAAAAAGTCCACAATTTTCTTTTTTTAGAGATGATAAAACCCTAAATTGTATGTTGTCTTTTTTTGTGGTCTTTTTTTCGTCTCTCTCTCTCAGTGAGTTTGTTTTTTCCCCCCAAAAAAAAGGACGACGACGACGACGACGTTTCTTTCATGCGCGCCGCGCGGCACACGGCGGCGGTGAGCGCGGCGGTGAGGGAAGGACTGCTGAGAGGAGGAAGAGGAGGAGGATCGGCCGTCGCGTCGTCCGCGTGCGGAAGCGTCGGAACGTTTTTGCAAAAGGCAGGGATGCCACGCGTGTTGACGCGGGATTTTTCGACGTCCACGACCGAGGACGAGACGAACAGGGAGCGGAGAAAACGGGTGATACACAAAATGCTCTACCGCGCGAAACAGAGAGGGTTTCTCGAACTCGACGTGGTCGTCGGAGAGTGGGCGGAGAGAAATTTGAACGCGCGAACGAGCGATACATTTCTGGACCAATTCGCGATGGTTTTGGACGAGGAAAATCCAGATTTGTATTCGTATTTAACTGGACAAACAGAAGCGCCAACATATTTACGAGAGGAGAACGAGGCGTATAAAGAGCTGAAATCGCACGTGATGAAATTTTTAGACGAGAAAAGCGACGAGAAGACGAGAGCGAAGTTTGGGAAGGAGTGGGTGAGAGGATGGAATGACATCGGGGGCGGAAACCAGTAAGTAGATGTATGTTTTAGTCGAATTCGCGAGGCTCGAGCGCGTCATGGAGACGAGCGCGCAGAGTAAACAAAGGATAGATAGATAAATAAATAGATGTGTAATCTTCAACATAGATAATGAACTTATGAATTTGTATTGATTAAATCAAGCTATGAAAAATTCGTTCTTTTCCCCATATGCGGTTACTACTCGTGTGTATATTAAGTGAAGCAAACTTTTATTAATAAACTCAACACCTCTCAACGAAAATCATCATTTAATCCGAGGTGGTCTTTTTGTGCTTCTCGTCGTTCGGCGTGAAAACTTCGTCACTGTTTTTTATCCAAACCCACCAGTAGGCCAAAGCGACCAAGAGGATTTCAACCGCCAGGACGATCAAACCGTACTCATACGTCTCCCAGTCGCCTCTGAAGACTGGGGCAAGAGTGAGGGAGAAGACTGTCATCAACTTGATCAAGATGTTCAAGGCTGGACCAGAGGTGTCCTTGAACGGATCGCCGACGGTGTCGCCAACAACGCAAGCTTTGTGAGTGTCGGACTTTTTGCCGCCATACACCTTTTCGTTTTCGATGTACTTCTTGCAGTTGTCCCAGGCGCCACCGGCGTTAGACATCATGACGGCCAACATAAAGCCAGAAGCGATGGATCCCGCCAATAAACCACCGAGGCACTTGGCGCCAACCAACAAACCGATGGAGATCGGCGTGAAGACGGCGATGATACCTGGCAAGAGCATTTCGTTGATGGAGGATTTGGTGCACGATTCGACACATGCCATGTGGTCGCACACAACGCCTTCCTTACCTTCCAACAAGCCCGGGATAGTGCGGAATTGGCGTTGGACTTCAACAATGATCGCACCCGCGGCTTTTCTGACGGACAACATCGTCAAAGCGGCGAATAAGAACGGAAGCATGGACCCGAGGATGATGCCAGACAATACGTACGGGTCGGTGAGCAACATGTTCTGGGCGAGGCAGAACTTGTTTTCGACGCCTTCGCCGCATCCAAACGGAACGTTTTGGACAAACGCGTTCATCATGGACAAGGCAGTCAATACGGCGGAGCCGATGGCGAAACCCTTACCTGTGGCCGCCGTGGTGTTACCGAGCGCGTCCAATTTGTCGGTGCGTTCGCGAACGTAGTCTTCAACGTCCGGAGACATTTCAGCGATACCACCAGCGTTGTCCGCAACCGGGCCGTACGCGTCAGTCGCGAGCGTGACACCAAGCGTGGACAACATACCAACGGCGGAGATGGCGATGCCATACAAGTCACCAATGACGTAGGTAGAAAGAATCGTCAAGATGATGACAATGGTCGGCGGGAAGACGGAGATCATACCAATGCCCAAACCTTGGATGATGACAGTCGCGGCGCCACCGGCGGAACCAGCGTGCGTGATGGATCTTACCGGAGTGTACGCGTAAGACGTGCAGTATTCCGTGGCTTCACCGACTAAGATACCAGCGAGGAGACCGATGAGGACACACGCAAAGTACTTGTAGCCTAACTTGGAACCGTTGAACAAAAGTTCGACGGAGACAATGGTAAAGACAGTGACGAGGACAGAGGAAGAGTAAACGCCTCTGTGTAACGCGTGGAGCAATTCAGATTGGTTGGCATCATCCTTCGTGGAAACAGACCAGAAACCAATAGCCGCGGCCAAGATACCAAAACCGGCGACCCAGAACGGCAACGCGATTTCTTTGTGAGAGCTCGCCAAGGAAGCACAGGCAATGATAGAACCGACAAACGATTCGAACAAATCAGCACCCATACCGGCAACATCACCGACGTTGTCACCAACGTTATCGGCAACAGTGGCCGGGTTACGGGGATCATCTTCCGGAATGTCGGATTCAACTTTACCGACCAAATCAGCGCCGACGTCGGCAGCCTTGGTGTAAATGCCCCCGGCGACTCTCGCAAACAAAGCGATGGAAGAGGCGCCAAAGCCAAAGCCAGACAAGTATCTGACCGCATCTTTCATGTCTGGGTCAAAGGTGCTGCCGTCAGCGGGACCGTTGTCTTGGCCCATGGAGAAAGCGTAGAACAACACGACCAAACCGAGAATACCGAGCGCGACGACGTAAAAACCCATGACGGCGCCACCGGCAAAGGCAATCCTAAGCGCAGAGTTCAAGGACTCCTTCGCCGCTTGCATCGTTTTGACGTTAGTCTCTGTCGCGATCTTCATTCCCATCCAGCCAGCCAACGCGGACAAGGCCGCACCGGCCAAGAAGCACAAAGTGGTTTGCCATCCGCCCTTTTTAGAGGAGTATGATACCGGGGAATCCGATTGGCCTTCCAAAATGCCAACAATAAACGCCGCGCATACAACCACGAACGGCACTAAATACGTGTACTCAGTCTTCAAAAATGCAATAGCACCTTCGGAAATTTGGTCCGCGATGAACAATTGCGGTCCAGTACCACGCGGAGAGCCACGAACCTTTTTCATCAAAACTATTATATTTGAAACGATAAACGGAGTGAAACAGATAAATTTTGGGGTCAGCCACAGAGCGCAATACGCGGTTTCAAAAACGACCACAAACGCAATGCCGCGATACCCCGCGTTCTGCACCGGGTTTGGCGCCTCTGCCTTCGCGAAACGCCTCTCGCGCGCGAATCCGAACGACCAAAACGACAAGGCAAAGTTCGATCGTTTTCCCATCTCCCCACGCCCTCACCCACATCGGCGGCAGGGCCCCGAAGCGTGCAAAAAAAAAATAAAAGGTACGCGTACCTCCAATCATTAAAATCGCCAAGATGCCGCCAAAGAACGGCACCGAGACGACGACCGCGGGAGAGATGTCTTTATCCTCATCGAAAACTGCCATCGTGAATTCGAGTTAAATGTCGCGAGAGACGGACTTTGGTGTCCCTCCTTTTCTGACGGAAAGACGATGATGATTTTTTTTTCCGCTTCGTCAAAAATCGATAGGTTTCGCAGCCGTCAAATTCAAAAGATCTCTCCTTTCCTTTTTTTGGGGGGCAGGGGGGGGACAATCTGAGTCCATAAATAGAGAGAGGGCTTCCAAAATTCTCCCTTCTTTTTTTCTTTTGGAAAAAAGGCACGTAAAAGCTGCTTGCGTGTTGCGTATTTATTCGGGCGAAACACGCGGCGTCGTCTCGGGGAGAGAGAGAGAGAGAGAGAGAGCGAACAAAGGAGGGGACGTCGTGGGGATGGCGATGCGGTCGTCTTCGGGGAGTGGGCGCGACGCCCTCGTCGCGTATTTGACGCTGTTTGGGTGCGGCGTCGCGATTGGGGCGGCGATGTACCCGATACTGTTAGGAGGAGATGTGTTAAAGAAGAAGAAGAAGAAGAAGAAGAAGAAGAGAGGAGAAAGAGCGCACGCGATAGACGACGAC
>MDTG01030672.1_pt1 | contig 17640 bp, 16 predicted proteins | sample 811421 | NCBI WGS metagenome assembly MDTG01 (sample SAMN05326645, study PRJNA326480) | marine metagenome | isolation source: seawater | place: Pacific Ocean: South East | collected 2011
TGCTTGAACTCAGAGAGTGCGCCATCGCCTTCGCGTACCAGCAGAGAGATTTGCGCACGGCGACCCTTGGCCATGTAGCGCAGCTTGTAGTTCCACATCGCTTCGATGCCGCTAGTCGGCTTTGGAAACGGCACTGCCGCACCCACAGCCTGCTCCAGTCGCCAGCCATCGCTGCCAATTTTCGCTGTCCCGGCGTACTGCGCGGTGCGCTCAGCCACTTGCGCGGGAATCCCGCAACTGCGGTGTGTGGGGTACACATCAAGGCGATAACCGGGGTAGGTCTTGATCATCGCCGCCTGCCCTTCAGGCAGCAGCGCCTGATACTGGCTGAGGTTATTGGCATCGACGGTGTAGAGCGGTTTTTCTGCCGCATACGGGTTGCCGTGGCCCGGAGACCAACCTGCAGGCGCCTTGCTCAGGCCACCACTCCAGGCGGGGATGCTGCCGTCGGCATTACCCGCGAGCTCTGCTCCGATAGGCGTCAGTTGGTTAGCCGATGCATTAGCGTCGGCCGCGGACGCCAGTTGCACAGACAAGATGACTGACAACGCGCCGCCCAATACGGTACGTGGGAACGATTTCATGAGTTTCTCCAGGAATTATTATTGTGCGACGTCAGACAATTCACCCACGCATGCGCCGAACCATCGCCTAAGCAACGGAATGCTGAGCGTTGAGCGGGTATTTCTGACAGGAGCGAAAACAAATGTGGCAACGACGCAACAGCGCCGAAAAAATCGTGAGACCTAGAGGGTCTGATCGGAAGGGAGCGGTGATTACAGTGACTGACAATCCAGCAATGCGCAGCCATCTGCCAGTGCCGCGGGAATGATCACAACAGACGGCGTCTATCGCATCCATTGATTGCTCAGCCCCGCCCAATGGGACTGAAACCCAAGGCTTAATCCACCCCATACAAACAACCTCTGTCACTTCTTATTTTTTTGCAGTTACCGCCCTGATCGAAATCGCCATACCGCGCAATGGCCGGCAACTCACAGTCGTCAAGGAAGTCGCAACCGAAAGTAATGTTTTTTTGTAACAAGAGCTTGCCAGTAGATGACACGGCGCCTGACATTTGGTGTCAAAAGCAGTGGATAGGGCGCTGGGAACGGCGGTTAGCGATGAGAGTGCTAGCCGGGAAGGTGCGAAGCGGAGACAGGGGTTATTTGGATTTAGCGCAGCTATCGCAGCCGCAGAATGGCAGCCACTTTACGGCTGCCGCATCAATGGCTGTCAGGCTTTGGCGCGTTGGCGGTATTGCAGAGGGGTGAGTTGATGCCAGCGGCGAAAGGCGCGGCTAAAGGAACTGGCCTCCGAGTAGCCGAGCAACAAGGCAATCTCGGTAAAACTGTAGTCAGACTGCGCCACGTAGTTTTCGGCGAGGGAGCGGCGAACGCCCTCAACCATCTGACTGAAATCCAGCCCCTGCACAGACAAACGCCGCTGCAAGGTGCGCACGCCCAAACGCATACTCGCGGCTACTTGTTCAATGCTGACATTGCCACTGCCTAAACCACTGGCAATGTGTCGGCCCATCTGACTCAGCAAGTCAGTTGCAGCCGCACGTGTTTCGCGCTGCTGCTCCAAAAAAGGCTCGAGTGCCTGAAACAAACGGGTGTCGGCGGTGCCCACCGGCATATCCAGAATGTCGCGCGAAAAACACACGCGATTGTCCGGGCGATTAAAAAATATCGGGCAATTGAAAACCTGACGATGAAAGCTCAGATCGGCGGGAGCATCATGCTCAAAATCAACCCTTATCGGGGTTAACGTCGGATTCTGCGTCACTTCGCGGAACAGGCTCAGCGCAATGCCGATGGAAAACTCCGCATCCTGACGGCGGCGCACAATAGCCGGATCGGTAATCTGATAGGCCAGCGCAACTGTCTTGGCGTCTTCGTCGATATCAACCCGTGTGCCCTGAGTTAACACCGCAATAAAACGCGATAAACAGCGCAGCACCATTTGCATGGACGGGGCGCTGCGAACCGCATGCCCGTATGCGCCAAGCTCATGACTGTGGGTGCTGATGCCTACTTGCAGGCCAATAGTCGGGCTGACTTCCTGGCCCAAAATCTCCCAAAGCGCCACGTACTGGCTAAGCGGAATTTCAGACTCAGGAGAATTGAGAACAGCGTCCCCCAAGCCGACAAAGCTGAGGTAAGGCTCGAACAATCCCGCGTTACGCGTGAAAAAACTCTCGGCGAAAATCGTGTGACAACTGTGAACGGCCATAGGGTTGGGGAGAGGCTAGTTAAAACTATTATTGTTGGTAGCCAAGCACAGCCCGGCACTGATTCAGCGCCCCATCATAGAGCCATAGAAATATTTTGCAAAGATTAGGCTCTGCCAACGGGCCGCCCGATCGTCTGAGGCCGTCGAGTAGCCAGCAATCAATCTTAAAGCCTGCCACGATGTAAGGTTGGCGATCATATCAAGTAATTGAAATCCGCGATTTCAAAGCTCAACTCCATTGCATCTCCAGCACAGACGACTCAGTGAGTAGGGTTTGACCTGGCTACTTTAGCCGCGATTCGCTCCACTGCTTCACCAGCAAAATAACCAGCGCCAGCAACAATAACAGGCTGGCAACGCTGAAAGCGGCGACGTGGTTGTATTCGTTGTAGAGAATCTCGACATGCAGCGGCAGCGTGTTGGTGTAGCCGCGGATATGCCCCGACACCACCGACACAGCGCCGAACTCGCCCATGGCTCGGGCCGTGCACAGCACCACGCCATAAATCAGCCCCCACTTGATGTTCGGCAACGTCACGTGCCAGAACATCTGCCAGCCGTTGGCTCCCAGCAGGCGTGCGGCCTCTTCTTCTTGTGTGCCCTGCCCCTGCATAAGCGGGATCAGCTCACGGGCAACAAAGGGAACGGTGACAAAGACAGTCGCCAGAACGATGCCCGGCAAGGCGAAAATAATCTGGATATCGTGCGCTCGCAGCCAAGGGCCGATAAAGCCTTGCGCGCCGAACAGCAGCACATAGATAAGCCCAGCGATAACAGGCGAAACCGAGAAAGGCAGGTCGATAAGAGTGACCAGAATGCTCTTGCCGCGAAAGCTGTATTTGCTCACGCACCAGGCAGCGGCCACGCCAAATACCAGGTTCAGCGGCACCGATATGCCAACAGCCAGCAGCGTCAGTTGTAGCGCGGCAATGGCGTCCGCCTCAAAGACCGAAACCAGGAAAGTGCCAATTCCATGCTTGAGCGCCTCACTGACCACGATCAGCAGTGGCAACAACAGAAACAGCGCAAACGCCAACCAGGTGCTGACGATGAGTATACGACGACCAATCGCATTGCCGCGCCGCTTAGCGTTACTTGCAGCACCGGCTGCGAGCGTGATGGATGACATGAGACAGCCCTCAGAACTTGGCGATTTGTCGTTGCAGCAGATTGATCAGCAGCAACAGGATGAATGACACCAGCAGCATCAGCACACCGATCGCCGTGGCGCCGTGATAGTCGTATTGGTCGAGCTTGACCATGATCAGCAGCGGCAGAATCTCGGTTTTCATCGGCATGTTGCCCGCAATAAAAATCACCGAACCGTACTCGCCAACCCCACGGGCGAACGCCAGAGAAAAGCCGGTGAGCCACGCGGGTAACATCGCCGGCAGCAGCACATGACGAAACACCTGCAACGGCTTTGCCCCCAGACAAGCAGCGGCCTCTTCGACCTCTCGCGGGATGTCGGCCAACACCGGCTGTAATGTGCGCACGACGAAAGGCAACGTGACGAAAGTCAGGGCCAGCGTGATGCCGATGGGCGTGTAAGCGATCTTCACGCCCCAGCTTGCGGCCAATTGGCCAAGCATGCCGCTGGGGGCATACAGGGCTGTGAGAGCGATACCGGCCACCGCTGTCGGCAAGGCAAATGGCAAATCGATCATCGCCTCGATCACTTTGCGGCCGGGGAATGTGTAGCGCACCAGCGCCCAGGCCAACAGCGTTCCGATAATGCCGTTGATTGCGGCGGCCGCGAAGGCGGTGGCAAAACTCAGCTTGAGTGCAGCCTGCACGCGCGACGCCGAAACAATCGACCAGAACTCGGCCCAACTCAGCTGCGCGGCATGCACGAACATGGCTCCGAGGGGGATGAGCACCAGCAAGCTGAGATAAACCAGGGTGTAGCCCAGCGTCAGGCCGAAGCCGGGTATCACCGGGGAAATGCTTCTCGACATAACGAGGCCTATAACTGAAATGGGCTGGGGAAGTTGCCGGCAATAAACCGCAAGCGAGACGTGACTGAACTCAGGATCGCGCTAGGGCGAGTGATCACCCAGCGCAATCGGACTGGCGCATTAGCTGCACTAATCCATCGTCGCCATCACGCCTGCAAACGGTCTTAGTGCGCCTGATAGATCTGATCGAACACACCACCGTCGTTGAAGAACTTCGGTTGCGCGGTCTTCCAGCCGTTAAAGTCCTTATCAACAGTTACCAGCTTCAACGCCGGAAACTGCGTGGAGAACTCGGCTGCAATCGCCTGATTACGCGGACGGTAAAAGTGCTTGGCCGCGAGACGCTGGCCTTCATCGCTGTACAGGTAATTGAGATACGCTTCGGCCACTTTGCGTGTGCCCTTTTTGTCGACGTTTTCATCGACCACGGCCACAGGCGGCTCAGCCAGAATTGACAATGATGGCGCGACAATCTCGAAGTTCTCGCCGCCCTCTTCCTTCAAGGCCAGAAAGGCTTCGTTCTCCCAAGCCAGCAGCACATCACCGATCTGGTTATTAACAAAGGTGATGGTTGAGCCGCGCGCCCCCGTGTCGAGAACCGGCACGTTTTTGTAGAGCTTCTCAACGAACGCCTGCGCTTGTGTATCGCTGCCGTAGTGCTGTTTGGCGTAAGCCCACGCAGCGAGGAAGTTCCAGCGCGCACCGCCCGAGGTTTTCGGGTTCGGGGTGATCACGGCAACATCGGGTTTGACCAGATCGTCCCAGTCCTTAATGCCGTGCGGGTTGCCCTTGCGCACCAGAAATACGATGGTTGAGGTGTACGGCGTACTCGATTGCGGCAAGCGCTGTTGCCAGTTTTCCGGGATCAACTTGCCGAGCTTGTACAACTCATCAACATCACCGGCCAGAGCCAACGCCACTACGTCGGCACGCAAGCCGTCGATCACGGCGCGGGCCTGTTTGCCCGAGCCGCCGTGTGACTGTTGAATGGTTACAGGTTCATTGCCCTGTGCTTGCCAGTGCTTGTTGAAGGCGACATTAAACTCGCTGTAGAACTCGCGGGTCGGGTCGTAAGAGACGTTGAGCAGCGTTTGTGCGGCAGCCACCGGGCCGGCGATAAACAAGCTGGCGAGCGAGGCAAAAGCAAAATGACGAATAGACATGGGACAACTCCTAAAGGGCAATTTTCTTTAGGCCTGGCTGCCAGACGCGTATTTGCGAGTGAGGCGCCAGAACCGGTGCGTGTGGGATTCACGCCCTCCGGTTGTCCAGTCGGGCTGATGGTGCTAAAGGGTGTTAATGATCAGGCCTGCTTACCCGTAGGCGCGTTTATGCGGAATTTTTCCTTGCGTTCGACTTGTACGACCTGGCCGTTATGTACGGTGATTTCCACCGAGCCGAACCTGAGTCCGCGCAGCTGCGAGGCAATTTCGCGCAGCAGATTCGCCTCGGCATCAGCCTCGGCAGCGGCAAGCGTTGCAGTCATGTTTTTGCTCCTTGAACAATTGCGGCAAGATCGGCTGAAACGCCCCTGTCACGGGGCATGGAGCGGATAGTAGTGAGAATTTTATATGCTTAAAAATATCATTTAATAACACTCATATTCCTTTAAGAAATATAAAAAGATTTGCCTCATCCTGAGCAATCTCCGAACACAAAAGCATAAGCAAATAATTTCTTATTCTTTTTTAAAGCACAAAAGCCGCCCTACACTGCACGCATTCAAACGTGCAGGAGGGCGCATGATGCGCGACCAAACTATCCGTTACCTGATAGTGCCGGGCTGGCAGGGATCAGCCGACAACCATTGGCAAAGCCATTGGCATCGCAGCCTGCCGAACAGTGATCGGGTTGAGCAAAGTGACTGGCAAAACCCTCAGCGCGAAGCGTGGGTGAGCCAATTGCAGCGCGCCATAGAGGGCGACTCGCGGCAAACGGTGTTGATTGCGCACAGCCTCGGCTGCATTACCGTTGCCCATTGGGCAGCGCAGGCACCTGACGAATTGCTCGACAGAATATCCGCCGCCTTGCTGGTGGCTCCGGCCGACGTTGAAAGGCTCAATTGCCCGCTGCCATTACAGAACTTCGCGCCGATTTCGCAGCAGACTCTGCCGTTCCCGAGCCGGTTGATCGGCTCGGACACCTACTCGGCTGCCAGTGCAACTCGCGCCCGGTTTCTGGCTCAACAATGGGGCAGTGAGGCAACCATCCTCAACGGCGCAGGCCACATCAACGTCGAGTCGGGGCACAACCATTGGGAGTCTGGTTTCAGCTATCTGTATGAACTGCAATGCCGCGTCGAGCAGCAAGCCCGCCGCCAGGCATGATCGGCGGGTTGTCCTGGATTACAGGTCCACCCGCACAACCCTGACGCCAAAGCCAAGACGTTCGGCAAAATCGTCCAGGAAGCTCTGCTTGAACTCGGCATCGGCCCAGTTGTTGAAGATGAAGCCCAGATTGGAAAACGCACACGGCTGCAAGAACAGAAAGCCGTTGATGTCGTCTTCAAAGCGGCATTCAGGGCAGGTGAAATTATCGGTGCGCCCGGGCATCCAGTCTTCGAGGCTGTCGAACAGCGCCTCACCGATTTCCTGACGGCACTCCGGGCAACCGGCCTCTTCCTTGAATCCCTCTTGAGGGGTGAAGATGCAGCGCTTGGTGATAATTTCCAGGCCATTAACCGGCTGGTCGAACGGCAGCAAGTCGGGATGTTTAACCACTTTGCGTGCACCGGGCGCGATGGCATAAGCCATGCACTGGAAAGTACGCCCGCAGGTCGTCACCTGTTCGGCGATGATGTTCTGCTGCACCAACCAGCGCACAACCGCCCGTGCACGGCCCTCATGCCCGGGAAAGCTGGAGATCAGCGGCACAACGATGGCTTGTTGTTCGCTCATGAGGCGACCTCGTTGAATATTCAAGGCGCGCAGCTTAGCGGCGCCAACTCGCAGGTCAAGACAATCCAGACGCGGAGTCTATGGTTCAACCCTTAAACCCATTATCATCGGCGCATGATCAAAGACCCTTTCCAACGCCTGAACCTCGACCGAGAGGTGCTGAGCGTCAGCCAGTTGAACAACCGCGCACGCTTGCTGCTTGAAGACGTGTTCTCGAGCATTTGGGTTGAAGGGGAAATATCCAACCTGGCCAAGCCTGCCTCAGGCCACGTTTACTTCACCCTCAAAGACAGTAAAGCCCAAGTTCGCTGCGCCTTGTTCCGCCAAAGTGCCGCGCGGGTACGCGAAGCGCTGCGTGACGGGCTGGCAGTTAAAGTACGCGGCAAAGTCTCATTGTTTGAGGGCCGTGGCGACTACCAGCTGATTCTCGACAGCGTTGAGCCGGCAGGTGACGGCGCCTTGCGCCTGGCCTTTGAGGCGCTGAAAGAAAAACTCGGTGGCGAAGGCCTGTTTTCCGCCGAACGCAAAATCCCCCTGCCGGTTCACCCCAAGCGCATCGGCATTGTCAGCTCGCCCACCGGTGCGGTGATACGCGACATCATCAGCGTGTTCCGCCGCCGCGCCCCACAAGTCGAGTTGAACCTGATCCCGACTGCTGTGCAGGGCCGCGAAGCCACCGGGCAAATTGTGCGGGCGCTGCAACTGGCCGACAAACAAGGCTTTGATGCTTTGATACTGGCGCGCGGAGGTGGCTCGCTGGAAGACTTGTGGTGTTTCAACGAGGAAGTTGTCGCGCGGGCAATTGATGCCTGCATCACGCCAATTGTCAGCGCCGTGGGCCATGAAACCGACGTTTCTATCAGCGACTTTGTTGCCGATGTGCGCGCGCCAACGCCCTCCGCTGCCGCCGAGTTGCTGGCCCCAGACAGCAGTGAACTGGTGCAGCGCCTGAATACCCTGCAGCGCCGGTTAATGCTGCGCATGCAAGGCCATCTGCAACACGAACGCATGCGCCTTGAAGGCGTCAGCCGTCGCCTGCGTCATCCCGGCGAACGTCTGCGCCAGCAAGCACAAGGGCTGGACGACCTGGAGATGCGCCTGCACCGCGCGGTCGAATGGCAACTCAACAAACGCCGCGAGCGCTTTAATCATTTGCAAACTCGCCTGGCCGGGCAACATCCGGGGCGTAGCTTGCAGCTCTTCCAACAGCGCCTGAACAGCCTCGCCGAGCGCTTGCCGCGAGCCATCAACGAAACCCTCAAAGGCCGGCGACTGGCGCTGCAAAGCCAGGTGCAAACCCTGAACGCCGTCAGCCCGCTGGCAACTCTGGGCCGTGGCTACAGCATTCTGCTGGATGAACACAGTCGGGTAATCCGCAGCGCCGCCGACACCCGACCGGGCCAACGCCTGAAAGCCCGTTTAGGCGAAGGCGAACTGGATGTGCGCGTTGAAGACAACCATATCCAACCGGCGACGTTGTCACTGCTGGATTAGAGCCACTCACAACTATGATTCGCATTAACCAGCGCGCACTCGCCTATCTGAACGAAGTGATTCATCACGGCTCTGTTCGCCGCGCTGCGCAACAGCTCAACATTGATCCTTCGGCCATTAGCCGGCAAATCTCCGCACTCGAGTCCGAACTGGATATCCGCTTACTCGACCGAACTCCTCATGGGGTTCATCCAACCGAAGCGGGTGAGCTGTTGGTTGCCCACTACCGCCAGCAGCAAGCCAATGACCGAGGGGTACTTTCGCGGCTTTCCGACCTGCAGGGGTTACGTCAGGGTCGCGTTCGTATTGCCGTTGGCGAGGGTTTCATCACCGACCTGATATCGCAACCACTGCAAAGCTTTATTCTCAACCACCCGGGAATAGACCTTGAAGTGCGGATGGCAGGAGCCAACGAGGCCGTTGGTTTGGTTAAAGAAGATGCAGTGGATTTCGCCCTTGTTTACGCCCCTCCTGAAGACGACGCCCTGCATATTGAAGTCGATACGCGACAACCTTTGGATCTGATTATTCCCCCTGAGCATCCGCTGGCTGATGTCACTACACCAGTGCCGATGTCGGCATTACGCAATGAATCGCTGGCACTCATTCACAGCAGTACGGGCATGGGCCAGTTAGCCGTTATCGTCGCCCAACTGGAGCACATGCAGCTGCAGCCGAAAATGCGCACCAACTCTGTGGCAGTTCTGGTCAACTTTGTTAAATCCGGGATTGGCGTAGCGTTCATGCCGGAGCTCACCGTTAGCCAAGAGATTGAAGCAGGGACTATCAAGCGCTGCAGCTTGGCCAATCGGGCATTGCGTGACGCCCGCGCGCGTATTGTCAGTCATAAAGGCCGCGAACTCACGGTCGCCAGTAAAGCGTGCCTGGATCACTTACAGCAGGGTATGCGCTTTTTTAACGATCACGCCCCAAGCATTCTCAAACGCTAATTCAGTTCCGGCCTGACGGCTATGCGCACATTGCGCCTTACGCGTTGCATTTAAAGCAACGCATACAGGCTTGAATAGTCAACACAACAACAGCTAGCTTCTGACCACCCAAGGTTTGGGCAACCGACACTCACAACAATAATTCACTCCTAACTTTCTAAATCGCTCTGCCATAAGGAAAATAATATGCATTCGAAATTGCGCTCACGTTTGGCCCGTCGTGTGACCACAGGGCTGCTATTCACCGCTATGAGTTTGGCTGGCGCGATGTCGTACGCGGCGACTGAAATCAATCTCAGCTATAACGGCGCCGCTGATAGCGAGAAAAACCCGGTTCATTTATTCGCCAGCAACCTCAAACGTATCGCTGAAGAAAAAAGTGGCGGCGAGCTGAGCATCAAGCTTTATCCCAACAGCATGCTGGGCGAAGAAGGGCAGCGTATGGAGCAGGTAATCAGCACGCCGGGCTTGAACATTGCTTCGTTTGCCGGTGTGGCCCCACTGTTCCCTGAAATCTATGTCAGCGCGATCCCTTTCATGTTCAAGGACGCTGCTGCTGCGCACCAGTTCTTCGATAATGGCGAGTACTGGAAGGCTGCTAAAACCGAGTTTAAAAACCGCACCGGTGTCGAGATGCTGGCCGTTGTCGAGGAAGGTGGCTTCCTGAACTTCACCAACAACAAAAAGCCAATCAAATCGCCTGAGGATTTTGCCGGCTTGCGCTTCCGCGCAATGGACCCAAGCCAAGTGGCGCTTTATGAGTCGTTTGGCGCATCCGGCACGCCTATTCCATGGACTGAGCTGTACATGGGCTTGCGTACAGGCGTAGCCGACGGCCAGATGAACCCGACGTCTTACATCATTCTTGGCAGCCTTTACCAAGTGCAGAAGTACCTGACTCTGGCCAATATCCAGTACTCCGATCAATTCCTGGTTGCCAATGGCGACATGCTGGCTGCGCTTCCAGAGAAAGACCGTGACGCTCTGCTCGCGGCGAGTGAGGAAGCAACCAAACTTAACCGTGAGGCCATTGCCAAGCAGCAGGAAAGCGATATCACCTTCCTCAAAGCCGAAGGTATGGAAGTCATCCAGCCTGACGCCAAGGATCTCGCCGCATTCCAGAGCAAAGGCCAGCCGGCCTATCTGGAGTGGCTGAAAGCGCAAAAGATTGATGCCAAATGGATCGATATGGCGCTCAAAGACACCGGCCTCAATCAATAATCGCAACACGGTAACTGCCGCCCCGCACTGACGGGGCGGCCCTCCCCTGATCCGGAGTTTCTATGCGTTCCTTAATACAGCGCACCAGCAGTGTGCTACTGAATCTGGGTGCCTTGCTGTTGCTGCTTGATTTGCTGCTGCTCATTTATGGCGTGTTTGCCCGCTACCTGATTGGGAGTTCGCCGATTTGGATGGATGAACTCGCCCGATACCTGATCATTGGCAGCGTCATGTTGGTTCTTGGGGCTCTGTGGGTTCACGGTGGGCACATGCGCATCAACCTGCTCGAACAACACCTGCCGCACAAGCTCGCTCGTGTCTTGAAGTGTTATCAGTGGTTAATCGCGCTGAGCTTTTTTGCCTTCGCCACCTGGGCCAGTTATCGCTATGCCTTGAACGCCAGTCGCTTCCAGAGCCTAGGTTTGGGGGTGAGCCGCATGTGGCCCCTGCTTAGCCTGCCGATAGGGTTTGGCTTACTCACTTTGATGGTGCTTTTGCAGGGCCCATGGCCTGTAAGTCAGACGGAACAAACCACAGAACAGGGGCTCAAGCCATGATGGGTTTTGCAATGATCGCAGCCTTTGCAGTCAACCTGATTCTGGGCCTGCCACTGTTTCTCTGCTTACTGCTGACCGCCTTGGTTGGCTTCCTTTTTATCGATCCCAATCTGTTCTTCAACATCCTGCCCCAGCGTTTTTTTGGCGGCATGGATATTTTTTCGCTCATGGCAATTCCACTGTTTGTCTTAGCGGGCAACCTGATGAACAGTTCAGGCATGACCCCGCGTTTGATGCGCTTAGCCAATGCCTTGGTGGGCCATTTCCGCGGCGGACTGGGCCACGTTAACGTGGTGGCTGGGGTGTTCTTTGCGGGCGTTAACGGTTCAGCAGCTGCAGACGCATCAGCGCTCAGCACCCTGCTGGTTCCGGCGATGGAAAAAGAGGGTTACTCACGCAAATTTGCCGCGGGTTTAACCGCAGGCAGCTCTCTGATTGGGCCGATTATTCCGCCTAGCATCTTCATGATTCTGTATTCATCCCTGACCAATACCTCTGTCGGCGAGCTGTTTCTTGCAGGCGTCATTCCGGGCTTGGTTCTGGCTGTTGCTTTCATGACCATGAATGCGCTGTATGCGCGGAAAGCCGGATTGCAGGCGCAAAACAAGAAACCATCCTGGGCAGAAGTATTTGCGGCTGTAGCAGGCGCCTCAACCGCGCTGGTCGCACCGATTCTAATCGTTGCCGGTATTGTGCTTGGCTTGGTGACGCCTACCGAATCCGGGGCAATTATTGTCCTGTACGTTGCCTTGATCGGCATCATCCAGCGCGAGCTTACGCTGGCAGGATTCTGGAAGTCGATTCAAGAAACCGTCCGCCTTACCGCCAGCATCTACGCAATTATCGCTGCGGCGTCGGTGGTTAACTGGTTGCTCAACTATGCGCAAGTCGCCAGTGAGTTCGCGACCATGCTGCAACCGTTCAGCCATTCTCCAACCCTGATGCTGTTAGTGATCAGCATGATCATTTTCATCTGCGGTATGGTCATGGAAGAAGTATCGGTGCTGATGCTACTCACCCCGATCATCGCACCCGTCGCTCTGGCCGCCGGTGTAGACCCAGTTCATCTAGGGCTGATCTTCACCCTGAACATCACTATTGCGATGATCACCCCGCCGATGGGCTCGTGCTTGTTTATTGTTGCGACCATTAGCAAGTTGAGTATCACCGAGATGTTCAAAGGCATTTGGCCGTTTATCGCGGTTGCCTTGAGCGTGCTGTACATCCTGATCCTCTTCCCTTCCCTGACCCTCTGGTTACCGCGTTTGTTGAGCTGAAACTATGCATAACTGTGAAAAGCCCATTGCCAACTACGACGAGCCAAACTGGCATGCGGTATCTGCTATTCCTATCGTCGAATGCCAGCAACCGCTGCAAGTACTCGGCTTGAGCCCTGCGTTCAGCGTTTACCCAGCCTATCACCGGCTGGGCGTACCCAATGCGATTGCTGAGTGTTACGCGCGCAGCGAAGTTTTTGAGCGTCTGTTAGAAGTAACCCGTCTTTTACCGGCCGGCACTCGCTTGGTCATACTGGATGCATGGCGACCATTTGCCGTGCAACAGTACTTGTACGAAAGCCTTTCGGACGCGTTGACCGAGTACTACCCAGACGCAGATAACGCACAGCTGGAGCACCTCACCCGCCAATACGTTTCGCCGCCCAGCACCAACCGCACAGCCCCGAGCCCGCACCTTACCGGAGGCGCGGTGGACGTGACCTTGTGCGATGCTGAAGGACGCTTTCTGGACATGGGCACAGAGTTTGACGAAGCCAGCCCACTCTCTTCAACAGCCGCATTTGAGCTGATTGAACAACCCAATACGCGGCAGATGCTGGTACGCAAGAACCGTCGGATTCTTTACAACGCAATGCTTGCGGCAGGCTTCAGCAACCTGCCCAGCGAGTGGTGGCACTACGATTTCGGTGACCAGCTATGGGCCTGGAGCTGCAGCCAGCCTCAGGCAATTTATGGCCCAAGCCAAATCCAATCACTCGATAACCTTTGGCGGCAGCAACTCGAGCAGCAAATGGGTAAACGCTGAGCAGTCGCCACTCAATCCGCCCCACGCCCCAGCATCGCCCTGAGCGTCTGGTCGCGCAAAATGAAGTGATGATAAAGCGCTGCCGCTACGTGCAGCGCGATCAACGCGGGCAGCAATACCTCACTGCCCCACTCCTGATGAAACAGCGCGAACGGTTCCTGAAAGGTGATCATCAGCATGTTTTGTTCACTGACAAACTGCCGGGCCGCAGGCAACTGCGCGAAGCTGTCCAGCATCCAGCACCCCGCGATCGGCAATTTGAAACCAAGGCCCATGTAGGCGCTTAGTGGAATCAGCAGCAACAGGCTGTAGAGCGCGAATTTGCTCAGTTTCGCCAGCCAGCCGCGACGCCCGGAGCGGCGGCGCATTACAATGGCCAGGACACTGAATACGCCGACCAGCAGTCCCGCGTTAATATGCACCACCAATGAATACCAGTTGCTCACTTCAAGCTGCGTGGTGAGGTAACTGCGGTAATACGCGCTGAGATAGACCCCGCTCAGCAGCAACACGATCAGCCAATGCAGATTGCGCGTGCAGGCACTCACGGGGCGTGGGGTGATGACATCCATATCATTCACTCGATTGAATTAATTGGCGGACTTTACCTCAAACTGCAGCACATCCCTGTAACGAATGTCGGGACTCAATGCCACACTGGCCAGACATCTATTGAAACGTCCATCGCTTCACAGCACCCCGACTTTAAGCCAGCATTGTGCTGCCAACCCAGATAACCCGAGTTGCCCCATGCCACGTTTTTACCCTTGCCTGATCCTCATTCTGCTCATTGCGTTCAGCGCCATGCAGGCCCATGCCGAAGGCTTTATCAGCCGCTTACTCAACAAGCCGGTACCTGGTGGTGTTGCCGTAATTGACCTGGGCAATGGCGGGCAAGCGCCGAGCGCGACGTATCAGGGCAATCCGGTGCTGATCATCAAAGAGGATGGCCAGCGCTGGATCGCCATCGTCGGCGTACCGCTAACCGTCAAAGCCGGTACTCAGCAGTTGCAGGTTAACGCCGGCTCCGGCCAGCAGACGGTGAGTTTCGCGGTGGGCAGCAAGAAATACGCAGAACAGCGCATCACGATCAAGAACAAGCAGCAGGTCAATCCGAACGCCAGCAATCTCAAGCGGATCAACCGCGAGCTGGCCGAGCAGAATGCCGCCTACGCGCAGTTCAGTGCGCGCCAGCCGAGCAACCTGCTGTTCGACCGACCCGTGAACGGCCCGCTTTCGAGTCCGTTCGGCTTGCGTCGGTTCTTCAATGGCGAGGAGCGTAATCCCCACTCGGGGCTGGATTTCGCCGCCAGCAGCGGCACTCCAATCAAGGCGCCTGCTGCCGGCAAGGTGATACTCACCGGCAACCTGTTCTTCAACGGCAACACCGTTTTTGTCGATCACGGCCAGGGCTTGATCAGCATGTTCTGCCACATGTCTAAGATTGACGTGAAGGTCGGTGATGAGGTGCAGCGCGGCGGCGTGCTCGGCAAGGTCGGCGCAACAGGCCGCGCCACTGGCCCGCATTTGCATTGGAATGTCAGTTTGAATGCCGTGCGGGTTGATCCGGCCATTTTCATCGGCGCGTTCAAACCTTAGCAATCGCCCGACTCAACACCATGATTTTGGGCAGCTACGCTGCCTTTAGCACTTTGCTAATGTGCGCCACTTATTCAGCGCCGACCTCAGTAGCGGCTGTCAGGCAAGACGGAGTGACCCATGCCGGAACAAATAAACACCTGGATGGCTTGGCTGGAACAGCATCCCGACCTTTTCACCCTCTGTGCGTCTGTGCTTCTGGTACTGATTGCCGTTGCGTGTAACTGGCTGGTCAAGCGCATTCTGGTTCGCGGCCTGCAAATGGTCGCCAGCAGCACGCGACTCTGGCGCGAAGCGCAATTGCACGACAGCGGCATTATCAAGCGTCTGTCGAACGTGGTTCCGGCGCTGATAATCTCCAAGGGCGTGACCCTGATTGACGGGTTTCCAGAAACCTTCGCCACCGTGGTCAGTAACGTCTGCAATGCGTTTATCGTGCTGACGATTGCTATCGCCATCAACGGCGCGCTGGATCTGGTCAACCTGATCTACCAGCGCCGCCCGGATGCTTACCGCCGCCCGATCAAAGGCTACTTGCAGGTCGTGCAGATCATCATCAGCGTAATCGCCGCCATCCTCATGGTCGCGGTGCTGATAGATCGCTCACCGCTGATTTTACTCTCCGGCCTTGGCGCGATGGCGGCGGTGCTGATGTTGATTTTTCAGGACACGATTCTCTCGCTGGTGGCGAGCGTGCAGATTTCGTCCAACGACATCGTCCGTGTCGGTGACTGGATTGAAATGCCCCAGCTCAATGCAGACGGTGATGTGGTCGATATCGCCCTGCACATGGTCAAGGTGCAGAACTGGGACAAAACCATCACCAGTGTTCCGACCCGACGTTTCATCACCGATCCCTTCAAGAACTGGCGCGGTATGCAGGAGTGCGGCGGCAGGCGGATCAAGCGCAGCTTGTACATCGACCAGAACAGCATCGCCTTTTTGGGCAGCGAAGATATTGAGCGCCTGCAACAGCTGAACCTGCTCAACGCGTACCTGGCCGACAAGAAAAGTGAGCTGCACAGCTGGAACACTGAAATTGGCGAAGGCTCGCAAGTTCAGGCAAACACCCGCCGCCTGACTAACCTGGGCACCTTTCGCGCCTATGTCGAAAACTACCTGCTCAAACACCCGGACATTCACCAGCAGATGACCCAACTGGTGCGCCAGATGGAACCCACTGCCGACGGCCTGCCAATCGAAATCTACTGCTTTACCACAACGATTTCCTGGGCGCGTTACGAAGGTATCCAGTCGGATATTTTCGATCACATGCTGGCGATCCTGCCGGAATTCGGCTTGCGCATTTACCAGCATCCGAGTGGCACCGACATGCGCGGCCTCACTCGCCAGCAGCCAGACTACAAGCTGCCTTGATTGGCGCTTTGCAGGTGGCGTGGCAGGCACACGTCATCCGTCAAAACAACTGCGCAATTATTGCCACCAACAACCCCGGATAGCGCAATAAATCCTCATCCAAACCGCATTAATGGCGTTATTCACCAATTTTAAAGACAAGCTTGCCAGCTTTTACCTACATCAGTAGTGTTAGTGCCATGAACAGTCCACACACCCTCATTCTAAAGCGGCAACACGCCAACCTCTGCCTGGTCAGCCAACGACTGCGGGGCTAAATCACCTCGCCAGCACAACGCCCCCGATAGATTTGCCTGACCCAGAAACAGGCCGCCGCTTACCAAGGAATTACCATGAGCATGCTTAAAGACCCGTCCAGCAAATACCGTGCATTCACTCCGATCAATTTGCCGGACCGTACCTGGCCATCGAAAACCATCACCGAAGTGCCGATCTGGTGCAGCTCCGATTTGCGCGATGGCAACCAATCGCTGATCGAGCCGATGGATGCCGAGAAGAAGATGCGTTTCTTCAAGACGCTGGTACAGGTTGGCGTCAAGCAGATCGAAGTGGGCTTCCCTTCCGCCTCGCAGACCGATTTCGACTTCGTCCGCACACTGATCAACGACGGCCATATCCCGGATGACACCACCATTCAGGTGCTGACGCAGGCTCGTGAAGATTTGATCACGCGCACTTTCGAGTCTCTCAAAGGCGCCAAGAAGGCCATCGTTCACGTTTACAACGCAACTGCCCCGGCCTTCCGCCGCATTGTCTTCAATCAGGACAAAGCCGGTGTCGTCGGCATTGCTGTAAACGCCGCGCAAATCATCAAGCGTCTGGCCGCAGAACAGCCGGATACGCAATGGACCTTCCAGTATTCGCCGGAGATCTTCTCCTCGACCGAACTGGATTTCGCCGTGGAAGTCTGCGATGCAGTATTGGATGTGTGGCAGCCAACGCCGGACAACAAGGTGATTCTCAACCTGCCGACCACCGTCGAGGTGGCCACTCCGAACGTTTACGCCGACCAGATTGAATGGTTCGGCCGGCACATCAGCCGTCGTGACAGCGTGTTGATCAGCCTGCACACCCACAACGACCGTGGCACGGGCGTTGCGGCCAGCGAATTGGGCCTGATGGCGGGCGCCGACCGTGTTGAAGGCTGCCTGTTCGGCAACGGCGAACGCACCGGTAACGTCGACTTGGTCAATCTGGCCTTGAACCTCTACACCCAGGGCATCAATCCGGGTCTGGACTTCTCGGATATCGACGCGGTGCGCAAAGTAGTTGAAGAGTGCAACCAGTTGCCTGTACACCCGCGCCA